>Ga0268250_10000385_pt1 | contig 21451 bp, 14 predicted proteins | sample AgamicAsSfe_FD_200448 | JGI IMG/M metagenome (GOLD analysis project Ga0268250, IMG submission 200448) | Agave microbial communities from Guanajuato, Mexico - As.Sf.e (v2) (version 2) | ecosystem: Host-associated > Plants > Phyllosphere > Phylloplane/Leaf | place: Guanajuato, Mexico | collected... | reverse complement strand
TTACTATGCCATTGCGCTACTGAACTCTGCTGCTAATGTACAATCGTCTCCATCACCTTCTTTCTCTAGACCTCGACCGCCTTCTCTTTGGAGATCTCGACCCGCTCTCCAACTTGCTCCTTGAACTCTGATCATCCTTTCCTCTGTGTTCCAACTCCTTGCGTTTTCCCGTGGTAGAGCTCGACGCGTTCTTAGACGCGGAGACGAACTCGAGAGCTTCTCTTGGTGCCTTGGATCTTTCCTGCTCTCTGGTCTTCGAAATCCGCTTCTGTGAGGCTTTCAGTTCCTCGACGTAGGCCCACTCTGGAAAGACTGCCGGTATGGCGACATCTTCTGGTAGTGTGGATGTATATGAGTCTTGTTCGCTAATCCCCGCAAAGTCCATCAACTTCTGCATATGCCCCGGATCGCGTAGCACTGACGAGGTTTCTAGGCGCTGGTTGAAGTGTTGTCCCTTCTTTTTAAGTTCGAGGAACTGCGCAAACTTCTTCGTCGCTCTCTGAGGTGGTGATCCGGGCGGAGAAGGTGGTATGTCGAAATTGGGTACGGTGGGTAAAGTAAGGTTCTGAATCAGAGCGCGTGTGTTGGCGTACGTTGAGCCTGGCGCGGCGTCGTTCGAGGGGACATCTTCCTCTGGAGGTGGCGAAACGGTCGGGCCTTGGGCGGGACCTTGAGCAGGACCATTCACTGGACCTGAGGAGGTAGGCGGTTGTTCGAGAGGCGCGGGAGCGGAAAGAGGTTCTGGAGCCGGCGCAACTGCTGCAGAAATGTTGGTCAACTCTATATTAGTAGCCACAAGAGCCCTTGGTGTACGTTTGTGAGTCTCACCTCTGGCTGAGTCGCGGGCACGACGTCCTCCTCGTCACTATCTGGGTAGTCGATTCCGAGCATTTTGGTTGCGCAATGCTTGCAGACGATCATCTCGGATTGACCTCAGTATGCGGAAGCTTGGGCCAACTCGCTGTCTTGGCGGGTGAGCTGCGCAACCACCGACTGCCTGGGAACATCGTAACAACAACCTCACCCTTGAGCTCACTACAACATATCACCCTCTCTGATTCCTGAACAAATCCCCCTCTCTAAACCGCCGTTTCAGTCACCACCGTTACCATGAACCATCTTCCACAAGCTTGGGGTCGTGTATGTCTTCCGCCCGCCGCCTCAAACAGCAACAGTACTAATACATCATAGCCTAGAGACGATGTATACGGCGCCTATGATCCTTCACATTTCTCGTCTGCCGGCCCGAACCAGCACACTCAGAGCCCGATCGTGACGGGTACCTCGGTACTTGCAGCCAAGTTCAAGGACGGCGTAGTCATTGCCGCAGACAATCTGGGTATGGCACAACACAACTGGTAGTGAGGTTCTGGCTGACAAACGACCACAGCTTCATATGGCTCCCTTGCTCGCTTCACTGACGTCAAGCGCCTACGAAAGTTCAATGACGAGGTAGTCGTAGGCTTCGGCGGCGATGTTTCGGACATGCAGTACCTGGACCGCCTACTCAACTCGCTCGACATCCGCGAGAACTACTCCTCTTCTGAGAACTCGCTGAATGCCAAGAACCTCCATACCTACCTCGCCAAAGTCATGTACAACCGTCGCTCAAAGTTCGACCCATTGTGGAACCACCTACTCATCGTGGGCATGGACGGCGATAAGAAGCCCTTCCTTGCAAGCGCAGACCTTCTCGGTACCACCTTTTCATCACCATCGCTGGCCACTGGCTTCGGTGCACATCTCGCTCAGCCAATCCTAAGGACAATACTACCAGATGAGGCCGCTGTAGAAAACGTCACACGGGAACAAGCAGTAGAGAAGGTCAAGGAGTGCATGAAGGTTCTCTTCTACAGAGATGCTAGGAGTATGGACAAGTACTCGATTGCCGTCATCACAAAGGACGGCGTTGATCTCGACGAGAACGTGAAGCTGGAGAACCAGAGCTGGGCATTCGCCGACAGGATCAGGGGATACGGCACCCAGGTTGTGTAGAGAGGCGTATAGGGAAAGGCCGGACATTACGATCAAAAGCCTCTGCTCATCGAGTAGCTGAGGCCTGAATGATAGACATGAATGAATGTACCAATAGCGGTATGGATTGTCCAAGCCCCCTGTTTCTGGCATGGTGCGTGTTCGTGCATTATTACCATTTTCGGCCTCTAAGACTCCACGCACAACGGTGCTCAGAAGGACCAACGAGGTTAGAGCTTCGTAAGCTAGAGCGGGGAAGCTCCGCTTACGAACAGCAAGCCTTATGATCAGCATCTTGGTCATGGGATCTGTTGTCCTTTGCTTGCAAACTTACAGACAATTCCGTCATACCACAGCTACAATTTTATCTGACACCTCGTGTTCTCCTGCACAATGCCCTCTCCACCAAAGAAGAGGATAGTATTTACGGGCGGTTCTGGAGTCGCCGGACGTCATGTAATTGAGAAGTTGCTTAGCTTCGGCCATGAGATACTCAACGTGGATGCGACACCTCTAGACAATCCCAATGTACATACTTTGAAGGCCGATCTTACAGACGGCGCGCAAGCTTTCAACAGCCTGTCTTGTCACTTCAAGATCAGCGAACCCTTCATGGAGCCAGTCAAAACACCGGATGCCGTCGTACATTTTGCTGGTACGTAACCACCAATGCCTATTACGAAGAGATGGATACACAGAAAGTCGTGAACGGATGCCAAACCATACCGCCAATACGGACCTAACATGCAACCCCTAGGTATCCCCCAACCCATGCGCCTCCCCGACAACGAAACCTACCGCACCAACACCCTCAGCTCCTACAACATCCTCGAATCCGCCTGTAAGCTCGGCATCCGCAAGATAATCCTCGCCTCCAGCCTCACCACCTATGGCGTCACCTATGCCGAAGGCTCCACATCCTACGCCCACTTCCCTATCACAGAGTCCACACCAACAACCCCCATGGACGTCTACGCCACTAGTAAACTCTGCATGGAAACTACCGCCGCGTCATTCGCACGCCGGTTTCCTGGTGTAGATATTTACTGTTTGCGCATCTCAGCTGTTATCGAACCGGAGAATCATATAAAGAAGTTTGAAGCATATTTAACCCGGCCACAGGATTTCAAAGTGCATGCGTGGAGTTATACCGATGCGAGGGATTTGGGCAATATGGTACACTGTTGTTTACAGACGGATGGGCTGGGGTACCAGGTTTTCAATGCGGTGAATGATGACATTACTATCCCGGAGACGGAGGGCACGAGCGAGGATTGGTTAAGGAAGGTTTGTCCCGAGACGGAGATTCTGACAAGAATGGGAGAGAAGGAGAGTCCGGTTTCTAATAAGAAGATGAAGGATATGTTAGGATTTAGGGAGGAGTTTGGGTGGCGGCAGGTTTTGGGTAGAGAGGGGTAGGTTTGTAGTAGTTGGGCATACTCCGTACCAATGCTGTTTATTAATGCAAAGCACCAAGAATACCGGAAAGTTCGGAATCTCTTAGTTGTACCTATAATGTACTCCGAAGTCACTCGCTGCGCTGGATACTACAAAAGCACAACGTGAACACCGGTGAACATCTCAAGGTAAATCTTGCTGCAAGGTATGGCTAGAAGGTACCAGCTTTCTCAGACTTTGCAAAGGCCGTTTCGAAAGCTTGTGGAAGTTTGAACATTATACTACATTAAAATGTTATACGAATCTCAAACACTACATGTGCTTTTCATGTATTAGGCCTTTCCCTCACCCTTCTTCTTTCCACCGAGCATCTTCTTAGCCTTCCCAACACCATTGCCTACCATCCCAAATCCGAACTTCCATCCCTTGATTCGAATGGACCAGACGAAGAAGTAAACAAGCGCCCAGTTGCTAATGCAAAAGGCAAGGAAGATACCAAAGTCGCGCCACTTGTCGCTGGCTTTGACATTGATGGTAGCCAGGTAGTCGTCTCCAACAGAGTAAGGACAGTACTGGCAACCACTTGTGGCTTCAGGGTTTAGCAGGTAGCCAGGGGAGGCGGAAGCGAAGGCGCCGGCGTAAGAGGAACAGCTTTGGCCTGGTGGTGCATCGAAGATGGCAGTCTCACTCTCCTGGCACTGAACAGGAATGCCAGTCAGCGTGGCAGAGAGTACACCACCAATCCAGTACGTTGAAGGATTTACGTAATACATCTGTGGTGTACAAGATTAGTGTGCGCCTCACGCGTGGGTCGTACGGGGATGTTACTTACCCAATATCTCCAGAACACTGGCATCATCTCGTACGGTCGTACAACACCGTTGAACAAACCGAACATGACAAAGAAGAAAGGCAAAACGTTCGAGATGACAGTAAAGGACGGCGCGAACGCACAAATCCACTGACCCCAACTGGAGATGAACAAGAAGAACAACATGGTCATCAGGAAAACGTATCCAGAAGTCGAGCTATCGGTCGGTAATCCAGTCGGGAAGTACCACAAAACCCAGTATAGCACACTTGACACAATGGCGATGGGGATCTCAGCAACAACTTGCGCAGTCGTAAAAGCAACCCAGCCGTAGATACGGGAAGGAAGTTCACGCGCTTGCCACAGGGCCATGTTCTGGTAGAATTTGGGTACGACAGCGTTGACGATGGTGGGCGGGATGAGGATAATAAGGAAAGCAGTGAACATGCGGTTTTGGAGGTCGCCGATGGAGTTGCCGAGTTGCCAGAAGGTAAAACCGTTGAAGATGCCGATGATGACTGCGACGAAGAGTTTGCCGTAGAGGTAAGACGGGTCGCGCCAGTACTGGATGAATGTGCGCTTGGTGAGCATGGTGGTTTGCTCCCAGACGCTCGCCGCGAACTCGGACTCCTCAGCTCCACCATCTTGATTCTGGTCGGAGATCTTGCTACGCTCCGTCTTCACGCGGTCGATCTCCTGGAGCATCTGCTTGTTGTTGTCGGAATTGAGCCACTCTTCGTTCCAGTTGATTTTGCTGCCGTCCTTGCGCTTGACAGGCTTCGCAGCAGTTTCTAGGATGAACTCTGCCACGTTCTTACTGGGTGGGCACTGTACACCACGGTCGCCAAAGTACTTGATAACATCGCGCCCATTCTCGCCTACTGGGCCGAAGTAAAACGTGTTGCCACCTGGGTTGAGGGCGAGAATCATGTCGAATTGCTGGATCAGAACGCTGCTAGGTTGGTGGATGGTGCAGACAATAGCCTGACCTGCCTGAGCAAGCTTTTTGAGGAACTGAACAATGGAGTATGCCGAGTTGCTGTCAAGACCACTGGTTGGCTCGTCTAGAAACAGTAGCAAAGAAGGCTTCGCAGCAAGTTCAACACCGATCGTAAGACGCTTCTTCTGCTCCACGCCTAGGCTAGAAACTAGTGCGTCTTGGATGTCTTGCAGCTCGAGGAGGTCGATGATCTTGTTAACGTAGTCGAGCTTCTCCTTCCTCGGTGTGCTCTTGTCTTGACGAAGGATGGCAGAGAACTCCAGAGCTTCACGGATCGTAGCAGTGCCGTCGTGAAGATCCATTTGCTCACAGAACCCGGTGCCTCTCTGGAAAGCCTTGCCAAGATCCTTACCATCCACCAAGAACTCACCCGAAACGACACCAGTAGATTGTCGCTGCGAAAGCGTGTTGAGCAGGGTCGACTTACCAGCACCGGAGGCACCAACAAGAGCGATCATGACACCAGGCTTTGCGTACCCATTAACCTTGTTCAGAAGCTTGCGTTCACCTCCCTGGTATGGGACAGTGTACTCAACATCCTTCCAGGTGAAGACACTCTCACTGCTCGAAATAGACTCCAACGCTTCTTCCTCTTCATGAGCAGCAGTGTGTGAGCTTGAGGCGGACTCGCCAGCGGCTATCTTCTCCTCATCAGCAGGAGCCTCCTCCTTGACCGCTTGCTTAGCCCGCTTGTTCTTGGCAAAAACCAACGCACCGCCACCTGAGGCTGCGAAGGATACAGTCTCGGTTGCGATCACGGTCACCAGAAGGTAGAGCACCGAGAAAGCTATCACGACACCAAAGTTGCGCCAGAGGTTCGACCTCGAATAGTTGAAAGATACCTGGAGGTAGTCTGAACCAGGGACGGTGTTAGAATTTGGCGGTGCACCAGTCAAGCTGCAGCCCTGGTATGCAGGATCGATGCCAGGTCCTTGGGGTACCAGTTGGCTGGGCGCGCACTCCATAACACGGTCGGAGAATTCGTTGGCGAGCACTGACTCGAAAGAATACGCGACTGGATTAATCCAATAGATCCATCCGAACCAGATGTAATCAGTCAGAAGCTGTGGCTTCGGAATAACGTAACCGGTGTATATGATCAAGAGGTTGAGCGCGATACCAGCAAAGCGTACAGCGTCGTCAATCGATGGAGAGAGGGCGGCAAACATGCGGTAAAGACTTGTAATGCAGAAGGTCGTAGTATAGATGAACAGGAAGTAGATGAAAAACTTGGATACGTCGACGTCGAGACCAGTCATGAAGTACATGATGATGGCTAAAGATGTCAGCTGGGTTCACGTTTCACACGTTTTTGCTAGGTGTGACTTACAGAATGGAATGACCTGCGCCAACAAAAGCGGGAAGTCTTGTACCACACGCGCAATAGCCACAGCACTTGGGCGATAGAATGCGTAATCTTCATGTCTCTTGACGACATTGCGACCAGAAACGGCCTTCATAAGCTCCGAAAGCTGGAGCCATCCGAGGAAGAGAATGGAGAAGAAACCGGAGCCACCTCGCGAAAAAGCGCCCGAGGTATCGAGAGATTGACCGTAGAATAGCGAACCGACGATGAGACCGTTTGAGATGATGATGACTTGATGATAGCGTTAGCAAGATGGTCCAAGATGATAGAGACGATGGATTGTCCATCAATACGTTTGTAAAACTTACAGAACTTGGTGTACAGCGTAGTCTGGTCGCCCCAAGTGAGCCAGAACTCACGCTGAGTACAGGCTATAACCTGTCGAATGAACGAGACCGTGTACGGACTCTTCTTGCGGACCGTTTTACTCTTGCTCTCGCGTACGGCACCCTCGAACTCTTTGGCGTCCACGTAGCCACTGGCCTCGAGCTCAGCCTCGTATTCGGAGATCTCTCTCAATACCTTCTTGTATGCGTCACTCTCCCTGAAAGCCCTTTCTAATTCCTCAGATGTCTTCGGTGCTTTGTCTTCAAAACCGGGGCGGAATTGCCGCTCGGTGGGATCAGTAACGGCGGTCAGGAAATCAGCGGTAGTCTGACGTTCCGGGCACTTGAATCCAAGGTCCTCAAAGTACTGCTTGGCTTCGTTTGCAGGTCCCTGATAGATACATCGACCTGCATCGATAACCATGACTTTGTCCATGACCTCGTAGATCTGTTCACCAGCTTGGTAAAGGGTTACTAGCGTAGTTCGATTGCTGATATCGGTCATGATACGCAGCGATTTAGCGTAGTCGAGCGCGGTACTAGCGTCAAGACCGCGAGTACTGTTATCCCAGCAATTGACCGAACTCTTGGTGGCGAGAGTCTCGGCAATGGAGACGCGCTTGCGTTCACCTCCACTGACACCACGGACGTATTCATCTCCGACTTTAGTATACTTCGTGTGGGATATACCAAAGACCTTTAGGAGGGCTTCAAGGATGATGGGAATCTGTAGTATACAACGTCAGTATCTGTCCCGCATAGGAGCTTGCATACTTGACACTGACCTCGTGCTTCTCGTTCTTCTTGGTCTTGTTGGTGAGAGCAAATTTGAGCGTTTGCCACACGTTGAGATCGGCCATGTGGGAATCGTCTTCGGGGTTGTAGTTGACTTCGCCACGGAACTGCTTCTTTTGCTTGCCGGCTGGGATACCTCCATAGGACACATCGCCTTCCACAGCGGCGTAGGATTCGCGATTGTTGGATATGGCTTTCAGGAATGTCGAACATCCGGATCCGGGTCTGATACACTCGGTCAGCACTCGCCGAGCATATTGTTTGGAATACTGCTTACCGTCCCAAAACAAGCATCATCTCACCGTCTTTGACTACACCTGAGAAGTCATGGATGAGTGTCCTCATCTGTTTGTGCCTGCCAAGCTTCAACGCAGGTACAAAGCCCGTAACGATTTTGTAAAGGTCAGGCCCGAATGTTCCTAGTATCGCATCGGGCAGCGTCCTTGCGAACGAAGCGGTCGATCCTACACCCTTGACGGTAAGGTTCTTGTAGATGACACCGACTTTCTTTGCTGATTGACCGTCCTTGCGCTTCTCGAAATGGCCCTCGCGCATGAATTCATCGAGTTCGAAGTCGTCTTCTTTCTCTGCCGGCGCAGCAGCGGCACCAATATCCCCCGGCTCATCGTCTTCTGCGTCGCCTGTACCCTCCTCTGCGCGTGTAATTGATCCCCGAGGGTGACTCTGACTCTGACGGCCGCTGACCCTGCTCACGGTCCTGGAAAGCGGGTTTGATCGTTGCGATTGCGCGCCCCGGGAACGCGAATTTGAAAGAGACGCGAGTTCGCCTCGCAGAACCTCGAGATCCTCTGCTGCAGCCCGTGTGTCCAGTTTCCCTGCGTCTCTCTCACCCCAGGTACCAGCACGCTTCAGGCCCTCGCGATCTGAGCTATCTTCTTCACTCTGGTTGTCCGGTGTTACCACCTCTTCCCTTCCATCACGAAGATAGTCGTCCTCATGCCATGGGTTGCGTCGATTGTCTCGATCGGGTGGGATTGCGGATCCCCACATGTTGCAAATGAAAGTTTAGGGTATCAAACAGGTGTACTGGAAGAAAAACAGAGCAGGAAAAGAGTCTGAAGAGCAACAACAGCAGGAGACAGGATGTTTGTCGTACAAGTACGGCTCAATTGGTCTTTATTAAGCGGTCACCGGTAGAGCCAGGAGAATACTGGGGGTGCTTTTGCCAACGGGGATACGAGGCCAAAATTTAGAGTTGACAAACCGCTTGGGCAGGAGACAACGGAGATAAAGCACAACCATGTCGTCATCTTTGAGATTTGATGAATGATTGACGTGCCTTGCCGAGAAGCTAGACTAAGCTAAACTTGCGAAGCGCATCCACCCAGCTCGCGATGCCAAATATGGCCGAAACGGGTGGGCATCCAACACTTTTTTTTCGCATTACCAATCATTCCTTCCGCAGAAGATCTCATTCGCTTTACCCACTTGGGCAGATGTCCCTGCATATCGAGTCCACAGCACGAGTCGCAGCTCACTCGTGTAAGGTGGACCTTTGCGAATACCTGACACGCGTGTGTAGGTTGCAGGCAGGCGGCCTGTTTTCACAATCGGTGATCGCTAGTTTCCCATGTTCGTCTGTGTGATGCAGTCTGCATTGACGTCGGGTTCCGCGGAGCTAAGACCCTCCCTGATGTCGATCCCGCCAAGGCTTGTAAAGTCCGATGCTGTTCGGAGGTACATATGTCAGTCGGTTGCATTACGAGCGCGGCCGGGTGCATTGCCGTGTCGCCTATATGGTCTGCTTAGAAAACGTATATATGCTTGCAGCGTACGCGACTCCTCCAAAGGTTGTACATAGGCTTACAGAGTACACATGCGCTTAGAAATGCATACAAGGATATGTAGAGTTTAGAGAGCCATAACGATCCGCGTACCCCACCACCCGTCCATTCCCTACCTACATTGTAGTACAGTTGTACGAAAGCAATGATTATGAATTCATGTATGCTTAGAAATAGACGGACGGCTGACCATTCTGTGGAGATCAATAATGTTCAGATAACTGCTTTTTGTGATTATCGTCGTAGGATTTCATCAGGAACGTGATAAAAACCCCAGGAAGTGTCCAATAGGAATCAATTCTATCTAAAGGGGTATCCGCTTTCGGTTGAACATGAAGTACTCCGCTCTACAGTCTTGTACCGTTGTGTATAAGACTCCTAGAGTTTGGGTCCTTCTAGTCATGGCTTCTTCTCAATAAGCTGGGGAATGTCTTCGGGCTTGTTCTTGCCTTCCAGAATGTTGTAGACAGCGGTGAAGAGCGGGAAGTCGGCCTCCATTCCCTCTGCCTTCAAGAACTCGTTGACCTCGTAGGCAGTGCTGGTACCCTGGAGCTTCTGGCCATTGAGCTCAGACTGCTCGATCTCATAGATGGTCTTGCCACGGGCGACAGACATCTTTGCACAGCGGAAGTTGCGACCACCCGAGCATGAAGTGATGACGTCGGCGACACCACAGCTTTCTTCAGTAAAGGTGCTTGTGCGAGCACTGTCCCCGAAGAAAGCCTTGCCGAACTTGACCATCTCCAAGATACCAACACGCATTACAGCTGCCTTGGCGTTGTCTCCCCAGCCCAGACCATCCACAAAGCCTGCTGCAAGCGCGATGATGTTCTTCAGCGCTCCGCCCAGTGAGACACCAGCGACGTCGTTGACGATATGTACATGAAAGTAGGGACGGTGGAAGAGCCTCCGGACGTTCTCGTGCGACAGAGGTGGGTACTCGTTGGGGAGAGCAGTCAAATGCGCTGAGCGCTTGCTAGGTTTCTTTTTGCTCGGATCGATAAGGTCCACGTGAGCAGTAAGATCAGTCTGTGAGGCATTGGGCGAACCGCTGGGGGTAGGATTGCGCGAGTCCATCGGTGGCGGGTCATATGCTACAGTCGTCTCCGAGTACTTCTCTTGAGCGATCTCAGAAGCAATGTTCGCTCCTGATAAAGCACCACAGTAGATGTTGAGAGTCATGCCAATTGTCTCTGACATGAGCCTGATGCCCTTCTCACTGACGTCCACGCCCTTTGTGCAGCAGATAGCTCGTGCGTAAGGGAGAATCTTGCCGACCAGCTGCTGGCTCGACCGCGCAATGAATTGATGCGGGAGTACGAAGATGAGCATCGTAGAGTCCTTGCAGGAATCGGGTAGGTCGGGGTTGGCGACCACATTCGAAGGAAGCGTGATGTTCGGGAGGTATTTGACGTTCTCGTGAACCCTGTTGATGAGTTGCGACAGCTTCTCAGGCTTGTCGGAGCCGCTGTAGTGAGGCGAATCTTTCGGGATGGTGTACTCCTCCTCAAACACCCACATCTGCACAGTCTCTTCAAACAGGGATGGGTTCTCCTTCACGTTCTCGGCGACTAGTTTGGCCATTGTGGTGCCCCTGTACCAGTCAGCTCTTGATCTCAGCAGCCGTCCATAGCCCCATCTTCTCCAACGAGCTGCTGCAGCCACCTACCAGTTGCCGGAGCCAACTATGGTCACCTTGTGCTTGCGTCCAGCACTGAGAGTCGCCATTGTCCTTGATGTATGTCTTGTTCTTTGCAGGTTCGTAATGTATGGTGTGTTGATGGGTACTGCAACTCGCTTGCGCAGATTTTGGAGTAGGCGATACGGAGTGACGTATTGCGTAGGGGAGTGTGACGCGAGCGCAAGAAACCTTGAGACCGCCACTTTTTTATATGTTTATGATGTCTGGATGCGGTCAGTAAAAGTCCCCATTTGCTCGGGCTGCGACTTTCACACCTGCTGTCTCGGTAAGCGCAGGGTCCGCGTGGCCTCGGCTCTGCTGCTGATTGTGAGCTTGTGATGCGGCGATGCCGAAAGCGGGTTTCAGCTGGCAAGTGGACTGTTGGCGGTGAGGGCGTGTTCAAGTATCGAGCAAAAAGCGGTTCCGATGGTAAACTTTGATCGGGAGCACCCAAAATGTTGGATCTAGGAACGATTTCGGAGACATGCGTCAGAGACATGGGTTAGCTGCAGAGCGCCTATCATCCAGCCGGCTGATCATGCCCCCGGCATTGACCAATGGCATCGCGGTTGCCAGCACTACAGCTCATGGAACCGTGGTACATCTCGAGTCCCTGCGCAAACAGCTGGCAGTTGCTTTCTGCGGGGAAAGCGCGATGCTTTTACATCTAGGTACATGGCGAGGCTTCTCAAGTAATGGAATACGCAGATGACACTGGACATGTGCGCACGGCGCATCACATGAATAGTGTGAGAGTTCAAGCTTCACAAAACACACAGGCAAAACATGGTAGTGGCGGTATTGGTAGTATTGGGTATTACAAGTCGTGTGTCCTTTCATAACATCGCATTAAGTATCCTCCTAAACTCCCCTCGTCTCCCATGAAGCCGCCATGAACAAGTAGATAGCAGTGAAAGCAATGACTCCAACGTCGAAGCGCTGATGACGCTATGCCGTGATGACTGATACGTGGTACAGCCTTGCTAGTATCCGTGACGCAAATCCATCCTCATTACCGTCCAACTGGGACCGGCCCGCAATCCATCTACAGTATTGCTAGCTTACAAGGCGAAGCCGAAAAGCGCGAAAAGACCACCAGCGAGGGCAGGGGTGCCGTACATAGCAATGCGACCGGCAGCACCGGTAGGGGTAGAGGAGCCAGCGCTTGCGGAAGCCTCGCTGGTGCTGTCGGGGGAACCGCTGCTGGTAGCGGATGGGCTGCTGTCGCTGCCGGAAGCAGAGGCAGAGTTACCGGAATCGGTGGCGTCCTGGGTGGTCAGGTTACCGCACTCGTTGTCACGGGCCTGGTTGCACTGGAACTGGGCAGCAGCATCGGAGCCGGTGGCGGCAATGCACTGGTCGTACCAGTAGCGGCACATGAGACCGGGAACGGTCTGTTGGTAGGCGTCCATCTGGTCGCTCACATCGGTACCGTTTCGGCAGTCGCAAGAAAACTCAAGCGTTTGCTGCGGACATGTTAGTGGCTATCGTTGCGCGCCAGATGAAGATGCTTACCGAATCACACTGGTTGCCGTTGCTGGCAAGCTGTCCCTGGCCACCGCAGAGTTCGACGCAGGTGTTCTGGTTGGCGTTGCACCACGTCTGCTTGTCATCCTGGGGCACAGAGCTGGCGGGGACAGTGCAGCATGGAATGGGGGTGTCGTAGGAGCCTGTGGCGTTTTGCGCAGAGGCGAAGCCGGCGAGAGCCGAGGCGGCGACGAGGATGGAAGAGTAGAGCATTGTTGTGGATGGGGCAGAGAATATCAATGCCTACGAGGAGCAGAGTTAGCGGGAGATCGGCAGTGGTGGTGGAGAAGGCGAGCGACAGGGCGTGGGACGAAAGTTGAAGGGGCAATGGGCGCAATATAAGCCGCTGTGCTTGCGTCGCAGAGGATGTGGGACTTACAGCGTGATTTAATGCTGGTTTGGTGGAACGGATAGAAGAGGCGGGTGTTGCTGGGGAGGGCAGGAATATATGCTCGAGCGCACGGGCTAGAGCAACAACGCTAGCCGGCCGTGCTTGCCTCTAGCAGCTAGGGCAATTGGATTGAAGATACGCTCAGACGCGACCGAAAGTCTACCTGGGCGACTTATTCGATGCCGCCCGCTTGGAAATTGCTCAATTTGCATCTCTATCGCGACAAGGCCGACGTGCCGGGCGCTGACATGAGGTCGGGCGCGACACTGCGAACGGCCATCGTCACTCTAGCCGCGGTGTTGTTTCAGACGACGCCAGACGCAAAACTTGCCACGCTTCGGATATACACCTGCGGCACCAGCACTCCGTCCAGCGGCCTCGTACTCGAGCTGCCAACCGTTTAGGCGCATCTGCAATCCCCATGCCATGCACGTCGTGGTTGGCTGCGTGATGGAGCCGCCCCGGCCCATTAATGTTGACCAGCTTGGCTCAAGGCAAAGGAACATGGTCCCAAGTCACCGTCGACCGTGCATCGCATTCTCTGCGCAAACCCCATCTACTGACACGTACGGGGCTTCTCAATGACGGTCAAGCTTCGTCGTGCGGGCCGAGCTCCACTGTTGACTATAAGCCGGCCAAAAACAATTGCAGCCTTGCATGATTCACCGCATCCTCAGTGTCGCACCGTTTCAGATCTCATCTCATGTCGCGTCAAGACCCGGCGGCATCTGGGAGAAACGTAGGATGCAGGATTGGAGCCACAGCAAACACAGCTGTCACTGGAGGAACGCCGCATCCATGACTTCCGGCTTTGTCTACCTAGCTTATTGCCTTGCTAGGTGGCCCGCATATACATCCTCGGGCCGCACAGACGAACGACGCATCCACCGGCCCAATGCATGTGGCATGCAATGGGCACCACCAATCACTTTCCTTGACAAATCTGGATTAAAAGACGCACGCTGTTCCCTGCAAAGCTATTCGCATTGCCACACACCGCCACGCTGCTAGCTGCAACTTTCTCCCCACTATCCGTCCCAAAACAACATCTTGTTGTGCCGCATCGGATATAAGCCCGCTGTGCGGAGAGCAAGAGCGGAGAAGCGCTGATGTGCTGTTGTCACCTGAGCCAGAAAGAGATGGTCCTGGCTTCCACATACAGGGTACGATACATCTTGCGACTTGACTATCGCGACACCTTGATAGCCGCTACTGGATGGCGTCGACGCGTCAACATTGCCCGCATTCGCTACCCCAGAAATGCGATAGTGACTGTGGCGTAGCCTGTACATGGTAACGCCCGTCGTAAGCAGATTACGTGGGTCTACGACGCTCTCCAACCGTTTGTCGAGTTTGCTTTGCACAGGAAGATACTCGAGCCTCTTCTAGACGTTTCGTGGCGCCATGTACGACTGAGGGATATGAGTGCTATTGAACACATCCAATTTGACGCGACCAAATGGCGGCTCGCGTCATAGGCCTGCGTTGGGTGGGCAAAGCCTCGTCGAACGCATGGTTCGTGCGCGCAGCAACTGATCTACTATGTATTACCCCGAGGCTTGCGAATAGTCCAAAGCTTGCTGCTATCGTGGAATTGCCGTATGCAACCTCATGTTCTTTGCCAAAGTACAGCCTGACATGCGCTGTCTATACAGTAGTTTGCCTAAAGAGCAGCTGCAGGGTCGCTATTGCCTTTGCAGCTACTATGATGTCACGACTAATGGGGCTTGCAGCGCCGCTGTAATCACAAATTCTATGCCATTGAACCCGATGCATCAACAAACCAGCCTCATAGGCCATTGGACCGGAAAGTTCAGTCTACACACTCATCCCTGGTATGCATCCCAAAATGCAGAGCAACTACTTCGTCTGCACACTCGGTCAAGCTGCCGCCCTGAACACCAATCCGAAGCCATACCGGAACATTAGCGACTTTCTCAGTCAGCAATCCCAGCATCATCCGTTGCTCCCCGCCGTTGGCTTCCCCATACCGCGAACAGGCCAACAGAATTGGGATTATCGGGTTCTTACATTTGCAGACGTTGACCAAGGCACCAATGTCTTCGCCTCACGCCTGGCAAAGTCTCTTGGTATTTCTGGAAAGGCAGAGACGGTCGCTTTGCTGTGCCACAGCTCTCCGGAATTTCTCTTCACCTGGTTAGGCCTAATCAGACTAGGATACTCTGTTCTTCTGATAGCACCACAATGTCAACCAGCTGCCATACTACATCTCTGTACATCGTGCGAAGTTTCTGATTTCTTCTACGATGCTGCTCATGCAGAACGAGCGCAAGAGACAAAGAATCTGGCAAAAGAGCGGGGAACTTCTGGGCTAGAAGTACGCCTGCTGCCTATGAGCGATACAGAAGACATCTTTGAAGTCATCCAGACTTCGCCAGGAACCAGCATCGAACCTCTTCACGTAGATGAAAGAGCAATCGCGTATCTCCATCATACATCTGGAACCTCTTCAGGTCTACCGAAGCCTATACCACAGTCTCATCGCGCCGCTATTGGCGTGCTTCCACATCTCCCTAGAATCCCCTCCTTAGCGTCGTTCACCACAACGCCACTTTATCATGGTGGCATCGCAGATCTCTTCCGATGCTGGACAAGCAATGCTATGATTTGGCTTTTCCCAAGCAAAGATATGCCCATAACAGCACGCAATATCTGTAGTTGCCTGGATGTGGCTAGGTCATACGCGGCGACTGAGGGACTGCCTAAGGTCAGATATTTCTCGTCGGTACCGTATGTTCTCCAGATGATGGAGGCAGATGGAAAAGGTCTCCAAGTGCTTCAGGGCATGGACATCGTGGGTGTTGGAGGGGCTGCGTTGCCAGCAGAAGTCGGCGATCGATTGGTGAAGAATCGAGTAAACCTCATCTCAAGATTTGGGAGTGCGGAGTGTGGCTTCATTCTATCGTCGTATCGAAATTTTGCCTCCGATAATGACTGGCAGTATCTTCGAAACTACAATCCACGAAATCTGATAGAGTTTGAGAGGCGTGAAGATGATCTAGCTGAACTGATCATCAAGCCGGGATGGCCGCACATGGTACCTCCTACGAAATGAAGAGACAGGATCCTTCACTGACTTTGGTATAGGCGAAACAGAATCGACCAGACGGATCGTTCGCCACTGCCGACTTATTCGCGGCACACCCAACGATTAAAGACGCATGGCTGTATCATTCGCGAGCAGACTCACAGCTCACACTAATAACAGGAAAGAAATTCGACCCAGCACCCTTGGAAGACGCTATCGCGACGTCGCCTTACCTCGACGATGTGTTGATATTCGGCAACAACCGACCTTTCCCAGGTGCTCTCCTTCTGCGATCACAGGAGGCGAGCAACATGTCAGACCAAGAGCTTCTTGAATGTATCAAGAGTCAAGTCGAGAAATTGAACAGCGAGAGTCAAGACCATGCTAGAATACCCTTTGACATGCTGATCCCCCTCTCTCATCAAGACGAGCCGCTCGAAAAGAGTAGCAAGGGGACGATCATCCGCAGAGCAGCAGAATCTCGATTCGAAGACATCATCAATTACGCATACAAATCTCAAGACTCCGAGTCATCACCTGAAGTCAGTGACAAGGATTTGCCTCAGCATCTGATTGGTCTCATCCAAAGCATGACCGGACAGACGGCAGGATTAAACGAAGACATGGACTTGTTTTCCTACGGGGTGGACTCTATTGCGTGCATGCAGTTGAGAACGCGCTTGAGACGCTTGATACCCAACTTTGAAGGCCAGCTTCCAATGAGCGTCGTCGAAGACTGTGGTACTATACGAAGACTGGCAGATTACGTCTTGCGAAAGAGGCATGGTCAGATCGACTCCGATGGTGAAGACGAAGAGAAGTTGATGCTGGACTTGGTAAAGCAATACGGCTCGTTCAAGACGACACCACAGCAAACTGCCACCACAAATGGATTGATTGGAGACAATACAGGCAGCGAAGTGGTAGTACTTACAGGAGCCACCGGTGCTTTGGGAGCACACATTCTAGACCTGCTGCAAAAGACGTCGAATGTTGAAGCTGTCTATTGCCTTGTCAGAGGGGTAGATGAGCATGCAGCAAGGGAACGTGTGAGCAAAGCACTAGAGCAGCGTGGATTGGTTAACCTGTTATCATCGGGGTCCCCCAATGGTAAGATCAAAATCGTGACGTCTCAACTAGGAGAAAAACGTCTGGGGCTTAGCGACGAAGTGTACGAGTTCCTTGCGCAGAGAGTAACTTCAATCGTCCACGTTGCTTGGACTGTCAACTTCCGTCTCAAGTTGCGCAGTTTTGAGAAAGACAACATAGCCGGTGTAAGAAACTTGCTCGATCTCGCCCTGAAGTCACCCCAATCGCAGCCTCCGCGCTTCACATACTGTTCTTCCACTGCGGCCATCATGAACGGCTCTCTCGACGCATCGGGTGAGCTACCCGAGCGACTATCACCGGAGCCCTCTTCTGCGTCTCCGCTGGGTTATTCGCGTTCAAAATGGGTTGCAGAGCATATCTGCCTTGAAGCGCATAATCGGACGAGTCTTCGCGGACGTATCGCAGTTGTCCGTGTGGGTCAGCTTGCTGGTGATTCGATGTCAGGGGTATGGAACACGAAGGAAGCCTGGCCTATGATGTTGAGTACTGCGAAGCTCATTAAATGTTTGCCCGATCTTGGAAGCGAGCCTCTAGACTGGCTACCTGTCAATATTGCTGCGAAAGCGTTCCTTGAGGCCACTGGTCCAATCAAGGGGGGAGAGGACATGCCAGTGTTCCATGTATTGAATCCGCATCAGGAACCCGACTGGAACCAGATGTTGCAGTGGCTGCAGAAGAAGGAATGGTTCGAAATTGTTACGCCCAAGGAGTGGGTGGAGCGATTAGAGCAGGCTGGTGACTCGAATCATTCTGCGCTGAAGTTACTAGGATTGTGGAAAGAGTCGTACGGCAACGGTATGGAGTACAGTACTTCAAGACCGCAGTTCTCAACAGCGGAAACGAGCAAGTGCGTACCGGCGCTGAGGGACGTCAAGCCCCTGGACAAGGAGTACATTGAAAGAATCTGGTACTGGATCCAGCAGAACGTGCAATAAAAATAGTCAACGGGAGAAAGTAGGAGCAGCGGTATGCTCAGAGGGTGTCCAGTACCTGTCATAGCCGCGAAACAAGCCTGCGTCAACATCAGGCATCCAACATGTGTTAAACTAGAAAACTACATGGCGATTTCAACACGTCAATCGGACCGTTTTATTCCGTCTTCTGCTTCTTCGGATGTTACATTTGCAGCACGATATGCATGGTGTGACTGTGACATACCTGCTAAACGATCGAGTGCATAGCCGCGTGCAGGGTGCACGCAGATGCTGTGCGGCTGAAAAAAACGGGCTCAATGGATCATTGCTGTGATAGTGTGACTCGGCTACTCTGAGAGCGTCGCGGATTTGGTGAAGATACTCGCGACGATCCTCGGAGAGTAAACACCATAGACTGCTGGTAGAATCTCTCCGAAGCGGACACTTTTGCCAAAGCAGCATACGCCGATTCAGCAAGAGAGATACTGCAGCGTGGACTACACAAGGCAATGTAACTTTTCATCGTCTTTTCATTCCACGGTTCTACCAAGGCAGCCACCGTGACACATACCTGCAGCCGCGTTAGTGATGCGTCATCTTCTCCCGTCGCATTCTCGTAAGTAGTAGGCGAGCGGAGCGCAATTCTCCTCCGAGTCCCCGACCCTCATGCCAAGCCTTTACAAGAGCGAGTCAGATGAGCTTGGCGGCTTGCCTGGTTGACGAGGCTAGAACGGTATCCTGTAAGTGGATATCCACAATGGTGAAATTTAGCCGGTGAGGATCGATTTCAGGCAGCTACACACAATCTTGCACGCGTGTGGTGATGAGGGTTCACGGACGAAACAACATCGTGTATAGAAGGCACGATAAGATAAGATAACTTGAGATTTCACGGACGAAATTCCAGAGCAGTATCAGGCACGCAGGGGACATAATCGTTAGCAGAAACTCGATGAACTTGAAATATTGCATAAGCGCATGGAGACAAAGGAGGATGCGCCACGTTGTGATGGTAGTACACCCAAGAAACCTGCTCATAGTGAGAACATAATGGTGATGAACCGTATCGAAAGAAAAAAATCGGCGCCCACGGAGTCCGTCCCTTGTCCGGAACGCTTAATGCAAACGGACGCTAGCTAAGCCGCAAGATCGTCTGCAACGGCGCGAAGCTTCTTGACCGCAAGCACGTTTCTAGACTCAGCATCCAGGTCCTCGGTAATCGAAAGGCCCCTGCGATGCAACGATAGGTGCAAATCGCAAACTCATCGAGTCACCGGCGGAGAGATGGAATGGGTGTTTGGAAGCGTGGTGGTGGGGTTCAGGCAGCCAGTAAGAGGCAGATGACGGTGAGAAGGTACTCTACACGGACGAAACCTGGTGGCATGCTGCGACGAAAGCAAACAATGGAAGGGTCTGGGTTAGTCAGATGTTAGGTACGATACGATGTATGCGAGGAATGGACCCCCGAGACCCCGGTACTAAGCTTTGTTGTGCGCATGGGTGAGCGAGCATGAAACCCGGCAGCTAATTCTAGCGCCCACGCCGCAGACGGGGACGAAAGATTGTCATGTCTCCGTCAGGCAAGGGAAATATCGGTTGCACTCGATTCGCTTCAGCCCTGACTCCGGTCTCGTACCTACCTCCTTTTTGGCCCGCCAGAATAGTCGGGTAGTATATAGAGGCTACACTTTCCGCCCCTGCGAAGTGTTTGCCTAGTTACTTATCCAAGGGTTCATCCGCTTCTCGCTCTTTCTTCGCAACCATCTGGTTGTTTGTTTCCTTGGCGCTTTGACGACTTGTCTCACGAACTACCCTGCATCATCGCGTATACATCAGAAGGCCTCTCTGCGCTTTCCCCATGAGCGACACAAATAACGAGCTCCGCCCCTCCAGCATGGCGGACTCGGAGAAAACCGCTGCGCCTAGCGTCCAGCCCACTGTTATCGACGAGAAGAAGGGCGCTGTTGAAACCGTTGCCCCTGCTGCTGGCGTTGCAGTAGATGCTGCTCGGCCCGTCACTGGCGAAAAGTCGTCGCGACCCAACTCAACAGCCGAGCCAACGTTGGAAGATGACGACAACTTTGAATACCCGACGAAATGGAAGCTCACTGCCATCACTCTGGCGCTTTGTCTGAGTGTGTTTTGCATGGCACTGGTAAGCTGCATCTCTCTGTAATCCCCGGTTACACTGCCTTGGTAAGCCGTTGATCGACAGCGGCTACACCTGTCAAACCTAATTATAATCAATACTGACAGCCATACCTTTGTAGGATAACACAATTATCGCAACAGCTATTCCTCGTATCACAGATCAGTTCAAAGCGCTCAACGACGTGGGATGGTATGGGTCGTCATACCTCCTGACAACTTGCGCGACGCAACTGATCTACGGAAAGTTCTATACATACTACTCCATCAAATGGGTATATCTCATCGCCCTCTTCATCTTCGAACTCGGCTCGCTTATCTGCGGTGTTGCGCCAAACTCAACAGCTCTCATTATTGGTCGCGCAGTCGCTGGTGTAGGAGCAGCCGGTATCTTTTCTGGAGCCATTCTGATCATCTCTGTTACCGTGCCGCTGCGTAGTCGTCCTACTTACATGGGACTCATTGGAGGCATGTATGGTATTGCGTCTGTCGCTGGTCCACTGTAAGTTGTGGAGAAAGATTCGGGATCTAAGATCGACGTGGACTAATAATTGCTTAGTATGGGCGGAGCCTTCACAGACCATTTGACTTGGCGTTGGTGCTGTAAGTGATTACTCATATATGAGGTACGATCAAGCTTTGTGGATCCATCCGCTGACTTCCGGTGTGCAGTCTACATCAACCTTCCCTTCGGTGCCGCTACCGCTGCCTTCATCATCCCCTTCCTCAATGTCAAGCGTCGCGGCAAGAAGGTTGAGGCTACCTGGAAGCAACAGCTTCAGAAGTTCGATCTTCCCGGTACCGCGTGTTTCTTACCAGCTATCATCTGTTTGTTGCTTGCCCTCCAGTGGGGTGGTAGCAAGTATGCATGGAACAGTGGACGTATCATCGCGCTCCTAGTCCTCTTCGTTCTGCTCATTGCCGGTTTCATCACCATCCAGTGGTGGAAGCAGGAGGATGCTACCGTGCCCCCTCGCGTGTTCCTCAACCGCAACGTCTGGGGCAGTGCATGGTTTGGTGCCATGTTGGGTGCAGCATTCTTCCTCATCGTCTACTATCTTCCAATCTGGTTCCAGGCGATCAAGGGCGCATCGGCTACCAAGTCCGGTATCATGAACTTGCCTGCCATCCTGGGACTCGTCATCATCTCAATGCT
>Ga0268250_10000384_pt1 | contig 21464 bp, 15 predicted proteins | sample AgamicAsSfe_FD_200448 | JGI IMG/M metagenome (GOLD analysis project Ga0268250, IMG submission 200448) | Agave microbial communities from Guanajuato, Mexico - As.Sf.e (v2) (version 2) | ecosystem: Host-associated > Plants > Phyllosphere > Phylloplane/Leaf | place: Guanajuato, Mexico | collected... | reverse complement strand
CGGCAGCATCGCTTGAGCTTGGGCAAAGAGATCTGACACACATCAACGAGTCTTTCCGTTCATCGGCTCTGTTGTACACTGAACGTCTTGCTCACCCTTTCCTGCCATCATCGTCTCCTAAATTCCAGGCACACGTTCGCAACGCTCTTTCACACATAGCTGCATTGGACATCACTTCGTGCGTCAATAAATTCTTGCTCTGGCCATTGTTCATCTCCGGAACTGAGTGCGTCGACGCAGCCGATCAGGCACTCGTACGCGATAGGTGTATAGAGGTACAGATTGAAAGCGGCTTCTTCAATAACTTGTCTGTTCTAGATGTCCTCGAGAAGGTGTGGGCCGAGAACGATACTCAGGATGTGCAGGACGCAGATGTTGATGAAGTGCAACGCCGACGAGACAGTGCTAAGGAGAACGGAGATCGTATCCAAGCGTTCAGATGGAGAAAGGCTATGGATAGGGTCGATGGTGAATATCTTGTCATCTGAGACGCCTGTTCGACCCAAAAGCTTGAAGTATATACAAATTTTGTATGTACACTTTAATGTCAATACATAAACCGACTCTTCGGTTCGAAAGTTTGATGATGTCTCTGACCTAACTACTGCATACTCAATTCCCCTCTCAATGATACGATCTTGATTATGCTTTGTCAGTCCTATCGATATATAAGGTTGTTCTAACTTTCGAACTATGGCTAGATTTCTATACAACTTCTGTCGCCAACTCTACCACTCTCGCTAACCAATCACATCTAAGACTACTCTCAAATCTCATTTCGACAACCTCACTATCTAACATCCTACTCGACTCTGCACAACTTGCCGGTCTGCAAATCGTAGTCCCACCACTCCGCGCCAACTCTCGACACAGCATACAGAGACTCGGTAGGATCGTACTTTCTCTTGATAGCAGCCAACTTTTCATAGTTTTCACCAAAGAAATCATGCTTCCAATTTGAGTTGTAAGGGTTCGCCTCATTCATGTAGGCACCCATGTTCGGCGCCCACTCACGCCAGACAGACTCTCTGTGTAACTCATACCACTCTGCTGATTGCTTGATGATTTGAAAGGGAGTAGCCGAGTCGTCTGCTGCAGGACTCGAGCCGGAAATCGCGTGGACGTAGGTTTTGCGCCAGGCTGGGTTTACTGCACCACGTCGAGCAAGAGGGGTGTTTTGGACGCCGGGGCCGGCCATGAGGCCCAGAATCAGCATGGCAGAACCGCTGCTTCTTGGCTCGGTGTACATGATGCGGCGGAGGTAGGAGGAGAGTTGTTTGTAGGGGAGGGAGAGCTGGGCAAGGCCGAGGAGACGGCTGGTCTCAGGACCGCCCGAGCCTGCTGTTTCGGAGGGTGCTTTGGAGCTGCTGTTTCTGTCGAAGGGAGAGACTGTGGGATCGCTCCAGGTGATTGAGAGACTGGAGTTGTTGCTGTTGGTTGTGTTGCGGATTGCTGCGAGCACGGGTGAAACCAGAGCAGTTATTTCGGATGCAGTGCTGTTGTAGGCTGAGAATTGAGCGGTCACTGAGACCTCGCCTGGTGTTTGACCAAAGGCAATGACGTTGCCCCAGATACCTTTGTCCATGAGACCAGGGATGCGATTGAGAAGAACGCCAAAAGCGTCCCAGGTGATGTTACCGGTAGCGTTCTTGCCGCCACTGATGGACAGAGTTCCAGCTACCGTGTTGGCAGGTGCAGGGTATGCTTTGAGGACGTACTCAGTGACAACACCATAACTTCCACCACCACCGCCACGGACAGCCCAGAAGAGATCTTGGTGAGCCGTGTCGTTGGCGACAAGGATGTCTCCTTGGGTGGTCACAACACTGACTTGTAGTACCTGATCAGGAGCAAGACCATAGACGGAAGAACGGGGTCCGTAGCCTCCGCCCTGGATGTGTCCACCAAGGCCCACACTGCCGTCTGCACCGCCAATCACGACTTTCCCGAGTTTTGCTGCAGCATCGTAGACATTACCCCATTGCTGGCCGCTGCCAACGATGGCAACGTCTTCGGTGCCATTCCACTTGGAGTCGAACTTGATGTGGTTGAGATGGTGGGTCCAGATGGACAGACTGTGAGCACCCGTCGAGCTGTATATCGTGTTAGCTTATATAAGCAACAGAGAGTTGCAGCACTTACCGGCCATCGAGATCGTGACCAGTTCCTTTAACAATGATACGGATGTTGCGACGCGAAGCCCAACCCATTGCCTTTGAGATTATCTCGTTCGAAGTACCATTGACGATATATGCCGGATATGCACCAAGAGTGCAAGCGCTGCCTTCAACATGACCACTTTCTCCAGGAGGGACGCACGAGTTGTTGGTCCAGATAGTAGCATCGATTGATTCGGGGAGGGTGGCATGAAAGTATGTCGAGTTCCACTGATTCTCGACTTCGTTGCAAGATAGAGTCGAGTTGAAAGGGTTGTCGGCATAGCATGCAGATGCAACCGGACGGGTTTGGAGAAGAGCACCGCCGAGCGTACGGTTCAAGGCTGACCATTCCGATGCTTCGGGCCAGTCAGAGTCCAGAGGTGTTATTTTGCAGACTGTGGCAGTGCCAGCACTGCATAGTGCCAGAGTAGTCGCAAGAGTCGAGATGCTTCTCATGATGGACGCAGATTTCCTTGGATGGTGAGAGTAATTGATAGTCGAGAAGACCTTTTAAATACATTTTGCCTTGATATCCTGTCGATGACATAGCATGTGAACGGCCTTGAACTCTCGTGAACACAGTGGCTCAGCATGTCGTGGCAGTATGTCAAGATCCACAGCGTATGCACAGCGTATGTACCATACGCGAAAGCGCGTATCCGTATACGGGGATGGCTTTGCCTCCAGGGACTCCAGCTTGTTTTAGGAACACGCCCGGCACCTCTCGGATGTTACAAGTTGTGTTGAACAAACTTAGAAGCGCATTTCAGTTATAACTTATAATACATTTCGATTTCATTAACTTTTTCTCGCAGTTGCCGGGTCTTTGCGCGCTATCTTAGCAGATCTTTATTATACAGTGCAGGCTTATGATGTCTCGAATTCAGAAAAACTCCTCAAACAATATCGCCCGAGGCAACCATATTGGTACTGAAGCAACTACTGAAAGCTTTGTGCTAGGATTTGAGGCTTGCGGTCCTGCAGATCCAAAATCATCTGACCAAAGAGTCCGTTCGCCCAAGAGAACCATTGTCGGGTATAGTCTGTCTGATTGAAGGTGTTGATGCTCTCATGAATCAGGCCGAGTCCATCGGTACTGTTGAGAATCATTCCAAGCTGTTCGGTGATCTCGGTATCGTTGTCGCTGGTCAAAATGCGTACGATAGAAGCCATAGGCCAGGCGTATCCGGGGCCATTGTGAGGACCTCCCACAGCACTGATTACGGGACCTCGCATGAAGTAAGGGTTGCGGTCACTCAACAACAATGCGCGTGTGTTCTGGTAAACTTCATCGTTGACGTCCAGATAGCCCAGGAAAGGTGCAGACAGCAGCGAGGGGATGTTGGCATCGTCCATAATGTTCGCAGAGCCATAACCATCGACTTCATAGGCATATACTTGCTTGCCACCAATAGTAACGATGCCGTACTCTGCAATTCCTTGTCTGATGGTTGCAGCAAGTTGTATCATTTGCGCTGAAGTGACAGAACATGTCGAACCATTGAGTGCGAGCATGATGGGAGCGGTCGCCTCGAGGTAGTGCGCTAGCATCATATTGGCTGGAATCAGATACTGATAGATGGTTGCATCATCCGAAGGTCTGAAAGCAGAGCGCAACAAGCCTGTTCCACCTCTATAGGGATTGCCCAGGCCGTCATTGGAAAGAGTCTCGGTTGCACGGTCGCTCACTCTGGTAAAGGTGTAGCTTGAATTCTGGACGCGGCCATCAGGCTCGTAGGTTGCAGCGGCCGAGAGGGTATCGAAAATCTCGAAAAGATGGTTGATGGCCTCGACCCAATGGTACTTGCCGAAGAAAGAAACATCTCCTGTGGCGTTGTAGTAGTCGGAACTGATCTGTAGGAAAGCGGCCAGAGAGTCCAGCTCGTACTTGCACTCGAAGACTGAGGAGTTGTCGTAAGTTGGGAAAACATGATCCTCGCTGGCCGAAGGGTTCTGGGCAGGAGCAATACCACTCTCGACCGGAGGCTGGAAGGCATTGCAGTAGGGAGATGTGAGAAGGTAACGGGCCTGTAGATTGATGACACCGCGGAACAGTGATGCAAGCGAGTCAACCGAAGAGTTTGCGGTCAGAAGAGGGAGATAAGACTGCATCTGGTTGGCGCTATCTCTCAACCACATAGCATCGATATCTCCAGTCACGAGAAAAGTGAGCTCTTCGTCAGAAGAGTCGGCAGCGTACCCCTTCCATCTTACTGCCGTATCGAGAGTGTTAGGGTAGGCTATGGTTTATTAGCACTGATATCAAGCGATTGCGAAGAATACTGACCATTGAGAAACAGGCGGAAAAGATCAGGGTCGGGAACGGCATGCATGACATCTGGAATGATTTTGTCTTCCAGGAGCGGGAAATTGAAGGTACGACATGCAGGATCAGGTCGTTGATACGAGAGATTACGGACGCCTTCCGAGTATGGCCGGTGTTTGAGCGTGGCATAGTCGAGGTAGTCAGGGCATTGAGCAGAGGCAATGCCAATGAGAGGAGCAAGCAACGAGACCAGATGGACAAGCATGTTGAGTGAATGTCTACTGTGAGAGAGCTTGGTAGGAAGGAGGGAAGAGGAGCAGATAGAAAGGACGATTTGAAAAGACAGGAAAAATGGCAGGTGATGAAGAGATGAATTGGGCAAGAGGAGAAGTGGGGAGCAAGGAAGGACCTGCCTTTGTTGACTGTACAGAGTTCAGGCATTGATCGGCGGCATGTCATCACATGGGCAACACATTTCAAAGTCGTGGTGTTTGTATACGAGCATGCGGGAGGTCAAGCCGCGTGCTTTGACAAACAGCACGAATGAGACACAGAAAGCATGTCCAAGGTTGAAGCTGCGGGGCTGCAGGCGGGATTTACAGTTGCATTCTGAGGTTGCGCCGCCATGTGGGTAATTATGGCGAGCGGAGAGCTTGGCAGCCTGGACGAAGACTCGCAGAAGACGGATAGGTAGATGCGTGTTGGGAGAGGCAGAAGTGGAAGTGAATGAAGATGAGCGCAAGAGTGAAAGCGAACAGAGAGTGACGGCGGGCGTTGGAGATTGACGTCGTTCCAGTCCGACCCCTCTACTTTCTCGAGTCGACAATTCACATCCCACCCGCTGCAACCAGACACAGACACCACACCAAGACAAAGACTGTATCAACCCATCCGTCTCAGGCGCACACGATCCAAGTTCGAGTGCCATGGCCTCTCAGGCAGCACATCTCCGAGGCGACGAGTACTCGTCCCGCCTACCCACCCCTCCGCGTATCGTCGTACCGCCGCCAACAGCAAACATCAACCTGGCCCCCGAGTTCAATCTGCATCCTATCGCCCAGTCCGGTCCGCTCTCAGCCGTCAACTATGACAAGATGGTGACAGGCAGCCTTCTGGATTGGAGTTACGAGCGTCGTCGTCAAGCACAGCAAATCCTCCCCTTCCTCTACCTGGGTCCAATGAGCGCAGTCAAGGATCGCGACTTCTTGCGAAATGAGGGCATCACACTTCTCATGGCCGTCCGCCAGCGCCACTCCTTTGAGAGCAAGATCATGCAGGCTGCTTTGAACGTCGCCGACGACATCAACATCCAGAAAAAGGCTCTTGACATGTCCAGCCCTTACGAACTCGTCTCGTCTTTCTCTCGCGCCGCCATTGTCATCAACGACCACATGAACTCTCTTCCAAACGCAAAGGTTCTTGTCTTCTGTGAGAGCGGAAACGAACGTTCTGCTGCTGTCGTCGCTGCCTATCTCATGGACATCTTGGCCGATGTTGACCACATCAAGGCCATGCAGATTGTCCAAGCCCAACGTTTCTGCGTTAACTTCGACGATAACGTCAAGCGCTTGCTTCAAGGCTACTGGGATATCTTGCAAGCCCGTCGTTCTACCGCCAACCTGAAAACCAGCGGCAGGCCAAAACGACTTCTTGAGAGAGACATGGACAACGATGGCATGGACATTGATGAGTCTGGTGATGATGGCGAGAGGTTTGAAAGCAGAACCTTTGCTCCCTTTGTGGATACTGCTTAGCGGTTTCGCTTCTTTTTCATTTGGTTTCAAGCATGGCGTTTTGCTTTTTACATCAAGATACCCCTGGATTTTGTTTGCTCGGCGTTAGAGGCTCGCTTCTGTTCAGGGCTTATGGCACAGGAGAGGTCATCTTCTCATTCCCATAGGGTGCATATTCTTAGCCTCAACATATGATACGTTCTGTCTCTCGATTCGTTCATCGTCACAAACCAAACAATATGCTTGTCTCATCACACATTGACTGATACACGGCAGAGTGTGCCCGCCAAACACAAGGGTATATACAACTATCTTGCCGCCTTCTCATCATCAATCTGCTTTCTCAGGTCGCTCAGCACTTCCTCTCTCTTCCGTAGATGAGCTTCGAGACCGTCGACTTGCTCTTTGACCATTGAGATTTCGTCGCTGAGACCCTTCAGGCCCTGGCCGACCTTTGCTCTTCCTTCACCCGTTTCGAGATCGCGCAGCTCACGACGCTTCCAGTCAAGCAACTGCTCGAGTTCACGCTTCACCAAGGCCGGCTTGCTCTCATCCCGCCTGCCGCCACGTTCTCTTCGTTTCTTTGCTTGCTCTTCAACCTTCTCCATCTTCTCCTCGAGCTCTTTGAGTTGCTTCTTCAACCGTACCTCTTCCCACTCAGCGTCGGTGCGAGTGGCAGTGAAATCAGTGCCCTTTGGTCGGTAGGCACCACGGTCGCCTACTCCCAAGCGACTGAGGTATGCGTCACCAAACTTCTGCTTCTTGCCGCTCATGGTGCTATCATCACGCTTTGTGCCCCAACGATCGGCGGCGGTTTGTACCTTGTCGACCTGATACTCGATGCGGCCCTGCTCGAAGGTGGCGCGGAGACTGGGAGGGACGGAGCGAGGGATACGGTAGCCTTCGTGGCGGTTGGCAAGCATGTGGAGGAAAACAAGACATTGGTCTTTGCCAATAGCTGGGTCGCTGCGTGGGTTGACAAGATTCCAGGCACTGCGCATGTCCGTGTCGGGCACATCTAGCGATTCGTAGAGCGGGTTGAGGGATTCGAAAGTGATGCTGCCGTCGCGCGGCTCGCGGTTGGCGCTGTAGATCTCCTCGTACTTTGTGCGGTCAGACGGAGGCATGTACCAGTCGAAGCCGTCTTTGAGTCCCGGCGTATCGTCTTCTAGATCGTCGACTTGCTCGAATTGGGCTTGGCGGCCTGAGATAGCGTGCGAGGCTTGAATCAAATGTGCTTTACTTTCGGGGACGAGCCAGTCGGGCAGTGTGGCCGGGACGTCCATGTATTCCTACAAAGCAATTAGTTTATGAATGCAGAAGCATGTTGGCATCTGCTTACACCGTTGACCAGATCAAAGATCAAGCGCATGGCGACGCAGAACTCCTCGAAGTCCAGGCTGCCATCACCATCGACATCTGCCAGGTCCCATACTCGTTCCAGCTGGTCGTCGCGCAATTGACTGTTCTTCAAGACTGAGGCTGCTTGGGCGCCATTGAGATGAGTACCGCCATTGGACAGCGAGGCAAAGATCTCCCAGTAGCGTTCGACCTCCCATTGCTCGATGCGCTTTGGAGGCATGCTGTGTGTTGCTGCTGCGTGGCTAGGGGGATAGGCGTGGACGATTCGGCTTGACTTGTCGGGAACTAAGGCTCAGATGGCGGTCACTTCAGCACTCGACTCCTGTATCTGAATCTCTGTATCTATGTGTATGGTGTGTGGCCGATGGATGTCTTTGTACACTAGGTACCAACATGGCCAACCTCTGGCCGTTCCTGAGCATCCGCCCGGGGTGGGTGACGTTGAGTCTTGGCTGCTCTCTCTCCACCTCCCAGCTCCCCTCGAAATCCCACATTTAGAATGCACAACCAACGCGATTTTTAATCGACCTCGACTAGCAATGAATCCGGATCTCACGGCTCTTCTACCCCGCTCTGTTATGTCGAGAAAGTAGGTTGTCGAGAACTCTTTGTATCGATTCTCGGACTTCAACCCATGCAAAGCGACAACCTCGCCTGTACCCGCTCGAGCCTTGCGCGTCCCTGTCTTGCAACCGGCCATTGTCTTTGATCACGTACGGCACCATGTATTCACCCTTTGAATGAGTGTCTATCCGCAAACATCACCAAATAGTCCCTTTTGGTTCTATCTCTTCCTGCAGATCACGTCTAGGATAGCCTTGATGCGACCAGCACAACTCGCAGCCATGGCCAACATCTACAGGTTCTATTTCAAGAGCTCATCTGGAACCACGTTCACCTTGAACACCCCTTCTAGCTTCAGAATGACAGACTGACGTCTGGGCGTGAGAGTGCGAACCTTCGTGTCTTATTTCCGCACATCTTCCTTCCGGACAATTACTTTCTCTTCCGTGGCCTCGTCCACCATCTGTAAGTTTGTGAGTTCAGCTCGCCACGAGCCCATCTCTGTTCGCTGGCTATCTTCGGACCAATTTCAAGATAGCATCATCACTTCGCTCGTAAAGCTCTCCATTCTGCCGTCACTCTACATCTGATCCCGTTCGTCTACCGATACCCACTTCATTTTCTCATCCCGTCATCTGTATGATCATTGAGTCTGTGTGCCCCGATAGATACGAAGAGAGCCGTCAGGACAAGCATTTTCTCGACGCAGTGGCTGTCTTGGCCTTGTGCGCAGGGCTCATGGTGCGTGTCAATCCTGGCATCTCCATCGTACGGTAGAGCCTCTTCTTTCCTCGTTCCATCCTCCTTCTTCCTCAACTCTGCATTCGTGTCCACCAGTCACTTCCAGTCGGGTCTTTTTAGAAGTCCGTAGCACTGGGAAGTCTAGTTCCTAATTGGGAAGGATTCACTGCCGATCCACCCGAGATCTACGACTATCTCGGTACGTCACTTGCTATACCTCCGAAGACTTCGCTGATCGACTTCTGAACATGTAATATGCAAGAGGGCTTTGGTGCGAGATCCTATCCGCCTGGTGGCCCACACATCAAGGTCCACATAGCATCACAAATCAGACTCTGCCGCTTTAACCCTCAAGATCTCGATATCCACCGGTAGAAGTGAGCACTAGTATGGGTATCTTCATCGAACCTTGCTTGCCTGAGCTCCTGCACAGCCTTGCATCTTCTGATTACAGCGGCTGGCTTGCTATTTGCCTGCCAGTGTGGATCTGTACGTATGTAATTCACAGCACCCTGGAGCCGCTCTTCCGTCGTATCCAGAATTCAAAAATCGTGGTGCTCTATATAAGGTCGAGTCAGACCTTTATCCCTTCTCCTTCCCCTCTCCTATCGCTACTGGCAACCTTCTCTTCTTGCCTCTCTACAAGCACTTCTGTTCCCTGACCAGATTGTGTTGAGACACTCCTCTATCTCTAAGAATCATTGATTCTGATAACACCAATGCATTTCGGAAGCTTTACCGCCAGTTGCCTTCTGGCATTGGCGTCTGTGTCTTCTGCTTCTGAGTCTGGCAGGAAATACTTATGGGGTAGGGACCAGATGGGCAAAATGGTCCGTCGACAAGCCTCTTCGACATCTTCAGCCTCTGGTAGCCACTCAACATTGGTCGCAGACAGCTCTTGCTCTAACGGTCCATACACCCGCTCTTGCTGGAAGGACGGGTACTCGATTGCTACAGAGTACGTATCTGTTTATCCGTCATCAAATCTTTGCTAATGATGCTTTAGCTTCGATCAGAAATTCCCTACCACGGGAAAGACTGTCAGCTACAACCTCGAGATTACCAACACGACATGCAATCCTGATGGAGCAAATGAGCAGCAATGTCTCCTGATTAACAACCAACTACCTGGACCTGTTATACGAGCTAGCTGGGGAGATACTCTCTCAATCACTGTCACCAATTCCATGCAGGACAATGGCACATCTATGCACTGGCACGGAATCAGACAGTACAACTCTCCTGGAATGGATGGAGTTAACGGTGTTTCTGAATGCGCACTCGCTCCCGGCCAGACCAAGACCTACACTTTCCAGTGCACTCAGTACGGCTCTTCATGGTATCACAGCCACTACTCCAGCCAGTATGGTATGGGTGTCGTTGGAACGATCTTAATTGATGGACCTGCTACGGAGAACTACGACATTGATCTCGGTACTTTCCCAATGATGGATTGGTACCACAAGAATGCCGATGTGGTGAACGCATTGGCTCTTATCAATTCTCAAGCCGGAGGTGGTGCACCACCTTCAGATACACTTTTGCTTAACGGCACAAACAACAATGGTCCAGGCGGCAAGTACCAGTCTGTTGCGCTCACAAAGGGCAAGAAGCATCGTCTGCGATTGATTAACACCTCCGTCGATAGCCACATGATGGTCAAGCTCGACGGGCACGAATTCACGGTTATTGAAAGTGATTTTATTCCGGTGGAGCCTGTCGCAGCGGATGAGTGGCTTCTTGTGGCAATCGGTCAGAGGTACGATGTGGTCTTCGAAGCCAACCAGACCTCAGGCAACTATTGGTTCAGAGCAGAAGTTGCAAGTTCATGTGGTAGTGCAAGTAACGGCAACGGTCGTGCGATCTTCAGATACGATGCATCTGATACTTCCACTCCCGAGGACACCGACGAAACTGCTCCTACATCCGAGTGTATCGACTTCCCCACAACCCCTTACTGGAAGCAGTCTGTCCCCAAGGACGATTTTGTTGCACAGGCTAAGACTCTGAGCACTGGCTTTGGCGACGGCGTCACGGTCAATGGTGAGAATCTGCTTTTGTGGCATCTTAACACTACCGGTAAGCATTCGTTCTTCTACACACAATGACCTATACTAACACCACTTAGCCATGTCTATCCACTGGGACAAGCCAACACTCGGCTACGTGTTCAACGGCAGCGATTCCTGGCCCCAGGAATACGATATAATAGAAATTCCAAACTCAGGTGTCTGGACCTATTGGGTCATTCAACAAGTGGAGGGATCGCCGCCCATCACCCGTACGTTTCGAAAACCAACAGTCTCTGATAGAGTGTCATGCTAACAGGACTTCCACCAGATCCCATTCATCTTCACGGTCATGACTTCTTCGTGCTTGGACACCAAGCATCATCAAACTTCGACGCCTCGACCATGACCGACCAACTCAACTTCGACAACCCTCCTCGCAGAGACACGGCCACTTTGCCTGCATCTGGCTGGCTCGTTCTGGCGTTCAACGCCAACAACCCTGGTGCTTGGCTCATGCATTGCCACATCGCATGGCACATCTCCGAGGGTCTGGGTGTCCAGTTCCTCGAAGCAAAGAACCAGATTGTGTTGCCCGATCAGGGCGAATTCACGCAGCAGTGTTCGAGCTGGAAGGAATATTCTGCACACATGGCTTTCCCTCAAATCGACAGTGGACTTTAAGAGGATTTTGTTGGTGATTTATGGATGAGATTGGATGAATCTATTTTATGGGATAATGTTAATGATTAGAAAAATGTTTCTTCAGAATCTGTTCGGGAAGTCGACTCTATGCCACCTTCGCCTTGACGAGAAAGTCGTATGTGGAAACGACGGACTCATCGCACTTTCCTCTCTGGGAAAACTGGCGCATGTGATGTCGGAGCCTTTCGAGATTTTTCTTCTAGTTGCTAAATATACTGATCTCCCTCATTTTGCATGACCCTCTCCATGCCATACCATCCACTCTTTCACATCATATCCTAGACTCGTTCACAATGCATCATGCAGTTCTTCATTGGAAGCATGTCACAGACGGCATGACTCACCCGATGAGCTCACGTCACTGGAGAGAATAAAGACCGAACTACCTGCTACAGATAGTGAGAGTGCCAAAGGTGAATACTTTGGTAAAAACAGAAGATGACAACAAGCAAGGAGGAGAAGAAACTTGAGCAAGACTGCAATCGAACCGAGAACAAAGGAGATTGTCAGAGCATACCACGCTTTCATGTACAGTCCATCACATACACACTCTTTACTGACCCACTTCGCATAGACAGCTCGCCGCCTATGGGCAGCCTCGGCCTACTCTAAGCGAACAATCTGGTGTCGACGACGGAGGCCCTCCCTCTACGTCTGATCGGCGCTCTCGGTCTCCATATCGCCAGCGGTCTGCCTCAGCATCTGGCCAGCGCCTCCGGTCTCATTCCCTGAGGAAGAAGTCTCGTGAGACTTTGACAAGCTTCGGAACGTTGGACGACCCAACATCCATCACAGGATTATTTTCGGCCAGTGGCCGGGTTCGCGACTTCGTTGTTCCACAGAAGGAGCGGTAACATCTCCAGTAATGTCGCAACGTATACCTCAAACGTGCAGGTGTAGAACTACGCAGGCAAGAGCGACAAGCCACAGCATCACCTCACATCGATTTCTCTGTTTCCTGTACGTGATTGTCCGAGGCTGCCTCGCTGGGGTCAACTTGATGTTATCCGATTCTTCTGCCTCCGAAACTGTGTCTGTACTGCCACACCTCTGATCCGGATGACTTCTTAAGATGGCTGCTTAGCACCATCATTGCCAATCCCTTCCGTCCTAGCAAATGGGTAACACAAATTTCTCTCGACATCGAGACCCACACGCACACCGAATATGGGCGATCAATCTCGCCTAGAGTATCAGCCTCAGTCCACGCAAACATGTTCACTAAAATACTCGAAATGGCCAGCGCGAACGTCGGCTTGCAGAGCGACAAGAGCATCCTTGATCACTACAACATGGACACTCTTGAGACCATCACCTACAAATGCGACATCACCGATAACGAAGCTGCAGAAATGGTCAATAACGACACTAAGATACGATACACTATTAAAAACTCGATCATGGGTTCCGCCCCTGTCTATATCGTCACTGGTCTGAAGATCGCAAAGGGGATTCATCTGACATCCGAATTCACAAAGAGCAAAGGATTCAGTGCTGGTGCAAATACACCCATCATCTATCAGGTCTCAGCCGGTGCCGATCTTGTTGTCTCGCAAGGTAAGACGTTCACCGAACAGTCCTCGACAACCCAGGATACCGTCTTTGCCTACCAATCACACGAGGTCGCCAACAAAGGGTGGTGGAAAAAGAGACGGTTTGACACAGACGTCTATGCTCCAAAGGTAGCTGCTTCAAGCAGTGACAATCGCACAACGCCAGATGCTGTCGAAATTGCAGAAGCCACGGCTGAGGTCATTGACGAAGCTCTTGTTTACTTTCGTGATGGATTCATTACCGAGTCCACTACCTATGGGAGCAAGGCAGACATGAAATGCGACTGTGTTTGTCAGCTGCCGGATCGCCATCGTCCATAGCAGTTTTGAGAGGCCTTCCGACTTGCAATGGAGCGCTTGAGGTGCTTGTTCATATCTGTTTTTCTCTCCTTTTCGACCGTTTGGATAAATTCTTTACCCCAGTATGTTTCTCAAGCTGCCATCAGGTACTCCGTTTCTTCAGATCTGGTTTTCTTGAACATACACAGAATTTTGCGTTGGCATCAATGTGCTTCTTTATCTTTGAGATATTGAAAGATATGAGGATATTGATGAAGCATTTCGCCCGGCACTCCAGCCATCGTCAACCGTCCTTGCCAGTCTTCCAGTCCATCTTAGTCCACACCATTTCCACGAGACCATCTATTGTCACGCTTCCTTCCAACAGCAACATAAACGGCACATCGACTTTCCACTCACTCCAAGCCCAGTTTCTTAGGTCAGCGACAATCATACTGTCCATACCGAAATCTGCCATTGGACGATCGAGTGATGACGCCAATTTGTCTACACTCACCATGACTAGTTTCGAGAAGTAGTTGAAGACGAGAGTCTGTAGAGCGAGGCGGATAGTAGCTGGATCCTTTGTGGCCATGGCAGTAGCAAGAATAGAAGTTGCGTTTGTTGCATGATCTGGAGACGCAGAGGTCGTCGAAGCTGCACCGAGCTTTTCGACTGCAGCGTTAATGTAGCAGAATCGAGGATCTTTGAGCCATGAAGGTTGGACGCCCGAGTTGGCAAGTTTACTGGGTTCCATTCCCGTGATCATATGCGCAACACTCAATTCATCGTGTTCAGATATCCTTGCAACACTTTCTCTCGGTCTACAAGCCATCTCCATCATTTTCAAGAACTCATCTTCAGGGATGCCATACACATTTCTCTGCTGAAATGTTTCCTTGACTTCGGGATGGGTTTCCATGTGTCCGACTCCAACAACCATGCCTAGCGCAATGGAGCACGCTTCAAGTCCTAGACTCCAGCGGTGGCGGGCCATGGAGTCCAAGAAAGCATTCGCAGCCGCGTAGTTGGATTGGGTTGAGGCACCGGCGATGCCTAAAGTGGAGCTGGTCATGACGAAAAAGTCTAGAGGTGCGTGTAGGAGGCCTTCGTGAAGGTTTATTGTGCCTTGGACTTTGGGGGCAAGAACTTTGTGCCAGTCTCCTACTGACATGTTCTCGAAAAGATCGCTCTGGGTGGATGTGTTAGTGATCAGAATGATAGGCGTCAGATAACTTACTTACTGTAAGCGCCATTGCCAACTGCATTACTCCCTTGATGGGCGTTTTTGCTTGCTTGATAGCTTCATCTACATCTGATCGGATACTTACGTCTCCTCTCACAACGATCGATTTTCCGCCAAGCTCCTTTACTTCGCTGATGAATTTCGCTGCCTCAGACTTATCAGCTCCCGATCTGGAGAGGAAGACAAAGTGTCTCGCCCCTCGAGAGAACATCCATTTGACAAGACTTCGGCCCAATCCACCAAGACAGCCAACAAGTAGGTACGAGGACTCCGAGCTGAATCGGACCTGCTCATAGGGTAAATGGACGGGAACCATGCTTTCACGATCATACTTGAGCACCACATTTGTGGTCGTCTTGCTTTGGGATATTGTGTTGATCGCAGCCGGCAGCTCCGACACATCGTAAGTCGCACTAGGCGTGAAGTTGGGAAGCCGACCATTTCGTAGCATGTCAAGGGCCGAACGCACGAGCTTATACATATCCTCCGGTTGCGTTGCAAGCATATCGTACACGTTGAAAGAAGTGACCGAAGCACCTCTCGCAAAGACAGAAGGATCCAACAGACCGAGGTTGGGGCACTCCGAATCTTCCATGATGTATGTGAGGCGTCCATTTCTTGCTAGACACTGCCATATCTCTGAGCAATTTGGACTCTTGGGACTGATCAGTGCTACGTTGATGCCTTGGTGACCGGTCAGACCCAAAATGTTCTCGACCATCACTTCGCCAGTGATGTATTGCGTGTGGGCTCCGATGTCTGGATACTGTTCTGCAAACAACCTCACAATTTCGTCCGATTCATGAACCAGGATAATTTCGCGTCCATAAGCTTGTGACAGACGTGCCACAGCAACAGTCGAGAGTGCAGGTAGCCCTTGGACAAGTATAACCTGTCCTTCTGCGACAGACTCAAGTGCGCGGAGGGCCGTACAATAAGACAACAATGAGGTAACAATATCGCCAGCATCTTCTTCGGGCAGCAACAACTCGCATGTTGAATCGCTCGCGACCAGCGAAGTATCGAATTTGCCTGGTGCACAACAGACAACCCTATCTCCTCTTTTGAACCTTCCGGAGTCAGATCCAGATTGTTCCACCAGAGCTACACACACGTTGCTGAAGTGAGCCGCAGGCTGCGTGCCTTTGAGTATCGCAGCCTCACGTTGGCCGAGAGCATAGGCTGTCGGTCTGAGCCGAACCTCATCGGATTGAGGAACAGATGGCATCGAACTCGGTTCAAAGTAGAAGCTATCCAATCGACCGACTTGCTGAAAAGCCAATGCAAGGTCGCCCCTGATTTGACACTTCTGTGGCACAGGATCGAGTTGACGCACAAAATCATGGTTTGCATTCTCGTCAAGAACGAAGCGACTTGCATACACAACTCCATCTGAGATGACGAGTTGATTGTCAAAGGCACCGTCGTCGTCGTTGAAGAGGCGCATCTCGTGCTGAACGATCAGTCTGGCTGTGCGAACATAGTCGACGTCATCAGGATCGACATCGATGCTCGACAGTCGCAGAGAAGGTTGCGCTTTCGTGATTGACTTGATCATGCCAGGCAACATTGAGTATTCTGGCTTCTTGCCTCTGAGAAGTCCACCTGCAGTGACCCACAAGACAGATGAAGCCATACTAAACAGACTTCTAACTGCATCCATTTCTTCGTTGGTCATGTTCATGAATATCGAGCCTTCTAGCTCGGCCAACATCATGATTCGGGAACCTTTGCAGATATGGGTTTGAACATCTGAAAGATCAACTATTCCAATGTCGATATTCATGTCTTTCGCGTAGCCCTCGATTGCTTGTGCAAGAGGATGAGGAGAATTTTTATAGACCAGCCAAAGCTTTTCTGTCCGGGTTTGGCGATGTTCAGTAACACTTGCTTCGAGTCCCGGAAAATGCTCTTCGATCAGACTCGCGATCGGTTGCCAAACGAGTCGTGTGAACGGTTCACGAGCGGGTTCAGTATGCTGGCTAGCAAAGCCTCCTTCTAGCGAGCGTAACGATACAGTCATCTGCGCCAATGGATAGCCTTCAACAGTCACGACTTCTGACGACCCACGAACAGAGCGCATGCCGTGGCAAGCGCCGTAGCTGGATAGAAGGCCTCGAGCTGGCAAACTCTGCAAGTCGGAAGATCGCCAGACTGTAAGGTTGTCGATGGTTGTTGGTAAGTATGCTTTCGATATACCTTTAACGTTGCCGTCGCACGCTGCGATGACAGCGAGTTGAATACAGCCATCGAGAGTAGCGGGATGGATAGCGTAGCGAGACTCGTCGATCATGACTTCTTTCGATGGCTGAAGGTCAATTTGCGCGGCCGCGGTTTTCTTTGTGTCAGATTGAATGTTCCTCAGCGGACGGAACGTCGGGCCGTAATGCAATCCGATTTTGGCAAGTGCAGTGTACCATTTCTCATCGCTCCTACCCATATCTTCGGTCAATGCGATCTCTTTGCCATATCCATCACGCATGCTTGGCGTTTCGCCCTGTTGATGCAGAACGATTTTTCCAGAAGCGTGCTCGATCCACTTGTCCTCTGCATTGACTGAGCTCAAGCTGAACTCAAATATTTTGCGACTGGCATGTGTACAGCCATAGACTACGTGAAGGTCAAACAACGTCTCGACTTCACCCTCTGGTGTAATCACGAGGGGTATTTCGATATTCAGGTGCTGAATTGTGAATCCGGCGGCCACTATCTCTGCAGACTCAGCAAATTGCGTTGCGGCCTCGATCGCAACAGCACAATATCCAGCTGCCGGAAAGATTACGTCGTTCCCAATACGATGGTCGGCTAGCCATGGAACATCCTTGATCCTGAGCCTGTTGCGCCATGTTGGATTGAAGCTCGAGGACGACACGACAAGCGAGCCTAGCAAGTCATGCCGTGCGTGTTTGCGGAATCGCAACTGCCGGCTCAATCGATTCTCTGTCCACAGAACTTTGCCTTCGTAGTTCCACTGGTAGGTGGGCAGATTTGGTAAGAAGTGGCCTGGTCCGTTAATGATTTTCAAGTCGATCGGGTAGCCGGCAGTCCAAAGAGACCCAGCTAATTTGAGGACATTCTCAACGTTGTCTTCGCCGCGTATGATACTGGGTATGTAGCAGAGCTTCTCTGGGTTTATGCCTAAAGAGGCTCGAATCTGCTTGATTGGACCTGCGAGCGCAGAATGCATCCCAACTTCTATCAGACAATTGACCGTGGGTTGTGCCTCGATCAAAGATGACAAAGCCTGCGTGAAATTTACAGGATTCTCGAGATTTTCCCTCCAGTAGGCGATACGAACATCATCTGGACTATCAAGCACCCTCCCATTGATGCAAGAGTACATCGGAATGCTAAAAGTTGCTGCTGCGGGCGAAGATGCCGGAAGCGAGGCCTGGAACGAGTCTTCGTAATACTGGCCAGCGTCCTTTACCAAATGCGAATGATAAGCGTTTTGCGAGGTGTTCAGGATGCGCGAAAATACCCTTGCCTCGGCAAGACGCGAGTGCACCTCAGTAATCGCATTTGCACCACCACTGAGAGTTACGCTTTTCGGAGAGTTCTGACAAGCAATGACGATATCCGCCTGATCGACCATGAAGGCTTGTACTTCCTCTGGGCCAAGGCCGACAGCCATCATGGCTCCTGGTTTGCCATACTTTGTAACTGCTATGCCACGATAATAAGCGATCGCGATAGCTTCTGAAATTGTCAGCAGTCCTGCTGCAAAAGCTGCCGCTACTTCCCCAGAACTGTGTCCAACGACAGCTTTTGGTTGTATCCCCCAAGATTGAAGGAGTACTGTAAGAGCAATCTGCAGCGCTGTACTCAAAGGCTGAGCTAGAGCTGTCTCGTGCATACGACTCGTCTCTGCTGACTTGGACAACTCTTCGACTAATCGCCACTCAGGTGGTGTCGGAAGTGCATCCAAAGCAGATTGCAGAGTCGCCATAGTCTTGCGCACGATCTCGTATTGTTGTATCAACCCATAGCCCATGCCTGGCCATTGCGCACCCTGCCCGGTAAACACGAACGCGATCACTAGAGGCTGGGAGACCAGTTCAGTACCATGCTGTACCTGTTCCGGTACGAGGTGAGATTTCCTATCTGATTCAGTCGTGGTCGCAAACGCTCTGCAACGATGTTTCGTTTTTTTGGTCAGAGTGTATGCGATGTCTGCCGCGGCATACTTTTCAGCCACTGCTGCTAGTGCATTGATGTTCGTTTCAAGAGTATGCTGATCATGGCTTGAAAACACAAGCAGATGCTTTGGGGGAATTTGCTGGATCTGGAAGACAGAAATGTCGACCATGTGACGTGCAGTCGCAATGGCATGTTCGCTATTTAGGAGAGGCCTTGAGATTGGTTGCTTGGGACCAAGGAGTATATCGGGAGATTCGATGATACAATGTGCATTCGCACCACCGTACCCGAACGAATTTATGCTCACTCGTTTCAAGAGAGCCTCAGGCCAGGGCATAGTGGTTCTGACAACCTCGAGGCGTCCCTCCTTGAAGTCGATTGCTGGATTGAGCTTCTCTACTCCCACTGTCGCAGGTATGAGCTTGTTCTCAATACTCAATACTGCTTTGATCACGCTTGCGAGTCCACTTGCACCCTCAGTGTGGCCTATGTTGGTCTTGATAGAACTCAGTAGTAGAGGGGTGTGCCGTGTCCTGCCAGGCGCGAAGACATTTCCAGCTGATAGAACCTCGATAGGATCGCCGACCGGAGTCCCAGTACCATGACACTCGAAGTAACCAGTATCTTCATAGTTTAGATTCGCTCTGGTGTATGCTTCCCTGATCACAGCTTCTTGACCCTTCGAGCTAGGATGATTAATGCCTTGGCTTCTTCCATTACTGTTTACAGCGGTTGCTCGTATCACGGCGCGAATCGGATCCTTGTTTGCAATGGCCGCTGAGAGTTTTTTGAGGTAAACAGCACATATGCCATCACCTCGGCCAAATCCATCTGCACGCTCGTCAAAGGTATGACAAGTTGAGGTTGGAGACATAACCCCTAGTCGTACACTAAAGATATGTTGCTGAATATCATTTATAATGTTCGAGCCCCCTACAATCGCTGCGTCAGAGTCTCCTGAGATCAGACTTTGACAAGCGAGATGCAGAGCATACAAAGAGGACGAGCATGCAGTGTCGATTGTCATGCTTGGTCCCTTCAAGTTGAAGACGTAGTTGATTCGGTTGCTCAAGATAGTCATATCGCTGCCTGTCATCTCGTAAGGTGCCCCATACTCGAGATCTCTGGAGGTTATACGACGCATATCGTTGGTGAAGCAGCCGACGAAACATGATGTCCTTGAACCGGAAAGCTCCTCGAGAGTAGCTCCAGCGTTCTCAAAGCTCTCATACACGACTTCGAGCAACTTTCGTTGCTGTGGATCCATGGAAGATGCCTCGAGTGGGTTGATTCCGAAGAAAGAAGGATCAAATTGGCGCAGGTAGTCATCGTGGCCCAAAAAGTATCCTCCGCGGGTGTGTACACTTCCTGGTCTGCTGCCGTTGGGATGATACCACGCATCCAAGTTGAATCGGTTTTTGGGCAATTCCGACCATGCAGATTTCCCATCTCTCAGTAAGTTGTCCCAGAGTTTAGATGGTGTGTATGATTCTCCTGGCAATCTACAGCCTTTTTCCGTTCATTATTCGCTGAGTCTGGAACATAACCTATCGATCTTACCCATTCCAATTATTGCAATCGGCTCGCTTTCAGGCGCACATTTGGCGGAGCCATTCATGATCGTGTCGCGTTTCCAACGTGATGGATCGAGAGGACAAGCAGGAGAGCTTTGAGCTTCGCGACAGCCATCGTGTCGGACGCCATGACAGTTATGTATGAAGTGCCAAGTTTTGGCGCGCTCGTCTATGTATAGTAGAGTGACCTTTGATCATCATCCTGCAGGACATGCAATATACGAGAGTTTTTCTTGTTGTTGAAGGATGAGGGCTGCAGAGGTCCGTCGCACACCGGTTTGACGCGCTGGTCTGTGTGTTGATTGACCATGCATGTCTAATTTTGCCAATATTTCTTTTTTATCGCAATTATTGGATCATAATTAGCCTCGCTCACGATGATGGTGCGGATTTCCACAGCCTTCGCTATCTGAAATTCTCACCGCCAACTTACAGAGAGAAATGGGCGATCGAGAGTATACCATGATAGGCTCTCGTGACATTCGTTCTTGGAAGAATGAACATATTGTGATCGAACGCGATGTCATTGGAGATGACGATACATCCAATGAGATAATCTACAACCAAAGCGCTGTAGGGTTGCTTGTAGGGATTGAATAACCTTGTAGTTCGATTCGAGACAATAATAGTTTTGCGAGCATTGATCTCGGTTTTGACCAAGATAGGCTGACGCGGGTACGACCCTGGTTCACGTTTTCGAAGCATCACATCTCCAACAACTGGTCAAATCACTTCGATTTTGTGATACTTACAAAGGCATATCATGTACAGATGGTATTCTGTTGGCTTGTGACTTTCTAACACCAGAATCTCGCGATGTTGTTGTAATGTCCGAAATCATCAAATTCTCGAGCCGAAGCTCCAGTCAGCATGTGAACCAGTATCTTTTTTGCACGGCGTCCAAGCCCCAGCACAATATCGAAATTGATCTCAGTACATATAGTCTAGACGTCTACTTATAAGGTCTGATCTCTCGTTCGTTATGTCTTTGTGTCTGGAGGTAGGCGATAGAAAAATATCGCGCGCGTGCGGTTTCTGTATTGAGCTTCTCATGCAAAAGCGGTCAGCGATCTGCAGTGCTGTTGCTGCATGCGGGGAGAGAGGAGCCGTCAGCAGCTCTTTCCTTGAATTTC
>Ga0268250_10000383_pt1 | contig 21476 bp, 14 predicted proteins | sample AgamicAsSfe_FD_200448 | JGI IMG/M metagenome (GOLD analysis project Ga0268250, IMG submission 200448) | Agave microbial communities from Guanajuato, Mexico - As.Sf.e (v2) (version 2) | ecosystem: Host-associated > Plants > Phyllosphere > Phylloplane/Leaf | place: Guanajuato, Mexico | collected... | reverse complement strand
GTCAGATGTGTATAAGAGACAGCTTCCGCATCATCCACGCCGCCGAAAACGCACCGACAAGCAACCAAAACACCGCTGCAAGTCGTCGATTTCTTTTGACATTCTGTAGCTTGAACAAATCCTTGTCCCCCATGAGATCCGCGTATGTGCTCGTGAGCACGTTGACGGGGAGTTCGTTGTAGGCGAGGAGTCTGCTCACGACGATTTGCCCGCCGCTTTGGAATGCCAGAGGTGGGAGTGCGCCGACGAGTCGGACGTTATCGAGGACGGCATCGGCGAGGGAGGAGAGGTTGTCCTTCGGTATTAGATCCGTGCTTGTGAGTGCCGCAGCCAACACGATCATGAGTCCTTGCACCGCGAAGTTTCCTGCCAACACACCTCGCCGCATCGGCCCTAACCACGTACTCATCCTAAACGTGACGAATGCGCCGATTAGGAAGCTCCCCAGCGATACCAGCGTGGCTGCCCAGCTGTACGGTTGCGATGTGGGCAGCCGTGCGGAGGAGAGACAGAGGATGACGGTATTTCCGGTCTGCATGCCGACGAAGACGGACCAGTTGTTGAAGGTAGAGCAGTCGAGGAGGCCGGTGACGAAGGAGCAGGCGAGGAGGGCGTAATCGCCGTGTTTGTTTGTGAGGGGGCCGAAGAGGTTGCGGCGGGTCCAGAAGGTCTTGGGACTTTTGAGAAGGTTCACCTTGGAGGATGTGTCGCTGTTGGCGACGGCATCGCCGGGCATGGTTGCGGCGGAGAGGTGGAGGTATGGGTGAGGGACGCCTTCTTTCTTCTGCGATTAGTGCGCAGGGAGTATACTGGGTGTAAAGGTCGTCGGGTTTGTGGTGTATGCGCTCGGAGGGTGTCGGGAGCTGGAGGGTGATGGTGTGTACAAGCTGAAGAAGCCGCAAGCTGTCGCTATGTCTGCTATGTCTGCGCAAGAACGCTAAGCGCCAAAGGTCAATTTCATCTAGCGACGGCGCACCAGGCGCAAGTTATAAAATGGCTCGGTCGCATCATGATCGCGAGTATTGCAAGGAAAGAGATCAGCGCATGCTTGCCAGTCCCACCCTTATCATCAAATCTTTACGTGATGCACGATGATGAACGATGTCGCCATACGTGTAGCGTTCAGCGTTCAGCCTCTTCCCAGAGTGCCGTGGTGGACTAAGCTAGTTTGGGAAGTTGCATTCCTGTGCGAGGACTTCACGCGTATACAGACATTTGTATACAGGCACTTCGCACAACAATACAGAGAATGATAGCATGATGATGATGAGATGATGATGCTTGAGAGAGAAAGGGTGGAGTTCTCTGAAAGAACCATGACTTGGAACGAAGCTTTTTCAGATCAACGACAACCTCCACTCAATGCGCACGACTGAACGTCTTCACTTCCATGCAACAACTCCAAGACTCTTGTGGCCGGCCCAATATAGACTCCAAAAGCTTCTGCTGGCCTTCCTCTGCTGGTCAGACAGGTCGTACATCAAGACTTGCGATGCGTACAAGAAGCATATTCAGGCACGGCTCCAAAAGGAACAAGAAAGGGATGCGCAAAGGACAGCTTCCCGAAGATGTGTGGTGTTGCTTCAAATGCTTGAGAGAGTATACCAGCACGTATGCTACTTCACCACGGTCCCAGCAAGAATGATCGATACAGGCACGCCGAGCAAGAGAAAGACACACCAGGATGACATGCAATATGCGTCAACAAGGAGATATGAAAAGCTTTCGATTGTAGTCTTGTGAAAAGTATTGGATATTGACGCAAAAACCACCGCACCCCATCGCTGGTCTGACCAAAATTCTGCACCTGGACTGTTCTATAATCTTGAGGGTGAATGTTCATTGTCGATGAACTAATGCTATAAAGGTTGAAATGTTGGGTTTGAGTGTCAGTACTATTGGTCATTGAAGGACCATACCCCAGCAGGAGGAACCAGAAGTCTGGGCCCTCCCCCACTCTGCGAAGAGCGCCTCTACCAGGGCATAGGCGCTGATAGGTGGACGCTCCTCAAACCCGATTTGATCTTCCCAGCTGCCGTAAGTTTACTTACATGCTGCCACCAGACCCGCGACAATGCCATGGAGCAAATACTTACCCAGGTAGAGCCGCGGGCCCGGACTGGGTGAAAGGGACAGCTCACGACTTGATATGGCACACAAAGAGAATGAGGCACGAGCTGAAAAGCGCGAGGTGAAAGTGAAAGGTGTGGTCGGTTGTTGGCAGGATGTCCCGTACTCTGGCCTCATTGACACGACTTGGTCGAGTGGATGATGAGCAATACAGGAATCAATGCTGAGCGAGGAATGTCCTTTGAAGTGCTGCTGCCTGATTGACGGGAAGTCTTTTTCTTCCCCCATACCATAGCCAGGTACCGAAACATTCAGAGTCGACGACTCGAATCCGACGGCTGTGGGCATAACAAGTCACCGGCGCTGATTATCTGACGAAAGAGCATGTACAGGAATCAGTATCCAGCAAGGAATGTCCTTCGCACGTCTTTTTTCCCCGAACCGACAGTACTTGGTCCGTTCGCAGCCTGACGGCATGTCTTTCTCTTGCCCCATACCCCGGTCGCTGCTGTGAGACCGGGCACCGTGTTAACCAGAGTCTACGACTCCAATATCGACGGCGGGGGCATAGCAATCAACGAAGAGAAACATTCTGACGATGAGCAGAGGAATCAGTCAAGTACAAGAAATGTACCGCCTTTTTGTTGCACAACCCGACAATACTTGATCGGCTTGTGTGCCTTGGACGCCTTTCTCTTGCCCCATTCCCCGGCCCTGCTATGCGACCGGGCAGCCGAGTGAATCAGAGTCTGCGACTCCGACTCCACGGCTGGGGCGTACAAGTTACGGTGTCTTTCAGTCTTGCTACCATGTGGCTGTACCGTGGCTTCACTCGCGTCAATCACAAGACAACAGAACTGAAGAAAGGAAATAAGACCACGATCATCAAGGAAAGAAATCAAAGACGACAGAGACAGACCAGGATTACCAAGCTAATGGATCGAAAGGTCTCAGCGCCGAAGCTGGCCCTGGGACATATCATACCGGACATGCAGGCAAAATCGTGAAGTGTTGTGGTGTGTTGTCGCTCTGGACCTGGTGAAGCAACGCGTCAAAGCTGGCGGTCGTGAGCTGCGCTGAGGTCAGTCACTTGTCACTTCAGCAGCTTCATTCTCACCAAGCTTGAGCTTACAGCAGACTTCGAAGCTCTTGTGATGTCCTGACATACGAGAGGACGTATCGAGGCCAGGTTTGATGGACTGCTCTAAAGTGTTGTCGTGTCCCGACCAGCGGGCAGCATGGATCTTTCGTTGCCGTCAGTATCATATTCTCATCACCAGCAGGAGTGTCGGAACCAGCTGAGTGTCATGCGGAGAGTGTAAAGCAAGGTTGTAAGACTTACAGGTAAGTGCAAGAGGTGACTGTCGCTCCTTCCTCCTCGGAGGAGTCCTGCTTTTGCCTTAGTCAGCTCTCTTGAGAGTCGTGGGTAGCTTGCACATATCACCATGCTCACCTTAAGGACCTTGCTGGCAGCCTCGATCGTCGACGTTCTTCAGAGAGATGAAAGAGTTGTTGTTGGCATTCAGAGAGATGAAGCTCTCAAACACGCGTCAGGTGAAGCGATTCAATCCTCATCACCTGAACGCAGAAGGAGGAGCCATGGTCAAATGAGAAGGCTGAGATGATGCTGACGATGAGCAGGCTGTCGTGGTGCTTGCGTCTGTGATGAAGGTGATGAAATGTCAAAATGTCAAAATTGTGAAGGTAGGTGGTGGTGATGAAGGTCGAGCTTTGTGCGGTCACAAAGAGAGTCAGCTATCCAGCCACGCACGTGAGACAAAGCCTCCTAGTGGTGGCAGCAACACTAGCAGCAGGCCTACAGTGAGTACAAAGGACTGCAGCTGGCAGCAGTATAATCTCTCTGCTTTGTCTTTTTATATGTCTCAACATATTAGACAAAGACACAGACAAAGATCAGTGGAAGTTCAGGTTGTACAAAAGGTATGATATTGTCAAAACATGCTCCTGCTTGGAATCGAATCAGGGACCTCTCGATGATCACCCGCCATCAGCATCACCAACCCCCCTTGGCGCCTGATCTTTACAAAAGAATGTCCTCTCTTGAGTCTCTTTAGTATAGTGTAAGGAGGCACCAAGATGGGAGGCAAAAAAGGCAAAAACCACAGCCCCTCAGCATGAAACCCGATGGGAAGGCTGTGGGAAACTCTGCCGCTCAAGTCGAAGATGAGCTTCGTATGGTTGGTTTATTCTGTCGATGGTGCTCTGCCGCTGCTTGTCGTGGACGATTATCTTTCTCCACGGCACACAATTTATACGTACCTGATTGATAACCATTGAGCTAACCCCTGGGGCGAGGCCTCTACAACGCCCCAATGAAAACAGAACTTGTTTTACCTCTTTATAAAGGTAGGATTATGGCTACAGGCTCATCGATTACATGGTGGAACTGAAGGCGTTTTGGCATGCTGTATGACCAGAATTCCTATCCTTCCAATATTTTCATGTCTTTGTCAAGCTATTGCTACGAAGATTCATTCAAGGACTCTCACTGCTCCCAAACGTCGCTTCTGAGGTTATGCTTTTGTACTTGAAGAAATTTAGAAATAGATTTAACCATTTCCACAATCTGCGCGTCGCTCAGCATTTAGGCCCCTTCCTCCTACACTTTGCCACTGATTGATACCACAACGTCAAGTACCTACACTCGTCTTTACAAAGCAGAAGCAACTCTCTTTGTGTTGAGCCGAGTCCTCCGAACGAATCACGACACTCTTTATGATACAACATGATGAGCACGTACACCAAGAGTCTCCCTTTCAGACAGCCCTTCGTTGTTCACAGGACATCGATGCACAATGCTCTTTCACACTCTCCCATTTTCTACGGCACCAGTCTCCTGCTATCCAATGTGTGTCCTGTTATGCACATTGCATCGGATCCGCAAGTTATTACAGCGCAAGAAAGCACCAGTATCTTACTTAAACAGCAGCCTACATTTGACAAGACGGCACTAACCTGTATGCAGCTCCTCGCCTCCATCTGTTGCCACCAGATCAAGGAAGTCGCCAATTCGAGCACGCAGTTCCTGCCTAGAAAGACGGTTGACCCGGACATTCCGCTCTGTGAGAGGTGCCGACATCCTCGACAAGCCTTCAAGATGAACCACAACCTTGTTATCCGGCCGAAAGATGCTGCAGAGATCGCAGAAGTCCACGGTGATACGCAAAACCAGACCCACCATGGCACTCTTCATGAGCCAATCCTGCTCAGTATACGAGAAAAAGCACCTCACACATCTCGCGCCGATATGTCCTCGATTACAGCACAAGATTCATCTCCACCTCGCTTTGCCCTTCACTACGACACGCTACACAAGCACTCTCTTCCCATACCAAGTCGTTTCTGCCTTCCCATCCGCGAGCAGCAATATCACGGTCCATACCACACCTCACAGCACCAGAACGGCACAGCAGCGATCCGGACTCGCATCCTTACATCCATCGACTACTACTTCATGCTACAAATCGAGCTGATCGCAACAAAGGATATGGTGGAATTACAGGATATGTGGCAGAGAGTCATTGATGATGTGGACGACTTAGTGAGCACTGTGGGCATTGCGGCTGCAGAGGCTTTGGTCGAAGGACTGCTGGTGATGACTGGAAGATGCAGGTGCGATATGAAAATGTTGGCTGAGCAGAAATTGACATGAATTTCACGAATGACTGATAGATAGGAATGGACATGGAACGATGCGATGTATTGATGACCTCGAGGTAGATATCAACCTAATTCCTTCTGCAGAGGCACGACCTATTCTGCCACCACTGCTCAACAGACTTCTGTTCCACCGTGACTATGTCCAAAATCCAGACAAGAACAAAGAAATGTCTCAGTCCTTGACGAGCTCTAATTGCCGACATTGTGCAACTGCGAGACACTACTGCACAATACACTCTCACTTCACATTCACATTCACCACTAGCCATGCAGCACATACAAGGCCTGTTCCCGGCTCTTCAGCTTGACTTCTGCAAAATACCTACACTCTTCGTCCACACCCAACAGTCACTATCCCAAACCAACAAGATGGCAGTCATTGGCATCTACGCCTCCATTTGTCGCCACGTCTGCCGCATCGTCCCCATGTCGTCCATTCCATACCCCTACGATCCTGTAGACCACACCGTCCAGTTCTGCGACAAATGCCTCGAGCCTGAACCTCAGCCAACAGCCTTCATTCTTGACCAGGAGGTGAACCACTGTGCTTCGAGACTTGCAGGCATCGGTCTCGCAGGAGACGTGGCGTCCAACAGGCATGCTACACAAGCGGCAGGACGGAGGGGCAAGTGTAGTATCGAGGAATACATGCAGCAATGTGACGCTGACAACAACGACATCGTCTGCCACTCCATCGAGAGTGACTCGGCATCCTTCTCATCCATCGACACCAGCGTCCCCGGCGCCCCGAACTGGACGATCGAGACATCCTCTCACGGCCCCAGCTGCGGCGGCTTCAGAAACAGGCCCATGCCCAGCGGCAGCTTCAAACAGACGCGCATGTCCAGCGGACCTCACCGCAGCACCAACGCCTTCCCTCTCTTCGAGCTCAGCTACGACGCTATCCGCGCACGCTTCGCCGCAGTCGCCGAGCGCGTCCGCATGCAGAAGCTGATCGGCTCGTTCGATGCCATGGAGTTGCAACCTCATCCAAGTAAGCTCAGTGCCGAGGAGAATGACAAGTTGGAGCATATGACATGGTTGAGAGCAAGGCTGACGAAGGCGATGATGCAGGGTGAGGAGCTGGATGTGGTGTTGAATGAGTTTGAGAAGATGTGGGGATTTGGTGTCTTGGACTTTGCGGGCGGTATCGAGGCGTGTTGTGAGTTCCCGATGTGCTAAGCAGCTAGCAGAATGATGTGGTGGTGATCAGGATGATGACCTGAACCGATGCTGAATGGTGAAATGCTTGCAAATGCAGCATGCTGAGACTATTGCTTGGATCAAGCTTTGTATGTCGTCAGACGATGATGACCTGATGTGTCTGTATTGTCAGCTTGGAGGTCTGCTGGAAGTCTGAAGATACGGCACTGTTTCTGCCGCACTTAGTGTAGCAATCATTGATACGTCTAGCTCAAACAATTGATTTCTGTCCACTCTTACATGTCGCTGGTGACATTCCTTGCCCTAATTTGACAAGCTCTACGCCCAGTATCGTGACATGCTCCAGTGCTGTCCTCGTGATTCATGGTCTCATAAAACATCATACATGAAGCTATCCTGTTTCGTAATATCCTGCTCTCATAACAATCATTCCTGTCAACGACCTTCACGCCTCGTGATTCTGTCTGCACCCCCAATGACTGTGCCTCCACCTAGTCCAACACTCGTGCCTCCGTTAATACTGCCTTGGCTCCCTCTCATATAACCATTGATCGCTGGTTCCAAGCCCTCGCCTAAGCCAGCTCCTCTAAACAGCTGATTCAGGCTATCCACATCTCGCCAACCCTGCTCCCTAGTCTCTCTTGCTCTCGTGATGCCAAAAGTAGCATGCTGGTCCGGCACAACATCTTCCTCCTCTTCCGGATTCACGGGCGCGTATTGCGGCGGTATCATGAGCTCTTCAGCAGGAAGATGCGGTGTGTTGCCCGCGGCGAGATTTGGTTGCGAAGATGCGCCAGGGACGCCTATGGCAGGATGTGATGGAAAAGATTGACCACGAGATGTACGGGTCTGTGAGGTGGAAAGACTGGCAGAAGTAGTGGCGGCCCAAGGAGAGAGTGTCGCCGTCAAGGTAGAGGATGCGAGGGCAGGGAGTAAGTGGATGGGAGTGGTAAAGTCCTCGAAGATGTCGGCATGGCGTGACGAGTGGAGGTGAATGTGAGTACGGGATGAGTCGCGGCCCTAGATGGCGATGTTAGCAGTACTCTATCATGCTGTGCAAAGAACAACTATACCATGGCGACAGTGATTGGCAGTGATATACCTAATGAGTTCACACCAGTAAACAAAGAGGTTCAGCCGTATCGATAACACAAAGCGCCAAGACTAGCTCGGAAAAACCTTTCACCAGATCCACATCCCAAACTCTGCACGAATACACTGGACGACGACCACGACAGCACACCTCGAACCGACGATCCAGTATAGACTTCACGACCCTCATCCGATCTACTGTGCGTCTCCACGAGTCTATTGCACATAAGCGCGAAAAAGCAGAACACTAATTGCCGGAACAGCATCAACTGTAAATCGCAATCATGTCTCACGAATCTGTCTGGTACTCTCGTCCTAGGACCTACGGAAAGGGCGCCCGTTCTTGGTATGCTATATGAACTTTGTTAAAGTTGAATTGGGCTTCTCGGACGATATAATGGATTGAAGTTTGGAACACGGTGCAAAAAGTCAACAAAGGCAGATCGGATGGATGAATAAAGAAACAACAGCCTTGAGCGCACGGAACAAAAGAGGAGGATATTATTGCAGTCGTAGCCAAATCACCTCGAATCGTCGCAAGAGCTGGAATCATCTCATTCGAAGAAACAAGCAGAGAAGAGATCAATTTGGCTAATAAGCCTTTTCCCATAGCCGCGTCTGCACACACCCTGCTGGTCTCATCCGCAAGTACGGCCTCAACATCTGCCGTCAGTGCTTTCGCGAGAAGAGCACCGACATTGGTTTCACCAAGGTACGCTTACTTTTTCACATCTGCTCGAGTTGGTGAGGATTAGGATGGGGCAGGATCAGGTGGTGGAGCGATCGGTAGAGAGCGAAGGCAGGAGCATGAATCATGCAAACAAGCAAGCAAGGGGAAACTCAACTCGACGCGATGATACATGGAAGACTGGAAGATGCCTTTTCGCGAACATGTGTCCGAACATCCTTTGCTAACACGTCTATCTGCCAGTCCCGATAGATGTATCACGACATGAGAGGCGAGGAAGGGCGGTAGAGAATGCGAAAATGGTACGGATAGACTGGGGGTGCGGCTGCATGAGCGAAGCAGAGCGATCATGATGAAAGATCGGTGGTTCGAGTGAATAAAGATCTCGGCCTATGACGAGGTGGTCAAAGATATCTGCGAACGCTGAGGTGTGAAGCGCTCTCGAATCTTAATCAAGATTGCCTGTCATCAGACTAGGACCAGTAAAACCAATTGCAATGCTTTGAATGTTCTGCTTGATGCACGATGTCGCTTAACGTCTCATGAATCGCAACCCTCCCGACCCGGGCTAGACGAGAGCACAGTCCAGCACGGTCAATTCATATAAGTGCAAGAAGAACACTTTGCACATTCAATGTCACTGCAGCATGGTCTCAGTCCGTATGGGGGTCCCAGCATACCCTTTCCCTTTATCTATGATGACCGGTCAGGCCATGTCACTGTTGGTTTACTGTCACAAGTGTAGGAGATTGAGAAGAAGGGCTACATGAGTTTGGCTGTGTGAAACTGGGATGCGTTACTCGACTTGCTTCGGGTGTCGTTCCAAGTGTGAACCATTTCCCCCACTTCACTGTGTCATCAATAGTCAATTTATCGAAAGACTGCCAAGTAATCACTTTTGAACACACTGTTTGAATTACCACCCGTTGCTGTCGTACGCATCTCAAGTGAGTATACACAGCATGTACCTCATACTTTTACGAACATGACGTTCATCCATCGTAAGACGTTCCTTAGACATAAACTTCATCCTCCATCAGACATGAAATTCATCCTTCATCAAGCAGAACTCCTCGACGCCCTCCACTGTCCACGCATGCCCCTCGACACCACATCCGGTACAGCAATGTCCTTGGCCGAGTCTCTCGCAGACTTTGCTGGCAGGAACCCTCTGACTCTGCTGAGCGGATCACGCCGTTTCTCGCTGGCATCGGTGATTGACATATGTCTGGGACTGGTAAGGTCAAGGCTTGATCTAGCGTCGTCGGCACCATCCTTCGTGTCAACATCGATAGCAGATGCCGAGCTTGCTGATTCTGTGGACATGCGAACACTTGGAGACTTGGTAAGCAATGGCATATAAGACCAAATGCTTTCGATTGACTTTCGAGGCCGTTCCAGCACCGGCGAGGATGGTGTGGTTCGCGTCATTAGGATGGTCATGATCATGTCCATAGTTTCCTGCGAACCTCGAGACTCGCTTGAGCTGATCAAAGCTCGACAGAGCCTCTCTTCATCAGCACTTTCCCTGCTGTTGCGCTTCATCCTCGTTGCAGCCTTGACGTGGGTGCTCAAGCTGCCCAAGCCTGCCCTGAGTCGTGCTGTCGATGTGCGAGCTCGCTTATAGATTCGTGCCGGCATGCTCTTCGAGAGTGCGTCCAGGCTGTCATCCGAAACATGAGTAAGCACTCGAGACGTCACTTTAGAAGTGCCATCCAGGTTGCTGGCTTGAGGTTCGACTGATTCTTCAGAAACTGCAGCCAGTCTGGAATTGCAGGGACGGATCGAAAGTGTGTCGCACAGTTCTCTAAACTTCTGCTGTTTGACGGATCGGTGCTTGTCTCTGCGCAGGCATTTCTGGCAGAAGTAGATTCGAAGATCGATGGGGCAAGCCAATTTGATGACTGTTGCGTAGGATGATGGATTGGTAGAGTTGTGGATGCAGCCGTAGTTCTCCATATTGGGGAGCTGGGCGGGTACGAGAGAGTCTGCGTAAGGTGGTCTCTGCTGATGTCATGTTAGCGAAGTTTCGAAAAGTTGACCGCGGTGATTGATTTACTTTGTGAAGTTGGAATTGAGAATACGTATAAGGTACGCAATCTGGAAAGCACTTCGTTCGATATCGCAATAAGCATATGATAGCGATGTTCACGAAGTGGAATAAGGCGACAGTTTGGAAGTGTTGATGGAAGTTGACGGATTCCAATTGAAGCCATTGGGAAAACTGCCTGCGTTCACCACATGAGGCAGTTGCGATCGGTGTCTTCCTTACGATCTAGCCTGGGGCCAGACCAATAACTTCAAGCGCGTTCACTCACACCGAGAAGGAGCCGTCCTTGATTCTTCACTCTCGCACACGTTTGGCACAGACACTTCATCGTGATGCAGATGTTCAGCATATTGATCTTTTGCTTTCCACTGTATCACCTTCGACATAATCCTCAATGTACACACATAGCTTGCTCTGATAAGACAGCGTGAGAGGAGCCATCTTCGTGCAGGCTGCAAATATTGAAGGTTGGATGGAAGATCGAGAGTATCTTGAAGAAGGTGTTCTACTAGGTCCAGTTAGACCTCTCACCCTTTTCCCGGACTCGAGGCAAAGCACGAATGGAAGGGGCAGACATCGGACAGCCCTCCGAAGGACTTTCTACGCGCTTGAACCTCGCGTGCCGTGCGTGTGCTACCCTAGCCACTACTCTCATTCCTCAGGATCTGCTTTGTTCTTCGCTGGATGCATATTGGCGTATTGAACAGGCCTGGCTCGTTGGTGCATCTTTGTCGTCCATCTCCACGATCACCGCTTGCTCGTGCCCGTCTACCCGCCTTGCCACTTTTCACGAGCTCGAAGCTTTGTCCTCACCTTGCCATGTTCCATCGAGCAGTCGACGCACACGCCCAGGCTACTCCGGCCGATCTCTCCAAGCAGCTCTTCCCATCCAGCAGCCCGATTGCACAATTCACCGCGACATCTCAACCACATAGAAATGCCCAACATGCGCGAGGATTACCGACACAAAACACACTGAGGCCGAGTCAGGGCAGCTCACTCAACACAAATGGTCTCACGAAGCGTCCTATCAGTAATGTGCCGGCGAAAAGGACGTCCAACGGGTTAGCAAAGGCATTCGGTGGTAGCAGTGGTTTCAGCGATAAGCCACAATATGCCGGATCGCAAGGCAATCCTGTTCTCGTTGAAGATGGCAACTCGAAGGTTCAGTTCGATGAGAACGATTTTGACAGCGACCTCGACCTAGATATTGAGGATCCATCGATAAAGGGTGGTGTGCACTATCCGACACCACCACCGCCTGTCAGGTCGGCCCAAGTCCCAAAAGCGAAATATTCTCCTGTACAGAAAGCCAATCTCAGCACATATGCCAACGTGGATTCGGGTTACAAACCAGAGCCGCCACCAAGCAGTATACCCATGCCGTGGTCATCTTCACCAGTGAGCCATACGATGCCACCACCAGCGACGAATAAATCTTCGGGTTATGCTTATACTGCCGCGAATATGAGTCGATCACAAGCTTCCAGACCCAACACTGCCTCAATCAAGCCCGAGCAGAAGACGTCACCAACACCAGCACCAGCACCACAAGCGAAGGCGCTTGATCCTCGAGCCCCGAAACGTCGTACGCTCCCGTGGTTGCAGGAGAGTGCTCAAAATATGCCTGTCGTCGATGACCCGCCACCCTCGAGACCATCCACCATCAATGACGAGAAGCGCACGGTTTCTGTCAAGCCAGAGATGACACCTCGAGCTAAAGTGTCGGAGCAATCAGCCTATCCCTGGAATACTACAGCCAGCGCTGTGAAAGAGCAGCAGAAGCTGTTACGGAAAGCAAATCAGAAGAAACTGGTGAAGGAGAATGAAGCTACTGTGGAGTCCAAAGCTGCAGCAATTGCAGTACAACGTAGCAAGACTGTAGCACGGCCACATCTCAGTCAGGAACAGCGTCAGGTTTTGAAGCTGGTTGTCGATGATGGCAAGAGTGTATTCTTCACAGGTTCAGCCGGTACTGGAAAGTCTGTTCTACTTCGCGAAATCATTGCAGTGCTGCGCAGAAAGCACTCGCGAGAATCAGACAGAGTTGCTATGACTGCTTCAACAGGACTAGCTGCCTGTAACATTGGTGGTGTGACTTTGCACAGCTTTTCTGGAATTGGATTGGGCAAAGAAAGCGTGGACGAGCTTATCAAGAAGATCAAGCGAAATCAGAAGGCCAAACATAGATGGATGCGGACCAAGGTGCTAATCGTGGATGAGGTTTCGATGGTAGACGGCGAGCTTTTCGACAAGCTTGAAGAGATTGCAAGGCGATTGAGGAACAATGGCAGGCCATTTGGCGGTATTCAGCTTGTCATCACAGGCGATTTCTTCCAATTACCACCTGTACCGGAACGCGGACGCGAGGCTAGGTTCGCCTTTGATGCCAAGACTTGGGATTCAGCCATTAGCCATACCATCGGCTTGAAGCACGTATTCCGTCAGAAAGATCCAGTATTTGCTGAAATGCTGAATGAAATGCGTGAAGGTCGCCTGTCTCAGAAGTCAATTGCCGCTTTCAGAAAGCTCGACCGGCCTCTTCATTTTGAGGACGATCTAGCTGCCACCGAGCTCTTCCCGACGAGAGGCGAGGTAGAGAATGCGAACACAATGAGGATGAAACAGCTGTCTGGCGAGATCAGAAACTTCGACGCACGAGACGGAGGGTCCATTGTAGATCCAACTGCTCGAGAGAAGCTTTTGCAGAACTGTATGGCGCCGCAAAAGCTGGAGCTGAAGAAGGGTTCACAGGTCATGCTGATCAAGAACATCGACGAGATGCTGGTCAACGGGTCACTGGGTAAGGTCATTGGCTTCATGGATGAAGAGAAGTTCAATTCATACTCAGCGGATCCTGAGCTGTTCGAGCAGGCGCGGGAATCCGACGACGAGGACACCAAAAAGCGAAAGCAGAAGATCAAGCAGTCATCTTTGCTCTCGACGACATCACAGTCATGGCCATTGGTCCGTTTTGCGATTGCTGATGGCACAACACGAGACCTGCTCTGTCAGCGTGAGCTCTGGAAGGTTGAGCTACCAAACGGAGAAGTCCAGGCCTCTAGAGCACAAGTACCATTGATTCTGGCGTGGGCTCTTTCCATTCACAAAGCTCAAGGTCAAACATTGGAGCGTGTCAAGGTAGATCTTGGCAAGGTCTTCGAGAAAGGTCAGGCGTATGTCGCTCTCAGCAGAGCAACCAACATGGCAGGTCTACAAGTCAGCCGTTTCGATCCGAACAAGGTCCTTGCTCACGACAAAGTGCGAACCTTCTATGCTGGCTTATCAGCAGTAGAACAGGCTGGTCACGAGGATGTGAAGACGAAGCCGGCTGTAAAGCCGAAGGTCAAAGATGACGACTATGATTACTAGTCCTATAAAAGTATGGAGATAGAGTAACCAAACGCTTTATAGAATCACAACCACTGTACATATCACAACTCGAGCAGTAACCAGGTCATTCCAACCTTGCTATCATTGACTCCGTGTTAACTCCGGTGCGTTTCACATTCTGAAACTTGCACCTCTAGCCATCATCTTCATTCTCAATCCTGCTATTCTGATGAGTGCTGCATTTATCGGGCTAGTGGTGCGTGTATCGCTGAAGACGCCTAAGCTCATAAACGCAACTCCATGCGGCATCATCATCGGGCGCGTTGCTGATGTCGTCCAAAGCGAGCTCCACCTAGTTGATGGTAAGTATTCCAGGCTCACTTGGTCTCATAGCTCTAGCTAACACCTCCTTAAGTACAGGCCCAGACCTGGCAAGGTGGCTTATGTGAATTGCCCGCTTATGTGGTCAATAGCTCGGACATAGCAGATCTTGAGGTTGTCGCTGTTGATGGACTACCCAAACCTAAGAGCAACAACGTGACCATACAACTTGAGAGCTTACCACCATCATCTGTCCCGACTCTTCCAGCAGCGATACCCCCTACCCAACAATCTCAAGCTCGAGCAGGACATGCCACAGCGGCTCTGCGTTTTGTCCCATCATCAATTGTTCGACCGAAGCCAGCTGCACGACCTGCACCTCCAGAAACAGTTTCATCGTCCAACTTCGTCGATCCAGCCATCCTCAGCTTCGGGCGGACACCGTCCTTGACTAGGCCTTTCATTCTATATCCTACACGCGAAGCTGTATCCGACAATGTATCAATGCCTGCAGTTCATGCTCCACATCCTGCACCACCGACCACCTCAGCTGGGCACTTGTCAGGGCAGGATCCCAAGGCAGCAAACAAGATATATGACTACCTGGTTGTGAACAATGATACCCATGAAGTCGAGGAAGAAGAGGTCACAGTCATAGAAGCGGGCTCTCGTCGGGATAGCAAGATCATTGAAGCAGCACAACCTACACATTTGGCACCTGGCCAGCTCAATACGATTAGCAAGAAGAAGGGACGTACTCGTCAGAATAAGCAGTCGGCCGGCTTGGGGATTGAGGCTGTTTCAGCGGATCAACCTCACTCGTCACCAGAGATCAACCGTGCTGAACCTAAAAAGCAGGCCCCCTTGCTGCAGAGTCAACGTGGAATCGACCGTCCCGCACATGTACCATCTAGTTTACAGGCTGTCGAAATTGTCACCCTCGTGCCTCCCAAGCGTAAGCAAGGAAAGAAGATGCGTCAAAAAGACAGGGCCAAGTTTGAAGCTCAGAGTGGCTGGGCCACTGAAGATGCTACAGATGTCCAAGGAATGGATGAATTCGACTTCGCTCAAAACTTGGCGAACTTTGACAAGAAGGAGATCTTCAAGCAGCTTGCCGCCGAAGACGATACCGCAGTCGAGGAAAGACTCGTTCACTTCAACCGCCTCCAGAAGCCTGGCACATTTGGTGGCACTAAGCTGCATCCTTCCGAGAACGTGCTGGATATTGCTAGGCGAGTGCATGGTCAAGAGGAGTCGAACGACAGCGATGAAGACTACGCCGCACTTGCTTCCTCGCAATTGTCAATACGCTCGAGAGCTGCGTCGACCAAAGTACTGTCTCGCAAGGATAGCAAAATGATCGAAGCCTACATGAGCCCACCATCAGGTACTGGCACTATATCGCGCGTGCCCCGCGCAATGAGCATCATCAAGTCACCGAACCACGTCTCCTTTGATTCAGACTCCCGCATGGCGTCGCCAGTCCCGATTGCACCACAGGTCACGCTTCGTTATTCAAACATCAATCGTTCCTGTCCTGTGGCCACACCGGAAACGTGTGCTGCCATAGAAAAGCTTGCTCTTACACAATTCGACATGACTCCAGACCTCCTTGTCGAGAATGCTGGGCGATCGATCGCTTCTGTCGTCCTGCTGGCCATAAATCCAGGCGGTCAACGTCTGTCTGCCACGAATCACAATGCACGACCTGTCATCGTCGTTCTCGCTGGCAATCACACAAACGGTGCTTGTGCAATTGCAGCTGCTCGTCACCTCGCAGAGCGCGGCGTACGCATCATCATCACAAGCCCAGCCGTACATCGTACGCACCATCAGGATGTCCTAGTCTCGCAAGTTCGACGACTCGGCGGCGCCAGAGACATCCTTCGCACCTGGACGGCTACATCTGCGTACCTCAAAACACTAGACGCACCTCCAGAACTCATCATTGATGCTCTCAGTGATCGTCTAAGCTCCCCTTTCACATCCCTATCACCAGAGCCACTCAGACCTAACCTCAATGACGACCTCCTAGACGCCTCCAGCAGCTCACCTCCAGACAACGCCCACGAAATCGCTACTGCCATCGCCATGATGACATGGGCCAACCAGTCCGCCGCTTCCGTCCTCGCGCTCGACCGTCCCTCCGGCATCGACGCCACATCCGGCCTCGTCGAAGTCTGGGAAGGCGAGCCCGCTGAGGTGCGATCCCGTATCGTTGTCGCTCTCGGCGCGCCCAGTCTCGGCCTCGTCCGCGCAATGCGGCTGAGGACGCAGACTGTGGCGGAGGTCGGCGCTGAGGGTATTGGGAGCGGGGTTCAGTGGAAGGTGTTTGTTGCGGACGTGGGGTTAGGCCCGGCCGGACGAGCATGGTGTGCGGGCGAGGGTAGGGTAGGGGGAGCTGTGAAGGAGAGGGAGATGGAGAGGTGGGTCAGGTTCGGAGCGGACTGGAGCGTGGGTGTTGAGTTGGCTGCCGCTACTGCTGCGACTGATCTCGCTGGGCTGGGTTTGGGTGTGGAGAGACGTGGGTCGAGGAGGAGCTTGGGAGGTTTAGGCGCGGAGGTATATGATGCTTACGATTGAGGTTGGTGGACACGCACTGCATATGAGGAACGCATAGAATGGGTTGGGATGGCCTTCCATTGCGATGCACGGACCAGACATGACGAGAAGCATGGCGTTACGACTTGACATGGCATTTATGATGGGGCGGTTGCAGAGGATATGCTAAAGCGTTGATGAGTCCTGGTCGGTATGCTTCAGAATGACCTCTGTAACAAAAGCTGTGGGAATCGTAAGCACGGATGGAGGCTTCGACTAGTCCAATCACAATCAGAACAAAAAGTAGCAGAGTTATTCTAGCTCGACGTCAGAATCGGAGCTGTCGCAATCGGCTCAATCTTTGCAAACAAGAAGAGCAAAAGAACATCACGCGCGGCAGAGAGGCCGAGGTGGTGGTTGTGTAAAGATGCTAGGATAGCTGCTTTTCATACATAATCATACATACATCACTCCCACATACAGATCCAAGCTGTAGCTCAATCCTCCTCTTCCTTGATATCTTCCGTATCCTTCCCTTCAAGCTCCGAAAGGTCGTCCGTCAGCTCACTCAATTCGCCATCATCATCTCCTTCGTCCTTGACGGCATCCGCCTTCCGGTCCTCAGCCTTCACCTTCTTCCGACCACTCTTGCCAACCTTGAGATCCTTAATGGGACACTTCTTGTCTCCCCACTCTGCTCTAATCTTCGAGTCCTTCTTCGCAGAGCATTCGGGACAGAACTTGCCATGCTTGATGAACAGGTAATGCAGTGCATACTTGAGATTATCCGGTATCAGCACATCGAGATGGGCGTATGTGCTGTTTCGTGTGACTGGCGGTGGTCCTTTGGCTTTCTTCGGCGTTGCTTTCGATGTTACGTCTTCCTGTTTGATATTGTCTTCTTCATCCTTGACAGCCTTCGCCTTGACTGGCGACGCATTCGCACTCTTGACATCCTTCGCCATCCTCTTGACTTCAGCATCCGACGGCGTCCAACCAAGCCACCTCGTCAACCTGAAGACATGCGTATCGACCGCAAAACTCGGCCTCTGCATACAGAACAGCAGCACACAACTCGCCGTCTTCGGTCCCACGCCCGGATACCCAATAAGCTTATTAAACGCCGAATCATTATCCATCGTGTGCAAGTGATCCAACGAAATGACCTCCTCCTCCGCCAATCCCACCTCCTTCTCCTTATTCACCGGTTCCGCAGCCTCAGAAGTCTCGGGCGGCACCTCCTCACGCTTCAACTCCTCCTTCCGCGCCTGATTCTCCTCGTACACCAATTGCAGAATCTTCTTGATATCCCTGCTCTTCACGTCCGCCAGCCCGCCAGACTTGATAGCCTCTTTGACGTCCGCGACGTCGGCGAGGCGCACGGCGTTCCAGTCGACACTTCCTTTGCCGATGCCGTGCTTGATGATGCCAAAGCGGGTGACGAGGCCGCGGAAGGCGCGACTGCTGTTTTCGTTGTTCGTGGCTGCACTCAGGCGTGTGCGGATCAGCGCATCGAGGACGGAGGGCACTTCGCCGCAGCCTGAGCTGTTGAGAGAGGGTACCGGGATTGTCTTCGGTGCGGTGACTGTGCCATGGATAGCTGCGAGACGATCGTGCACGTCCTGGCACTCTTCTGGAGTCGGATGGGTGTATGTGGGATATGGTGATTGCCCTGGCGATAGGCCGTATGGATTTGTCTTTGTCTTGTCAGATTTCTTCGAGGGTGACTCGGTGTCGCTTGTCTTTGCGCTGGCTGACAGATCTGGAATTAGTGCAGATTTGAGCGACTTTGCTGATGATTTCGGGGTCGACTTTGTGTTGGCGCGCTTGGGTGTTGCCGGCTCGGACTTGATGTCGGCGTCGTTGGCTTTGCGCTTGCGGGTTTCTTTGCTTGCTGGTGTGGCTGCCGCTTCGCTCTTGATGGGCTTCGAGGGACTTTTGGCGTCTGCGGCGTCGGCGCCCTTGTTCGAAACAGATCGCGTGGCCCTCATGGTAGCTGTGGCGGAGAGTACCCTGATGGCTTGTGGTCTAGAGAGATGTCTAGCGGCTCCAATGGCGCTAACAATTAGGCGAACGGGAAGAGGTGCAATTGTGAAGATTGTGATATAGGCAAGAGCGGGCGACAAATGCTTGAAAGGAAGCCGCGTGAAGAGCCTATAGATCACGGGAAGAAAATCGTCTCGTCTTCGCTGATGACGTTTCATGGCTCCCACTTTTCAGGCACCAGATCGAGCTGTAAATCGGTGGTTCAGATTTGCCAAGCAAAGCTAAATTTTACCCCAGATACAGCTTCACACAGGGCGACTTTACCTTTCAATCACCCGTCGTAACCCTGCGACTAATACATACAATACACACAGCTCGGGCAGTATACTTTCAGGGCCGCTTGAGGCCACGTATGCTCTGCCTGGACAACGATTGACGGCTACGCTATATCCTCGATACAAACTTTGACGATCGAGCATGTTCAGCTCTCAGGACAGATCTTCCAGCCCGTGCGGTCCACATTCGTTGCTGTAAGCTTCGCACGTTGCAGGCTGTAGCTCCAAGATCTTCGAAGAACTCTGGAAAGGACCCTCGGGGCAAGATAGTGCAGTCGCTAGCCGTAGTCCTGAACACGAGAGCTTCTCCTCAGTGAAGTCCACTATGTTAGACAAACAATTCGGCAGACACACTGTCAGGCTGCGACGTCATTGTTCAATGGCAGCGCACACCACGACCAGCTAAATCAGTGGCCTGTTGATGCGCATTGAGCCTGATGCGTTGTGACTGTTTGTGTCGTTCTGCGCACCGTCACTGTGTTGTCCTCTATCGTTTGTTGAAACACCAACGAAACATTGACAAAATGACGTAGTCGACGACCTCAAACACGCTCTCGGTAGTACTGCTGAGCTTGGTAACGTCATTTCACTTAGCACGACCCTCCTCATCTACTTTCCACTTGCAACTACTGCTAACTCGCGACTTCCGTTTGATCCTTGGTCAAGACCGTACGCAATGGCTTTCGTTTGACTTGCTTCGCTACACCTTTTCTCGCGTCTTCACTTTACGCTTACAAGAAATGAGGGCTTAAACTTTGACGTCTACCTTGGCTGGTCTGAACGATATTTCTTCGAGTAGACCCGGTGTAATGAATCGTCACGATGTGATCGATCTGACAGAAGATGTCGATATGATCGAAGAAGATCTGATCGACCTGACATTGGACGAGGAGGAAGAGCCACTCTTGAGTGAGTTTACATCTTGCTTGACTCTATGATGGACACCCCCGTCCGGTTTCAGCAACTAACTTCATCCTAGCAAGTTCACCACTCATACCAACTACTCGAGAACAGGCTATCTTCGACCAGACTGCTATCAAAGGTCTCCTCACAGTTGGTATCCATCTTACGCCCACACACCTGCCATGGTTTGAGTTAGGGAATGCTACTCTCGCTACAATGCGCCTCAAAATTGGAGACTTCGTCGAACTTATAGACGAAATTGGTCGTCCAGAAGAGCGAAAAGGAGATTTTCTTCAGATTCACAAGATCGCACAGCACGCAATGACAGATGAGATAGTATTCCACGGTCTAAGGCTCCGCAGAACGCACAATGCAGGTGGCATTCTCCCCCACAAGATGAACGAGCTATACTTGGAAATGCAGGTCCGCTGTGACGAAGAAGCCGAGCAGCACTCGCCCTATGTGCAAAACCTCGAACGTGTCAAGGCGTGTCAAATTGTCAAGAAGAGGAGGGTAAACGTAACCAATACCAGATACCCACTGAACACGTTTCGAGATCATGGACATTACAATTCAGATAGTCGCACAGCAAGAGCTTCGGCTTTCACGTCTTATGAGCTTGCCTGCCGCTGGCTCCTCGTGCGTTACTATAGATCCCAACGTGACCTGGATCAGAGCAGACCACAGATCACAGTTCTTCGCACGTTCACAGAAGAGGAAGCATCACCGACTTGCAACATCGCTATGGCAGATGAGGCACTAGTAGTGAACCACACTGGTCACGCCAAACCTCCTCGACGTCCGACATACAGCATGCTCGACTCTTTCTGTGGACTCGGAGGTGTGTCACTTGGAGCTAGACAAGCTGGAATCATTCCAGCATATGCATTCGATCACGACATCGCGCCAGTGAGCTCCTACACATTGAATCAGCCCGACACGCTGGTATATCTCGAGAGTGTCGAGGATCTGCTGCACCGTGCTTCTTTCGAGGCGATCGCAGTCGATGTCCTACATCTTTCGCCACCATGCCAACCATTCTCTCGTGCACACCGCACGCCTGGGCAGAACGACGAGACTAACCAAGCCGTTCTCTTCAGCGTTCGTCAACTTCTCGAGCGTCTGCACCCGCGCTTGGTAACGCTTGAAGAAGCAGAGTGGCTTGTTCGTGGCCACAAGCAATGGTGGAACTCCGCCATCGCCATGTTCACAGACCTCGGATACAGCATCACCTACAAGATCATCAACTGTCTGAACTACGGCGTCCCACAAAACCGAGAACGTGTCATCCTCTTCGGCGCCTGTCCCGGCC
>Ga0268250_10000381_pt1 | contig 21579 bp, 26 predicted proteins | sample AgamicAsSfe_FD_200448 | JGI IMG/M metagenome (GOLD analysis project Ga0268250, IMG submission 200448) | Agave microbial communities from Guanajuato, Mexico - As.Sf.e (v2) (version 2) | ecosystem: Host-associated > Plants > Phyllosphere > Phylloplane/Leaf | place: Guanajuato, Mexico | collected... | reverse complement strand
TATGAGGGTCGGTTCACTGTACCAACGCTCTACGATAAGAAAGCCAAGAAGATTGTCAGCAACGAGAGCGCCGAGATTATCAGGATGCTGTACACCGAGTTTGACGATATCATCGAGGAGAAGTACAGGAAGGTGGATTTGTTTCCCAAAGATCTCCAGAAGGATATCGAGGCTATGAACGACTGGGTATACAACGATGTAAACAACGGTGTTTACAAGTCAGGGTTCGCTACGTATGCTACCCTATACCGTCCCTTCAACGTTGACTGCAACGTACTAATAATGGTACAGCACCGAAGAGGCCTACACAAAAGCTGTGACACAGCTTTTCAAGTCTCTTGATCGCCTGGAAGAGTCATTGTCCAAGTGTTCGACACCATACCTTCTTTCAAGCCCACATGTGACTGAGGCTGATATCCGTCTCTTCACGACTATCATTCGCTTCGATCCCGTCTATGTCCAGCACTTTAAGTGCAACATTCGCGATATTAGATCGGGATACCCTCTTCTACATCAGTGGATGCGTCATTTGTACTGGGTACGTTCCCGTCTTTTGCATCTCCTGCTCCAAATACGTCTGCACGTTGTGGATCATGGCTGTTATACTAACATGACTGAAACAGGACTACCCCGCCTTCAAAGAAACCACAGACTTTGAACACATCAAGAAGCACTATACCAAGAGTCATGGTCAGATCAACAAATTCCAGATTACGCCCATTGGCCCTGTGCCGGATATTCTGGAGAAAGAGGATGAAGTGCCTAGCGTGAAGGCCGTAATGAAGAAATAGTTAACGATAGAAATTCAACGCACGTGATTTGACGTCTTCTACCGCATTCGCAGTTTTTGGATTGTCTGTCCAACGAGGCCAAGTTCGAGAGTATTTCTGCTTCACTGTGCCAATGGAAGGATGAATCAGAGCCATAGGAGCCATTGTCAAGGAAACAAGGAAACATATTCGACAAGTGATAATAGTTTGTGACTACTCGAGAACACAGGCCTATTGTTTCAAAGCTAGTACCATGCTCACTGCAGCCAGGGCGCCCATCAAGCCTACAGCCAGAATGACTGCGGCAAATGGTAACAGTGGCGGGCGAACACTTTTCTGCATCATGCCACTGATCTCCGTCTCCAGCCTCTCAGCCAACTTCTCTTTGGAGAATTCGGCCACAACTCTATCCCTGCCCCACTTGCCCATCTCTTTCAGCCGTTCCTCACCTTCGCCATCTTCGAGCGCAATGCGCATGACCTCGGTCCAGTCCTGTACCTTGGTGACGTCTCGCAGCCAACCTGTCTGGCCGCTTATGACTGTTTCAGTGGGTCCACCTTCATTAGCAGCTAAGACCGGTGTGCCTACCAACATGGCTTCTAGCGGTACGATGCCAAAGTGCTCATGCAAAGGAGTGTACACAAGGAGGCGCGAGGTATGTAGTAGCGCGGCTTTGAAAGCATTCGGAACAGAGTGGAGGAAAAGAATCGGAATGTCGTCAGGAATGGCTTGGGCAGTAATGACGGTCTTAGCAGTCGCGTGCTTCAGCTTGAGTGAATCTGCCAGGTGGCACAACTCGGTATATGTAGAAACATTTTCGGGCACTCTAGGATCATAGCCACCTGCGATTACCAGCCGTGCATCCTCGCGCTCTCTAGGCGACAAGCCCGCAAATGCCCTGATTGCAAGTGCCACGTCCTTTTTCTTCTCGAAGCGATTGATGCTGAGGAGCACCTTTTTGTTCTTCCACAACGGCGTGACCTCGTCGACCGACTCGGCTGCGGTGATGTCTACGCAGGGATATACAACGCCAGGCTCGCGGTGCTTCAGGGCAGGAAAGGCCTCGCCGAAAATGCTCTTGGTGAAGTTGCTGTTGACGACAATGGTGTCGCTGCATCCCGTGCTCCAGCTCTCGAGCCAGTCAAAAGGCCCACGGTATAGTGTCTTCAGCAGTCCGCCCTTCTTGGCTAGTAGTTTGTCGGGAAAGTGGCAGTAAAAGATGACACGTGGGCGGGGCTGTAGCAGGCGCAAGAGCGGAATGCCAGCGCTGAGCTGGTCGACAAAGAACGAGGAAGGCGCGAGTTTCGGGAGTTCTTCGGTGAACAGGGCAATCTGGAGTATCAAATGCACCTGGCGCAGGATGGCACAAAGTATAGCGAAGCGGCCGAAGATGGTGGAGGGGACGATGGTGTTTCCGCGCACTCGTACGTCGAGGGTTCCTTTGTGTGCGCGTCAGGTCTCAGCTGCGTGGCCAGGCATAGGCGGCGGGTGGTCCGAGGTGTTGTAGTAGAGGCTTACCATCGCGCGCCTCATCGAAGCAGTGTTGCGGGTCGCAGTGCGATGTGAAGATGGTGACCTTGTGCCCGCGATTCTGGAGGCCGACTGCGGCATCGATGACCAGGCGCTCCGCCCCGCCAATGCCCAGGTCAGGGTGGAAGAAGACGACGTGTTCCTTCTTTTCCGCCATCGTGTGTTCAAAGAGAGAGAGAGGGAGACGGTCATTACGTGTTGCGATGCACGAGATCAAGTGGGCTGCGGGTGACCTTTCCGCTTTGGGGTTGGTGTCAAGGCGGGCGCGACGGATGAACGATGACCTGGAAGGCTGCACCTGACGCGTGCGAACGTACAATTAGACACTAAGCGTGCGATCCCGTCTGATAAGACTCCATCCAACGAGGATTTGCCTCGAGTATACACAGTGAAAGATCCGCATCACACCCTTCAACATGTTCGTCGTGGCGCATCAACACTGCCCAACATCCTAACACGACTACCACCACGACTAGACCCGCGCATCAACCGCTGCCATGGGTCAAGGCTTTTCCCTCACTACCCTTTCTGCTGGCTCAGCCAACATTGACGTGCCTGAACTAGCGGATCTCCAGTATGAAAAGTCGCTGGGGGCTGCGCGTTTTATGAAAGCCGTACGGGCGCGCCACAAGGACGGTCTTGTTGTAGCCCGAGTGGTAATGAAACCGTATGCTCAATTTGACTTCCAGGAACATGTCAAACGGCTGCTCCGTGAGTTCTGTACAAGCTCTATCATCTTACAGCCGATTAATTAACATTTACAAGATGAACGCAAAGTGCTGGCAGATGTGCCCAATGCCATCCCGTATCACCGCGTTATTGAGACAGCTGCTTGCGGCTATCTTGTACGCCAATACATTCACAGCTCTCTGTACGATCGTTTGAGGTACGTCCTTGTTCTTTTACCAGCCATGTCTCTTACTCAACATCATATAGTACACGTCCATTCCTGGAAGAGATAGAGAAGAAATGGCTCTCGTTCCAGCTTCTTTGCGCTGTACGAGACTGCCACGCCAGGAATATCTACCATGGCGACATCAAGACCGAGAATGTCCTTGTCACATCCTGGAATTGGCTGTATCTCGCCGACTTTTCGTCCTCGTACAAGCCAGCACATCTACCGGAAGATAACCCTGCCGACTTCTCCTTCTACTTCGACCTCTCCGGTCGCCGCACTTGTTACCTTGCACCAGAGAGGTTCCTGGCTGCTGGACAGCAACCTGAAGGCGAGGGCGATGTAAATTGGGCCATGGACATCTTCAGCGTCGGCTGCGTTATTGCCGAACTATTCTTGGAAGCACCCATCTTCTCCCTCAGTCAGCTCTTCAAGTATCGACAAGGCGAATACAACCCCGAACATTCCCATCTCAACAAAATCCAGGATGCTAGCGTACGGGAACTGATCTTGCACATGATACAAGTAGACCCTAATTCACGCATGACTGCTGAAGACTATTTGACGCACTGGAAAGGCAAGGTATTCCCAACATACTTCTATGGCTTTTTGCAACAGTACATGTACTCAATCACCGATCCGTCGTCGGGGCGCAAGCCTGTAACCACCGGAGCAGAACATCTTGGTGAACCTGATGAGCGTATAGAGCAGATATATAGCGACTACGACAAGATCTCCCATCTGCTTTCCAACGAGGAAGGAAAGGAGCTCACTAGACCAGAATTTTCTCCTCCAAAGCCAAACGCCAAGCTCTTCCCGCTATTCGTCAACATACCAAACTATCAGCACCAAGCTTCTCCTGCCCGGAGTCTAGCCATCGACGACGGAAACTTGGTCTTCTTGACTATTGTCGTGTCTTGTCTACGTGGAACAGCGAGAGCTTCTGCCCGTGTTCGCGGCCTCGAGTTACTCCTGGCATTCTCAGAGCGCTTGACAGACGAAGCAAAGCTGGACCGAGTGATCCCTTACGTGGCCCAATTGCTAGTCGACAAGTCCGACCAAGTCAAGATTGCTGCACTACGCACGCTGACGCAAATCCTTGCTATGGTGCAGGTCGTCTCTCCCATAAACGCCTACATCTTTCCGGAGTATGTTTTGCCACGACTAGAGACATATCTACCCGATTATCCTACCAACGTTGGATCCCTTGTTCGTATGCAGTATGCCTTTTGTATTGGCACATTGGCAACTACTGCGGCTAGGTATCTGGATATGATCCAAGCTCTGCGTGCAGAGGGATCATTACCCACTGCAGATCCCGAAACGGAAGATGACATGTCTTCGTCTGCTCACCGGAACCAGTTTGACTCGGACCGTCGCATTCTCGTAGAAGCCTTCGAGAAGCATACTAAAGCTCTTCTTACTGACAGCGACGCTGCGGTTCGTCGAGCCATGCTCAAGTCCGTCTCTGACCTCTGCGTTTTCTTCGGCAGTCCTAGGGCCAATGATGTCGTCCTCAGTCATCTCAATACCTATTTGAATGATCCAGATTGGATGCTCAAGTGTGCGTTCTTTGAGGGCATTGTGGGCGTGGCCGTATTCGTTGGCGGTGCTAGCCTGGAAGGTTACATTCTACCACTTATGGTTCAGGCATTGACAGATCCAGAAGAGTTTGTGGTTGAAAAGGTTATTCGAGCACTCTCGTCCATGGCAGAGCTTGGCCTATTCCAGCGCTCCAAGACTTGGGAGCTGGTGGACATCCTTGCCCGACTTACCATGCACCCCAATCTGTGGATACGAGAGGCAGCTGCACAATTCATCTCGGCCGCCTCTAGGTACCTGTCGGTAGCCGATACGCACAGCATTCTAGTCAACCTCATTCGACCGTATCTAAAAGTCATACCCTCAGAATTCTCTGAGCTACGAATTCTGGAGTCTTTGAAGCTACCTATGTCACGTTTACTCCTAGAGATGGCTTCAAACTGGGCACTTCAATCTCAAAAAGGACAGTTCTGGATCGCAGCTAGGCATCAGCAGACGTTCACCTTTGGTTCATCAGACGATAGCCTTCCAACAATTTCTGGGCGTGAACTAGACCAGAAGGTACTGCAACGGTTACCAAAAAACGAGGAAGACGAGCTATGGCTACGAAAGCTTCGTAATGCAGGCATGACGATAGAAGATGATTTCAAACTTGTTGCTCTGCGAGAGTTCATCTGGAGGGTAAGCCATCGCCGGCGCTCTGACAGTCTTTCCACCCCAACTACGAAATTCAATAGCGTTGTCTTGTTGCACGATCTTGGTATCAAAGCCCAGACTGTACTTTTCGATGAAGACGTCCGTCAAGTCATGGAACAAACCAGGAAGCCACACGCTCCCGAGGAACATATGCAGCCTCGAACGATCAAGGATGCCCTGTTGGATGCATCAACTACGGAGGCTAATGGGCTGGCTGACCGTATGCCGCATTTTGAGAGTCAAGCGGGACGCCTCATACGCGAAGAGAGGGGAATAACCATTCCCGTACGATCGAAGATGTCTTCTTCCAACGATGCACACTCTAGTCTGGGCTCGCCACCTTCCGAAACCGATACGCGACGGAGATCATTACAAATCGCGAAGCCGTCCCTGTCGCCATCAAACTCTATTGGCTCGAGTGACTACCCTGGTAGCCTTCGACACCGCAGCAGTGCGCTGGGACTGCTCGGCAAAGGAGAGAACAAAGCATTGGCAGAGATTGGTACTACTTCTGCAAACGCTTTCGGAAAGGTGGATGGAACCCACGTCCGAGATTCTTCACGATCCCGACCTCCGAACTCCCCACTCGCTTTCGATCGGCATGAGCGAAGTCCAATGCGGATCCGATTTAGGAACGCACATAATTATACGGGCAACGATCCGGCAATCCTCAAGCTTTTAGATTCCATGCTGCTAGAGCGCTTCCCTACAGATGAGATCGAGTTCGGTCCTCGCATACAGCCACCGGTTCGGCGACAGCCAATTAGATATAAGGATGCTCATCAATCGGCACCCGGTATACCATGGAGACCGGAAGGCACCTTAGTGGCTAGTTTCGGGGAGCACACTGCTGCTGTCACGCGAATTCTTGTATCCCCGGACCAAGGCTTCTTCATCAGCGGATCAGATGACGGTACTGTAAAGATTTGGGACACGTCGCGTCTGGAGCGTAATATCACCCGGAGATCGCGACAGACTTACAGATTGGGTGAGGATGTCAAGGTCACAAGTCTGGTGTTTGTAGAACAGACTTATTCGTTTGTTGCAACGGGGAGTGATGGGAGTGTACATGTGGTACGTGTAGACTACCTCCAGAGCCAGGACGGCAATGCCAAATTCGGAAGACCTCGACTTCTTCGCGAATATCAGCTTCCCAAGGGCGATTGTGCTGTATGGTCGGAACACTACAACGGAGACAGCAGGTCAGTGCTTCTATTAGCCACCAATACCTCCAAGGTCATCGCACTAGACTTGAGAACCATGGAACTGCTATACACTCTCAATAACCCTTTGGATCACGGAACACCCACCTGCTTCTGTGTGGATAAGAGAGCACATTGGCTGCTATTAGGGACTTCGCACGGCGTACTTGATCTCTGGGATCTCCGCTTCAAGCTTCGTCTCAAAGCCTGGGTATGTCACGGAGCATCGCCTATACATCGTCTTTGCCAAGTTTTCTTCCCAAAGTTGAAAAAGACTCGATTGTACATTGCCGGTGGTAGCGATCAGGGAGAGGTCACAGTATGGGATTTTGAAAAGCACATTTGTAAGGAGGTATACCGTACGGGAACGTGCAAAGACATCGGTAACAAGAGCACCACACTCATCGATCTTGATGAGGAGAAACCTGGCGGTATGCTTGGCCGCTTTGCAACCAGCGTCGAACCAACAGCCAGCTCAACAGCCGATCGCGGTATTCGCGGACTAGCAATACACACACAGGCTACAGATGAGAAAGGCGAGCCAAAGCACACATTCCTCCTTACTGCAGGTTCGGACTGGAAAGTCCGGTATTGGGATACCAGTCGAGCAGAATCATCGATGGTTGTGAGTGGCCTAGAGCTTGATGAAAGCAAGCCAACTTACACCGCTTCGCAACCGAGCCCAGATACTGTCGTCATTACTGAGAGGTTACAGCAGCCTGCCAACCAAGTGAGTAGTGCAAGGGACAGCAGGGCGAACACTTCAGTCAAGAAGGTATCCGGCAAATCGTCAAGATCAGGTGCTATCGCGTTGCAGCAGCAGTACCTGCTTAAGAGTCATGTGGACCGTATACTAGATGTGGCGTTGATTGAGCAGCCATACGGCATGGTCATCTCAGCCGATCGGTCTGGAGTCATCAACCTTTTCATGTAGAGATTTGCTTCAATAGAACACAGCAAACTGTCGCCACTACAATCACTCGTGACCGGATTGCACATTGTGGAAGTGTTTCGACCGAACACTTTCTCGGTCGTGCTATCGCACCAAGGTATACTCCGAGTAAAATGGTAGTCACCAGACGAAAAAGGACGCTAGCAAAGCAGCCCCGACTCTTTCAATGGGTAAGGGACCTTGCGGATCCTTCTCTATCAGCACGAACAACATACTGATGAAGTTATCATGCCGGAAATAGTGATGCTTGGTGTATCTTTCCCAAAACCATGCTCAGAAAACCTCACGGTCGCCGGACTCCGATGCATTTCGCGTCTTATCCGGACGCGCGTGATCTCCTTCCCAATTCGTCTTAGCCAACCACGAGGCGTTCCGCATATCTTTATCGACATCGAATCAGCACGCGACTTAAGCACAGGTGAGAGCTCGACGCGATATCGGGAATTCCAAGTTCTTGGTACCCGTTCCTGTTCCTGCAGCGACTATCTTCTAACTTGCTCAGCTATATGCCTAGTTCAGTACAGTCGCCATGCATGTGGCGCAACCAAAAGCTGGCACCGGTTCGACCGGAATAGGTCGCTGGGTTCCTATATAAAGTGTGGCTTCTCGGGTGTTTATGGTACGCCAGGAAGGTTGCACGCCGCTTCTGCAAATCTCAAAGCTTAGACGCCCACGTCCTTGTCAATCGGTCAGCATGCGCCTCTCTCTCAATGCTGCGCTCGCAGTAGCGCTGGGTCTTGCCTCGTCTTCAGATGCACTCAAGATCCTCATGGGTAACGATGATGGATTCGGAAGCGGAAATCTGAGAGAGCTGTACAAGTTGTTGGTCGATGCAGGCCACGAAGGTAATGCCTTTCATCAATTCCAGCCCTGTGATGCCCGATGCTAACTCCGCGCCAGTTCTTGTCGTCGCCCCGGCGCAACAGCAGTCCGGTAAAGGCAGCACCGTCATCTGGGCCGAGTCAGCAAACCTCACTACCCCATCCCAATACGACATCATTCCTGCAGGCGCACCAGCAGTCGGCCGTGATCCAAACGATGACAACATCTGGTACTACGATGGTACACCTGCTGCGTGCACCTTCGTGGCGCTCGACTACGTGCTTCCACGTTACTACCCCGACTGGCATCAGACAGCTGATCTCTTCATTGCCGGGCCAAACTACGGCACGAACCTCGGTCCCTTTGTGATGGGCCTGAGTGGAACTGTAGGCGCAACGTTTGCCGCTGTATCGCGCTCAATCCCTGGAATTGCCACGAGCGCGAGCAACAAGGCGGTGCCCTACTTCAACGTGACAAGTGCCTCAGATCCCGCTGCTTTGGCAGCCAAAGTCTCCTTCGAAGTCGTCAATGAGTTCATCAAGAACACACCAGAGGGGCAAAAGGTTCTTCCTTTGGGCTATGGCGTTAATGTCAATATACCCGAGCTTGTCAATAGCACCATGCCCCCGGTGATCAAGACCAGGCTCACAGGTGAGGCCAACACAGATGTGGCAGTTTTCAACGAGACGAGTGGCCTGTTCACGTGGGACAACGTCGACCCTCTAGCTGCTGGCATCAACGCCGCGTACAACGGAGACACAAGTCTGCCTGGCGAGACGTTCGTAGTCGCTGGAGGCGGCATTAGTGTTAGTGTCTTCACCATGGACTTCTCTGCGCCGAGCATTGAGTACACCGAAGCAGTGTATGGCAAGGCTGAGAGCTTGTTTAGCGCTAGTTCTGATGTGAACGCTACTAGTTACAGTAAGAGGATGGTGCAAGAGCGTATGCGCAAGAGGGGCGCCATGCTGAGCGGACGCGACGGCGGAGCGTAGAAATTTCGCGTTGTTCTAGCCATAGTTATGTCATCAATAAATCATGCTACTGTAACAGCGGAAGCCATCTGTCAGTGCCCCACACAAGCCGTTCCTATCAACATCACGAACCACACTCAAACGTGAACATAAGTAATCATCTCTTCTCTGAACACCAAGAATCGCTGGCGCATCGCGAGCGCCATACTGTATTTGGCAACGCGACAGGCACCTAACAGGCCAAGCTTTCGCCAAGCTCATGCATACCGGTGCCACAGTAGCAGCTTCTGACATCCGGAGGGTTTCACAGCCTTGTCGTTCAGGAACAACATCCAGCTCAGGCCATGCAGGATTGCGCGATCCATTCTCTGGCGACGCATAACGTTTGCAACTCCAGGCAGAATTTTCCTACTCGTGGGAACTCTTTCAACAGCCGCCGAATTGAAGTGCTCGTGCGCTTTGCGCATAGAGCCTGATACTCCAGGTCGTGTATGAGACGGCGCCTTGGGAGACGCTCTGGCGGGATAGCTCGGCAAGAACGAAACCTCAGGATCGGAGCTCTTGCTTCGGGTGTGTCTAGCCTACAACAGCGCTGTGCAGAAGATATGTATAAGAACGCATTGCAAACCTCCCTCTTAAGTTTCTTATTATCATCAAGCGTTTTCAATCATCTCCTTTTAACTACTAAACATATCCAGCTTGACGCTGTGACTTCAATTCTTACCTTCTTTACCTCTATCATCAGCTGTGCTGTTCCTACGAATTACTTTTTGTTATCTTGAATATCCACTCCCCACATCTTCACCATGTACTTCCAATCTTTCGCCGTTCTCTCGCTCGCCGCCCTCTCTGTCGCTGCACCCACATCTAGCAAGCGCGCAGTGTTGGCCCGTCAAAGTGGACCAGTTCTCGCCGACACAACCTACAACGACATCTCCATCTCAGGTGGACAGGCTGGAAATGCCCAAGCCGAGGCCATGGCGGTCTTCTCGGCGCTGGACCTACAGAACCCTGGAAACATCGATCCCGCAGATCTTACCTTTTTGAATGAAGTCAACCAAGTCGCCAATGATGCAGAAAAGGAGGCTTTTAACCCCGCAGTGGAAGCTGCTACCGGTGATGAGGCCGACCAGATCCAGGTATGTGACTTTTCATGACCGCGACGTAGCAAAAGCTGACAAGTCGGCAGAACGGAAAGATCAAGAACAAGGTCCTGAAGCTCATGGCCACTGTCATCAAGCTTCAGGCTCAGCAAGCCCAGGGTGACGATTCCGTTGCCGACAAGCTTGCGGAGGAGATGACGAAGCTCAACAACAACATCAAGCAAGACACGGCGGCTGCCGGCCAAGTGTCCATTGCTGAGCCTTTTGACGCCACCATCTCTGGCGGAGGCAACTAAGAAGCGGGGGTGAAGACGAGGATAATCCAATAGTCGTACCATCAAGGTTGGGAGCACCATAGTACGAAACGAGATCCTTCTGCGCTTCGCAAGCGTAACTAACTGTCTAAATTACCATTGCAACCTGTGACACCTGTCACCAGTTATAAATATATCTATGTCATGTCCAAATTCTCACTCTTGCGCTGACAATGTCAAGACAACGTTGAATCTCAATTGTCGTGAACTATGCAAGACTCGAGGTCTCGATAACGCTGTCATCAGAGCCACGAGGCTGATCCGGCGATGTTGACGTTGAGTACTGTTAGCCGTTCCATAGTGTCTGGCAGCTTGCACTTTCCCCACTTATAGCGTGGCCTGATGGCCGGAACTTGAAGAACTGCCGAACATGGAGCCTCGGAACGGCGTCGGCCTCGCGTCATCGTACGTTGGTCGACTTTAAATACTCCCGCCTCGATAACAGCACTAAGCAGCTCTATACCAATTAACATTGACGTTGACATTGTTGTTGCATTTGTTGCTTCTGTAGTAGTTGTCATCAGTTGATTTTTGTTATCGTGGTCCTCGCGCTCGCATTGGCGTCACCATGTCGAAGCTATCACCAACACTCAAGTCGCTCATCAACGCCGCGCATTCGCGCCCAGGCCCCGTACCAGCGCCACCAAGGATACAGGCTGTATACAAGCGGATAGAGCAAGAGGCCACAGATCGCAAGCTTGGGCGACCATCATGGCTCGGCATCTCTACAGCCGCGACCATGACGATGAACTCGCCCGAGTCGATGATGGCCCTATACAACAGCTCAGCTACCGCCAGACCAGAGAGTGAAGGTGTCGCGATAGCAGAATTCATGCGCGAGATCGGTCTGAAGTGCATCGGCTTCAATGGCGTAAGCATTTGACCTGACGCGTGAGATAAGGCCGTGTACTCATACTCGTTGCAGATACCGCGCACCATCAACATGTTAAACGCCTTCCGCGCCGAACTCCCCTCGTCAATCGCGTCCTCCCTAAACACCAAACCTACGCGCTTCCCAGACCCTTCTAACATCGAACACATAAACAAACGCGGACGCGCTCTCTGGGATGCCATCTACCGCCCCCTAGAAACAAAACTCGAACACAAGCTCGGCGACGCGCATCCCGATCTGCCCGTCTTCATCATCAACAACGAATACGGTGGCCTCTTCACCGACCCTCCCCGCAGAGAAGGAGCCACCGTGGGCCGCATAACAACCAGCTTAATCGCCATCACATGCTTGAGGGCGCAACAAGGAGTCGGACCCCAAGTGCTCAGCCACGTCTTTGGCCTAAGGAAGGCTTGGGAAGATGGCACCTGGAAGCAAGAGCCTGAAGCTGGCGAAGAGGAGGGCATCAAATGGTTGGTTAGCGATGAAGGGTGTACATGGATCCTGGAGAAGGTCGATGAGCTTGTTGAAGCTCTTGGGGGAGGACAGGGAAGCACCTTTGCGCCCATCAAGTCTAAGCTTTAAGAGCAATATCTCGATGCCATCATGAGATGATAAAGAGAACAAGTCAGCCATGGTGATACCTTAGTCTTTTTTACCATTCGAGCCATAGGTTTCTTCGCAAGCGCCATCTTGCAAATTATCAGAAAATGCTGAGGCAGGTAAGAATGACTAAGGAATAACGAATCATGATGAACTACTCAACAATGGCGAGGAGCTATGTAACTTGAGAAAGCGGTCTCTATCAGCTGTATCCTGAGCGGCTGTCTAAATTAGTGGCGCCATCTCGACGCAAGTACATGATGCAAAAATAGATGTGAAAGGAGTTTGTATCCAGTGGGCTGGAAGCCCAACACTAGCTATGGTATCTCATGAGCCTGCAAAAGCCTCCATGTCGGTTAATTCCAAGTACGTAATCCTAGTCGTGTACCTTCCAGATGGCCCATGCTCGACCGCGCATCCCAATTGTTTCGATCATACCAACCGCCTGGTAGCAATCCACCGGTTAATATCTCCATGTTTCCTGGTAGTTCAGCCGGGCAACGCTTATCTCCAGGCCTTACCCCGCTAAACATCCCGTAAAGCTTGATTTGAGCCCCACTTCTCCGACATTGTGGACTAGCGCATAGCGCTACTTGAGGACTGACATCCAAAGATCCGATGGGTACTCACGTCACTCCGTGAAAGCGATACGCTAGAGGTTGTGATATCGGTAGCGAGTTTATCCTAGATCCGTACGTGCTGGATAATTGAGGTGTGCCGCAAATCATCGTGTCGTCATCCATGAGAACGCGATTCAAAATGTCTCTTTCCGTATTAGGGGTTTCTGGTTGGCAAGACGTGAAAAAGTCATAAGAGGGGTCACCAGACAGGACTTCTTCCAAGCAAGATAAGTATATTGATGCAAAGATGGCAAAGATGACTGCGACATCACTTCTTCCACTGCTTTATGCAAGTGGGATCTGCGCCCAATATGTTCCTGTGCCATGGGCATACACACAAGACGAGCCTCCTGTGAAGGTTACCGTTGATGCTACGGTACGACATCAAACCATGATTGGGGGTGGCTGTTCGGGAGCTTTCGGCGTCGCCTGTGATCAGACCGGATCCCAAGGGCTTTCGCCCTCGAACCAACAACTCGTCAGCGATTACCTTTTTAGCGAAAACCTTGGAGGCCTTTCCGTTCTACGCAACCGAGTCGGTTCGAGTCCTACCGATGGTATTCTTGGTAGCTGTCCATCGACGCCTTCAGCACCGGCCAACTATTCAGGCCTAGGAATGAACGATTCCACAGCCGACAGTTGTCAACTCAAACTCACACAGCAAGCTATGAACGCCAATCCGGACCTTTTTATCTACGCCGACGCTTGGTCTGCTCCGGGTTGCTTCAAAACCGATTCCACTGACATCAATGGCGGGCTGATCTGCGGTGTACGCGGAACCAATTGTACGCATGACTGGCGACAGGCATATGCTGACTACCTCGTGGAATACGTCAGGCTGTATGAAGAGAAGGGTATCAATGTTAGCTTGATAGGCGCTTACAACGAGTAAGTATCCCTCCACGAACCGCTCGCAGGACATACATTGACTTCGTACACCTGCATCTAGACCGGATTTTAATCCCGTCACTTACGCTAGCATGGACTCCGACGGATATCAGGCTGCAGACTTCCTGGAGGTACTCTATCCTACCGTCAAGAAGTATCGCAAGGACTTGCAGGTATCTTGCTGCGATGCTACTGGTGCTCGTCAAGAACGGAATCTCCTCTACGAGTTGGACCAAGCTGGTGGCGGTAAGAACTACGATATAGCGACATGGCACAACTACCAAAGCATGCCAGAGCGGCCCTTCAATACGCAAGGTCAGCCCAATATGGAGACGGAGTGGTCAGACGGCAGCGGCTCCTTCAATACGACTTGGGATACGACAGGTCAGCTTGCAGAGGGTTTACAATGGGCCATCTATATGTAAGCAATATATATGAGCCAACGCTAAGGTCAAGTCGATGCTAATCTTGTGAACAGGCACCAAGCCTTTGTCTTTAGTGACACGTCCGGATACCTCCACTGGTGGTGTGCGCAAGACAACCCGGGAAATACCACCGGTAGCGATGCCATTCTCGTTCGCCTGGATGGCGATACTTTTGAGGTCTCTCGCCGTCTCTGGGCTTTCGCCGGCTACTTCCGTTTCGCACGCCCAGGATCGGTTCGCATCGATGCTATCAGTCCCGCAGAGAACCTCAAGGTCACGGCCTTCGAGAACACGAATGGTACGCTGGCTATCCCTGTTATCAACGAGGCGCACTTTGAGAGGCAGGTAGAGGTAAGTATCGGGGGCTGTCAATTAGCTCTGGGTGTTGCGACTGCATATCTAGCAGACAATGAACACAACAATACGCTGGTTGGGACTTATGGAGTCAATGGGTCAACGTTCCTGGCTAGTATTCCGCCGAGGAGTATGACCACTTTTTTCCTGGAGTGAATGTTGTTAGTGGAAGTTTCAACACCTACTCCTTGACTACAGAACATTTCGATTCCATTTGGTGGAACGTATTTTATAGAAATAATCACCCAACGAAGTGTTCAAGTGTATTTCCGGAAGATGGCAATAAGCCTTTTGCTCACGCTCTTATTTACTGTGCTTCGGGAGCTAATCGTACACCAGGATTCACGAGTTATTGTCCCCAGCACAGCCACTCTCAATCACGGCCAGATTGGTCTTCAGATTCTTTCTTTTTGCTTCGAAGTGATTCTAGAGATGTATTCACCGCTGTCAAAGCCCTTCTAGTGACATGCGCGTAATTACAGGCAAAGGACGTGAAACGAGTATCGTATTTGTAGACGTTCAGACCTCTTTGCAAACTGGTAAACTAGATATGCTGTGAACTCTACGCACGCGTGAAAGTAGCTGGAGAAAATGGTTCAGATACCTAGGGTGAATAGAGAGTAGCTATTATGTGGTTGTAGGACTGAACGCGTAACTGACGCGATACAATACCCTGTCTCCCGTGCTCCAAAATCACCATTCATCTCCACCAGTGCGCCTTTCATCGCCCACTGAGGCACTTTACCACCATTCGGCTCTCTCACTACTGTCTAACCGTTTGCGGGAATTTGTTCGCTTGCGGCATCAGCAACCATACCCCCAACCAACCCTGCCTGCCACCCGCTGATCAACCTTGACTCTCCGTGCAGTAGCCTCAGGACCACACGCCACATAGATGCAGTCAGATACGGCAGAAGCCGCTCATTCAGCGATGACAAGCCCGAATCTTCCTCTGCAACCTCATCCGGAACCTGCACAGATCCCGAATCCAGGACACAGTCAGATGATGGTGCCTATGGGTTTCGCAGCGCAGCTGCGAGCAGTACAAGAAATACAGCAAGAGCAGGCAGAGCGTATTTCCAGATTGGAGCAAGAGAACGCGGATCTCAGGAATTTTGAACGAAGCGTTATCGACGTCGCTGATCGCGTCCGAGCACTTGAGCAGCACAAAGCCTATATTGCCGCGAGACGTAGGGAGGCAGTCGGCCAACTTCTCAATATGCGAACCCTACACCAAGAAGCCGACAACGCGTTTCAGCTGCGTACATCAGACATGCAACCAGATGATCTCGAAGGCATATTGGGAGTGTACGGCACCATGTTGACCACCACAATGAACCACCATCAGCGTGTGCTTGCCCAAACGCGTGCAAACGGCCACTTCCCCACGTATGCAACACCGATTCCACAGACTCAGCAGGTGACTGCACCAATGCACTATCGCCACGCGTATGCAGCTGCGTACTCCGAACATGGGTACTGCTATGCCCATAACATGCCTTATCACTGTCGTGTTTGCAGTAAGTAACCGCCGCCCCGTCTCGATCACCAGCTATTGACGACATCTTGTGAATATATCAGGCAACTGGCATACTGACGTTGATGCTCTACGCATCCATCATGGCCCTGAATCGAGGAGCCACTCCTCTTGAGTAATGTATAGCAAAGTGTTGAGTTGGAATGGAAGTCGGCAGGGTTGGCGTACGCGTGGTATGGTTCAGACGTTTCTGCGCGATATTGATTGAACCACTGGTACAGGAGGCTTCGGCTAGTTGATTGTTTCAGCTTCCTATCACGCGTCATTCATTTGGACGCTGGATCACACAGCACGGACAAAAACGAGAAGATAACTGGCCTCTGGAACAGCATTACCAATCTTGTGCACTTGTCTGGCTGTACTTTTTTACCTTCTCAGGTCTGATGGAGTAATGACATAGTCGGTCGATGAAGACACTCGATATCAGCGACAGACTTTTCATGCGTCCAAGATCGAGACTCTTTGCAGGACACGCGCGCAAGAAGGTGGCTGTACACAGGTGTCTAGATATGGTTACCATCAAAACAGAGAGCATAGCAGAATGACGACACGACGCTATCATGTCGCGACGCGCTACGACACGCTCCTGAGGTTCGCTAACACGAATGAGGCTAAGCCTTGCCGGACTTGATTCTGCATGTGCCAGCCTTCCTCGCGTTCTATCCATCGCGACTCCGGAGCCTTCCCATCAGCGGTACTCCGCCGTGATGATCTCCGCTGCCCTCTCTGCGATGCCATAGATGGCTGTCTGGATGTGTGCAGAGATGATCATCGGAATTACGCTCGCGTCCACAACCCGGAGATTCCCCACGCCATAAACTCTCAGTTTTGGGTCAACCACGCCACCGTCTTTCTTCGGCAACATCGCACAAGTACCTAGTGGATGGTAGAATGTAAATACGTTATCCCTGATGTACATCTCCCACTCTGCGTTCGTTTCGGTGTCCATACCAGGGTCGAATTCGGAAACCCAGACGTTCTTGAAAGGAGCAGTCTTAGCCATTCTTCGCGTATACTTTGCTGCTGATATCAAAGCCTCCAGATCATAGGATGTACTTAGATATCTCGGGTTCACTAGGGGCTTGTTCAGAGGGTCAGATCCATTGATGTGTACCGATCCTCTGGCGAATGGGTGCTGGACACCAGCAAGAAGTGTCACATACTGCTTACCGTAGCCAGTTGTACCGTTCTTTGGATATCCAGTCGTTCCAATATAACCATCGCTGAATACGACCTCGATATCTGGCGCTCCAGATCCATGGCCAGTGAGCAGCTCAAGCTTCTTTCGGTCCACAGGGTTTGACATGTTCGCTGATTGCATCGCCAGTTGGACGAGCTTGCTGTCGTCGCCAAGAGCCTGTTTCCACTTCAGAAAGCCATAACAGCTACCAGCGTATTGGTACAAAGATGGCTGGCCACGTTTCCAACGTTCCAACTCAATAGCAGCCAATGTCGTGTTGTATTTCAGAACATCTACCCCAAGTACATCGGGTTTGAGTTCGTATGTTGTTTGGATTCGAAGATGATCCTGTAAGTTTTCGCCAACCCCAGGGAGTTCGATAACTTGCTTGATACCAGCGTCGTTCAACACGGTTCTCTGACCTATTCCGGAAAGTTCCAGTATCTTTGGCGAAAGTAAACTCCCGGCTGCGACAATTACTTCCCTCCTGGCTTTCACTAATGTGCCGTTCATGAGCACGACACCAGTCGCCTTCGACCCTTTCGTGTTGAGCTGCACTCTGTGAACGGTAGTGTTAAACATGAAAGCCAGGTTATCGCCAGCTTCTGGAATATAATCAACTGAGTAGGACCGTGTGTGATTGGACGCGCGATACGTGGCCGGCTGGTACATGACACCAAGGTTGTTGCCATTCAACGATTCAAGGTTCTCTTGCAGTCCAAGACTGGTCAGAGTTGGGATACAAGCTTGGAGTTGGGGCGGTGGATTTTCGGTCAGAGCGACTTGGATTGGGCCGCCATATCCAACACCGTCGACGCCGTACTGTGCGGTGCCATTTTGGCGTTGAAAGTTCTGCAGATGCGAAAGTGCGAACTTAGTGAATGTTTCACATACGTTTTGTACGACTACGACTTACCTCGGTTTTCAGCATACTTGGATACATATTCTGCCACCCCCACCCCGGGTTCCCAAGCTCTTCCCACGCATCGTATTCCTTGACAGTGGCACGGTTCCAGACAAGCAGATTCAGGGCCGAGGTGCCCCCTAGGACCTTACCACGGTTGTGACCTATAGTCCGATTGTTTGCTGCAGCCTGTGGCACAGTTGGGAGACTCCAATCATAAGAGGAGCCAAAGGTCGAACCTCTTAACCCGGGTATATAAATTCGTTGCTCGTGGCGTCCATCCGGGCCAGCTTCGATTACCAAAACACAATGACTTGGCAGGGCCTTGCTGAGTCGGGAGGCCAGTGCAAGGCCAGCTGTTCCACCTCCGATGATTATCTTGACAAAGCCTCAGCTTAGTCTTGGGTATGCAATCATGTTTGGGAAAAGACATACGAAGTCGAAGCTGACATCAGGCACCTGACATGGTGTCGCACTGGCCGCAGGTACAAGACCCAGCACAGCTGTGAGAAAAAGATTCAAGATGAGCCGCATGGACGATTTAATTTCAGGATACGAGGAGCGTAGTTGCAATGAGCCTCCTGTGTGGTGGTTGTGTTGAGATAGAAGACCTTAACAACGGAATATGAATGGCTGCTGGGGCATTATTTAGGGCCAAAGATCTGGGGAATACTATGCAGTGCAAACAACTATAGCAGGGCCCACATTACCCACGATTCAAAGGGTCCACCTCTCATACCCATCGAGCCAATGCGGGTCGCCGTGTAGAGGATTCAGCATCGACCGAACACGATAGCCGAGCGAAGCAACGGGAAGTTCTTTGTCGTGCTAAGGTTATCTCTAGAAGGTGCTCGACGTCGGCGTTTTAGATTGCAGGGCATCTTGTACAGCGAGTAATAATGATCTAAGAGGATGATCCTAGTCCTTTTATTGGCCAGCATCACGCATCAGTATAGCCGACGGCACGTATCTGCATATCGCTCATGCAGGTAGGGGTTCTTACCAGCGGAACCAAGGCGCTGACCGGAAAAACTGCCAAAGTACATCCATATTTCATCATCGCCCCGACAGATTCCCTTGAGTTTCGTGGGTCAACTACGTTGACTATACTCCTCTTGATAGCTTATTCAATGTGCTCATGACACTTCTAGTACAAGCTTCTTTCTTTTGACAATTTTATCTACCAGATGACACCAAATCGCGAACCTATTGTCCTCATGAACACCTGGCAAGCACGGTGAGATCGCGGGTTGGCTAATTTGTGCAGTTCAGTGGGATCCGCAAGCGGGCCAAGCGTGAGTGCTGTGGAGTCGCAGCTGCAAGCGGCACGTAGCGGATTAGCAAGGACAAGCCCTCCGGTTCGACCCAATGCGGCAGAACAAATACTCACCCCGGTCATGGAATGCAGACAAGTATACGCCCGACGAGTTTCTTTACGCGAATGGGCTCATGTTTGTGATACAATGATGTTTCAAAACGGCGTACAAGTCCACGGAGGTCCATCTTCACCACAGTGCCATGGTTCTGTGACATTGAAACACTCAGTCGATGCTTCTAACGTGGCCAATGTACTATTGTGAATTGGACAAACACTCTTATACCATCCTTTCAATTATTACGCAAAAAGTCACCTATCACCAGCCCTACTCGCTGGAGTACCACTACCATCTCACTAACAGGCGTACCCACAACATTCTCAATATCAACAGCCTGTGTATCGATGTCAGACTTGACCCTTCCTCACTCTTCCTCATGTCAATGCTTCTCCATCTCTGGACCCATCGAGTCGAACGAGATTTGCACAGCTTCACCAATCCTAGCATCCTTGTGAGCTTGAACTTATGAGCGGTGATGCTACGTCGCGACAGCTTTGGACGTCCACCATTGGTGGCGGCGCTGTTTTATTGGTTCCGTTCAACAAGGGCGACCTTGGACTTTCGAAGAGCGACGGTGTCGCGCTGCCACTGTCGTAGCCTGCGCAATCCATTTCAGCGCCTAGATTATGTGGAATGCTGGGTGAGGATTGTGGTGGCGTGATGATAGAAGCTGGTGATGGTGCCTGAGATGGCTCGCTGTGACGGCTTTGAACGGTGTCAGACACTGTATCTTGACTGTCAACACTGTTGCGCTCAATGTTATCACCGCGCAGGATATACAGCCACTCTTTCGCGTCGAAGATCTTTCGAACTTCTCGTTTGCCGTCATTCAGTTTCAGTCTCTTCTTGATAGCAATGATCTCTTCTTCAGTGAGAACGACTTCTTCGTCGAGGATGGGCGCAGATTTGCCCAAGAGAAGTTGATCGAGCGTTGACTGCTTCCCGGTTGTCGACTTCTCCCTTGAGCGATGAACCATGTTTTCATAATACGGCATCCAAGATGATTCCGTAGGCGCTCCAACGCCAGACTCTCCGATGTGGCCGGAGTCCTCTTCCCGCGTATGAGCAGTCTTACACGCATCTTTCCTTTTCTGGGTACATAAGTCATAGTGGCGTATTACACTTCGCAAAAGGAACTTAGCATCATGCTTCTTGAATCTCAGCGCACTTCTCTGCCGACGCATACGGTTACGTGGTTTGCTGTTCGGTACATGCAGCTTCAGAGCAGCTGCGAAATGGCTTATAGCGGACTCCCAATCGCCTAAACCAGCACATCCTCGTCCATACCAGTATTTGGAGCGTGCTTGTAAGTCGTAGTTGGATATTGCTTCAGCCAGACGTTGCGCGTACCTGGCACACTTCAGAATATCGCGATAGTGGTTGGGTGTGGATAAATTTGGACAATGAGTCCACGGTTTTGGTTCGACAGCATTAGCTCTAGACTGTAAGACCTCGCAACGCAACAGGTATAGTTGACATTGAACCATTCGCATGCGATTCCTATATCCATCATGCTCTGTCAATTCGGTAGGAATACCGTCAAGGGTGGACTTTTCCGTTGTGCCATCGATGCCAATAACGTCTTCATCTTCTTGAAAAGACAAAATCGATGGTGACGCGCGATCCCAAGGTCGACTTTGCACTTCTGGGAAAGGCAAATCGCTGATGAATGCGCGAACATCCTCAATGAGAGATTCGTTGTGCTGGGGAAGCTCACCAGGAGAGGGACACACGCCCGGCGATAGTATAGCATGTATAGACATTTCGAACTCATCAGTCGGGAGACGAAATTGCAAGACTTCCTGATAATTTGGTGTTGTGACACATTACTGGCGAAGCAGTTTAGATAAGATAAATACGTTATTTGAGTGCGCAGTCGCCTGGTCCAACACATGCTAAGACGTCTTTGTTCGTGGTATGCAGCCTTGCGCGACAGAGGGCAATTGCGACAAAGACTGCCGGGATACCCAACGCAATGGTTGAAAACATTCAATGTACGAACAATG
>Ga0268250_10000379_pt1 | contig 21624 bp, 16 predicted proteins | sample AgamicAsSfe_FD_200448 | JGI IMG/M metagenome (GOLD analysis project Ga0268250, IMG submission 200448) | Agave microbial communities from Guanajuato, Mexico - As.Sf.e (v2) (version 2) | ecosystem: Host-associated > Plants > Phyllosphere > Phylloplane/Leaf | place: Guanajuato, Mexico | collected... | reverse complement strand
CCCCCCTTACGTGTTTTACCCCTCGACCGACTCAGCCCCTTGACAAGCACATAAATCGTATCCAACGTCGGAGTCTCCACACCCACCTCCCTCGCGATCCTCATCAAGTTCCCGACAATCGGTTCCACCTCCATCCCCCTATGCCTTCCCTCCCTGACATCAGTCAATATACTGGGTTCCTTCCCCTTCGTCTGCAGCCTCCCCAGCGCCCGACTCAGCTGCCATTCCGCCGTCTTTTCCGTAACCTCTTTGTAGCCCTTCGCTTGGGCGATAGCAACGACTTCGAGCATAGCCCGGCGTACAATATCGATACTTTCCGGGCTCGTGCGCAAGAAATCGGCATCTGCACATTGTGAGAGAGCACAGATGGGGTTCCAGGCGGCATTCGTTATGAGTTTTATCCATCGCCGTTCTTGCACATCGTCGTGCACGGAGACGCTGCCACCGCCGGCTGTGTAGATGGCTGCGAATCTGGCGGCGACTGGAGAGTTGCTTGAGGCTGGGAACGTGCCAATTTCGAGCTGTTCGAGGTCGCCGTGGACGATGTGCCCTGGGCTTGTCTGTGTGACGGGCAGGTAGACGACGCCGGAGATGAGGACGTTGGATGGATACATCGATGCGTATTCGGTCTCGATGCCGATGCCGTTCTGGCAGAGCACGATTGCGGTGTCTGGTCCTACGGCGGGCTTGACGAGCTCAGCAGTAGACGGAGCGACATCAACGTAGGCCTTGCTACATATGACAATGAAGTCGTACGACCCCGCAGCAGCAGCATCGGCTACGGTTGCGTACACAGCAGGCTTTACTGTGTGGGTGCCCCAGATTGCGGACTCGATAGTGAAGCCATGCTCTTTCGCAGCTGTGAAGTTGCTGCGGCAGATGGCTGTCACTTCCGCACCGCCTTTGGCGAGGATGGAAAGGTAGACTGCGCCCACCCCTCCTGCACCGAAAACCAAGATTTTGGTGGCTGGCATTCGAGGAAGTCGTGTTTTCCAGATGCGGCAATTCGATATTTAGGAAGAGCTGGATGAGGTTGATGATGTATGGGATGATTAGTAATCACGTACTTTCACCATTGCTTATTAAGAATGCCAGTAAGACTATGCATGGATATCGGCCATTGCCTTTGTCTACAGCTTCCCGGGAGAGTGTTGTAGCAATCCTATGCAGCACGTTCTGATAACGTGGGGGGCGATGTTCACAAATCATGCAACACACATCACCATTTCGTAGGATTGCCACACCTGCGAGGATACTGGCTTGACATTTCCGGGTATCTAACAACGTATCTTGACTCCAAAAGAGATAGCATGACCCCGCCACCTCTAGCCCAACCAGCAATGCCCCAGCTATGCCGTCGTGATATCTTGTGATCATCCTGTCATTTCTCTTGATCATACAAATTGTCGTTTAGAGGATCGATTAGAGGAAGTACTCGCCCCTTCCACCTCGTCCAGGTGGGACAGCACGTTTGTTATCTGCGACGGCGCTGAAGATCGTGAACTGTGGTTCGAGATCCTCTTCGAGATTCATGATTGACGCCACATTGCCACACCTGTAGCAGTAGTTCGGCGCTGACCACACGGTGACAACATCCTTGTCTGCAAAGTGATATTTGTAGCCCTCATTGACCAGCTGATGCGCTCTGGCAATGAGCTGTAGACCATTGACGTGATTGAACTCTTGTGCCACCTTCGAGCCGAACAGCCAGCCAGCACCTCTTGGGGACACAGACCACGTCTCAACGTCGTCGGGATCACTCCATACTAGATCACAGAATGCTCCTTCGTGTGGAATTTCTTGTGCTCGGGCGACCACTCGCACCTGGTCTAGTGTTCTGATTTCAGGACTCAATCCACCGTGCACACATAAAACCTTTCCGTCCACGATCGCAGCAAGTGCTAGGAAGTCAAAGACCTGGCAACACGCCTTCCAGACGCTGGCATTGTTGTACTTCTGCATGCACTCCTCGTAAAAACCATACACCTGCGTGATCTGCCGCGATTCGTGATTCCCACGGACTAGCGTCACTCGGTCTGGATATTTCGCTTTGAGGCACATGAGAAGTGTGAATGTCTCCAAACTGAAGTATCCGCGATCCACAAAGTCGCCGAGGAAGATGAAGTTCTGCATGCCATTACTGGAAGGCTTCGAGGACTGCTCTGAATGTGGACGCCTCGAACCTCGACTGCCAATGCTTCGACTTCTGCCTCTGCCTTCTTCGTCGTCATTGCCAGCCTCGTCATCATCATCGCCAGGTCCACCTGTATACCGCTCGTCTCGTTGATATCTTCTCTTCATCTTCCGTTTCGCGTTGGGATTCGTAATTGTCGTCGGTGGCTCGATATCAGCAGCACTAATCGTCGATGTTGGTACTGTGGGCGCTTCTGGTTGTGTATCGTTCGGCATTCCTCCCGCAACCCGGAAGAGCTCTAGTAGATCGTAGAATTGACCATGAATGTCGCCGCATACTGTAACTGGCGTTTGGACTGGCTGTATGTTGGATTCTTCCATTAGGTACTCCTTCACGATCTCGCAGAGACGCTTGATATCGGGCTCTGGTAGGTAGTGACATTGTCTTGCGGCTTCAAGCCATTCGTCAGGCCCACCACCTTGTGCTATGCGAGCCGGGCCAGGCTGGGGTACTGTCTCGTCGACGGCCATAATATGTGAAGGTTTGTGTGTTCAGTCGCGTGCGGACGGGTGGAGCAAGACGGGATGATGGTCTGACGATTGACGCTATCTTCTTCGAGTCGGTCTTGTATCTCGTGTACTTTAGGGTGTCTTGCTGAGATTAGGAGTCTTCTTCTGCTTGTGTCGAAGATGTCTTCTCGCTGCCAGTTGAGTAGGGTTTGCGATTGTACGACTTTATGATACACCTCGCGTGCCAATATGATCTGACAAGATGTCCACGCTGGTGGCACCATCGGAGTTTCACCCGACGGCAGTGACGACGAGACGGCGACAACAACATTAAGGTCGATCGTGCTTAGCAAGTCTGCGGCATCTCGACTATGCCTGCACCAGCAACAGCTCAAGCTTCGAAAGCGCCTGCGAAGTCAGCTGGAGGCGTGTTACCTATTCCTGCTGCTGTCACTCATGCACATACAAATGGCTCCGGCCAAGCACAAACAAAGAGTTCAGCTGCGAGGCTGAAAGTCCTGATTCGTCGTCTGCCCCCGGGTATCACACACCCTGAGGTCCAAGATGTATTGGGGCCAGAATGGGCAACGGGCAGGGGCAAGGTGGACTGGGTGTCTTTCAAGCCTGGCAAGGTCTCGAAAGAGTGCGTTCAGCACCAACTACTGTGTTCGTCGATGCATGTGAGCTGATACCACTTAGCATGTCAAAGCCATCTCGACCAGCACGCCTATATCTTCAAGTCTCCAATAGTGCTCATCTCGATACACTATCTGAGAAAGTACGATCTGCTACGTTCACTGATGCTCGTAACACTGCAAGTGATCCTGTCCTGCTAGGACCACCAAATCTCGAGTTTGCACCATATCAGCGAGCAGCTACAGGCAAGAGAAGAAATGATGCTCGCCAGGGCACAATCGACCAGGATCCTGAGTTCATGGAGTTTCTGGAGAGCTTGATCAGTCCCATTAGCAAGCTCGCGCCAACCGAGGCAAGCGATGACAAGACGGCGAGCAAAGTGACCGTGACACCGCTCATCCAGCATCTGCGAGACAAGAAAGCCGCAAAGGAGGCCGCCAAGCAGAAGAAGGACAAAGAAAAGGCGCCCAAGCAACCGAGTACAAATGCAAAAGAAGCTGCTGAGAAGAAAGCTGAACCTGAAACTGCTGCAAGTTCAGCAAAAGAACCTGCCTCCACAGCTAGTAAGAAAAACAGCCGTACACCAAAGGCTGATAAGGCAGTCAAAGCGGCACCCTCGAAGGTCATCAAGAAGGACAATTCGGCCACAGATTCCAGACCAGCACCGAACACATCAATTGCTCAAGCTGCGGCTAATGTGACACCATCAGCAGGGTCCGCGCAGACAGCAGCAATGACACCAAATACACAAGCACCAGCGCGCAAAGCAGATGCCGTGAATCCTGCCGCGGCAGCAGCAAGAATGCTTCAGCGCGATCTGGGTATACGAGGTGGGCGTGGAGGCTCGATAGGAAGACGTGGTGGTAGGCCAGTGCAGGATGCCACTGCAGCCAGTACAACTGCGTCGACCAGCACGCCACAGAACGTCGGCAATCCTACCAAGCCCATCACAGCCTCGAACGTTGCCGCACAACGAACCACAACACCTGCTATTCAATCAATAACGGCAAAACCCCAAAACAACAATCCCATCCTCCGACCTACTCTCGCCCAAGCATCAACCACACCAATTCCAGCACCTTCCAACCCGACCACAAAGCCCTCTCCTCACGCACCACCCCTATCGAAACTCATCCCCCTCCCTCTCTCCGGCCACGGCTTCCTCAAACACGCCAATCCCTCTCAAGGCATTACCGAGCCCCTCCTCGAAGTCGCTCTCGGCGCCTTCGGCACCATCGTCAAGGTCGAAATCGATAAGCGCAAGGGCTTTGCATACGTTGAGTATACCGAGCCAGTCGGGCTGCAGAAGGCGATCGCGGCGAGTCCGATCAAGGTTGCACAGGGGAGTGTGCAGGTGTTGGAGAAAAGGGATAGGGTGGCTAGGGGAGGACTTGGAGCGGGCGGGTTGCCGGTGCAGGCCCAGGCAGGAGTAGGAAGGGGCTCGACGGCAGGAACGATGGGAAGGGGTTTGATGGCGGGGCAGGTGCCGTCGGGACCTGCGGCATATCGTGCTGGTAGAGATGGCGGGTCTATGAGAGGAAGAGGTAACATGCCGCCAATACAAGCGCAGAAACTGGGCGGCATGGTGGCGGCTGCGCCTACTCAGGCACCTGTGTCGATTGCTGCGTCTGCCCCGACTGCTCCCGCGGCTGCTACGCCATCCACTGCGCCAACTGCTCCGTCTGGGCCTGCAGCATCTAGTGCAATAACTGCTGTATCTTCACTCCCTCCAGCACAGCCAGCATCGACTGCCCAAGCTCCAGCATCGAATACTCAAGCTCCAGTATCGAATACTCAAGCTCCAGGATCAAGTGCCTCAGCTCCACCTACACTTCTAGCGCCAGATACCACGTCAGCGCCACCACCAGCCACGACGCCTGCATCATGAGGACTGAACATGTCATATGCAAATAGGCAATACCATCTGTATTGCTCGCGGAGACCAACGCAGACCATGGTTTCAGGACGTGACAGGCTGCTTCATCATCGCCATGAAGACTGGCAGATCAGTCGCGTCACGTCGTGTCTTGCTCGCTGGGGTAAAGGCACGACGGCGGTATTTTGGCTGGCGCAGACTATAGCTCGTGGAGGGAGGACGGGCTATGACTATCGGGCTATGATAATACGAAAGGCAGAGTGAGAGATGACAGCTGATTGCTGCTGATGCTGCTGAAGGCAAAAGAGAGGTTGGCAAAGCATGGCACGATGGCAGGACGATATCGGTAATGGTAGACCTCGATTCGGTGGCCAGGCCATGCGCATTTTGCCATTCTGAAGCGGGAGGCAGAAGGCAGAGTGCAGAAGACACAAGATTGTAGCAAGTTCTCCCCAAATTACACACACAAGCGCGTTCGTGATCAGACCGCCCATCATGATATCGTGCTTCGCAGTGCCGTTGCTGAAGTATGTAAGTGTTTTCCCGTCTACACCAGCCAGATCTTGCCAGGAGCATTGAGGGCAGAGACACGCGATCTGTGGGTTTGTGGCTAATGGCTGTGTCGGGATGGCGTGGGCATGTTTTGCTCAAGTGGGTACCTAGTGAGTAGGGGATTGTGCTTTTGTCAGATTGTCTCAGTCGCCGTAATGATGTTTTCAGGCTTCTGGCATGACGGGGAGATAACCTTGAAGTGCTGCATTGGCCGCCACAACATGGCGGAGCACGAGCATAAGCATGGACAAAGTCAAACGCACGTCAGGACGGGACATCAGCAGAATCCCACATATATCACACACTTCTCTGTTTGCATTAATCATTCATTGGTATTTCGTTCTCTGCTTGTCGCTCCGGTCTTCTCGCCCTCCGTATACACACACCTCGTCCTGCGCCTCCTATGAAGCTTTTCACACCTTCATCGCCACATCCTGCCTTATCGAGCTCCCACCGCCACGCCCTCTGGCTTTGTCGCGATTTCATAACATAAGCCCGCTTAGTTGTGCTTCTCGCCAGGCGCGTGCTTGGTCTGTTCCTGCAGCTTGGCAATATCGTCCTCGGTAGAACCGCCGTGCTCGCCTCGGTCGGCCTTGATCTGTTGTCCGGGACGTCATGTTAGTCGTTGATTCTTGTCTTATATTATTTGGGAGCTTGTGCGTGTGCTTATGCTTGTGCTCGTGGGCTGTGCTTGTGATGATGTGTGTAAATGTGCTTGTGCTGGGTGATGGTGCTTGTGCTGATTCAAGTTGTCGACACTATGATCGGATCGTGGCAAGTAAAGCAAAGACCTCCTCGGTCAACCTACATCGTCCTCGTGATGACCCTTCTCTGCCTTCACCTGTTTTTCGAGCGGGTTAGGCAACAAGTTGGGATATACCTATGGAGGAAAAAGGCAAGCCAAACAAGCGCGATAAACAAGCAGAAAAACGGATAAGCTAGAGAAGAAAGCGCAGAATATGACATGAAGACGATGATTCTTTCCAAGTGAATGCAAAGATATTGGGAGAAATTGTTGAAGATGATGTGGAAGGACGATAGCCATTATCCTGGCATAGGAAGAAAAGCAGAGCGCAAGATCGAAAGTGTTGACAAGAACGAGAAAGCCAGGCAAGCAACCCGTCCGGAAAGATGGAAGGAGAGAGACCGGTAGTAGGGAGAGGAGAGGAGAATACATACGGCACTTTCACTGTCCGAGGCCAGCTCGTCCTTCCAGTGGCCCTTGCCCTCCTTCTGCTTCTGTAGCTGATCCTGCTTGTGGTGCTCGGCCTCGTCGGCACGGCCTTCTTGGTCTGTCGTATGAAAGAAGATATTAGCTTGCCGTCCTTGTAACATCATGATGGTATACTTCGGTTGGCGTGTCAGGGTATGAAGGTTTTGAATGATGGGTGTCCGTATGTGAAGCATTTGCGCTTTGTTGTGATGCAGCGTCTTCGATGTGCAGCGAAGATTTGAGGGGCTGGAAAAGAACACAGCAAGGAAGACTAACGTAGCGCGCTCTCCTTGCCAGCGGCCTTCAATGCAGTAAAGTGGAAGCTTGATCGCTGTACTGGCTTGGCAGATAAAGGTGTGGCAGCGACACGCTTGCCGGCGAAACGGAGAGAGCGGATGATGGCGACCATGATTGTTGCTTTGGTGTATTGTTCAAAGATGTTCGTGAGTTTAAGATTGATTGACGTAGTGTTGTTAGAAGAAGTGTTGTCAATAGCAGGTGGTTCTTGCCGTATTGCGGTTGCAAAGCTTGACCAGCCGAGGAGGTGAGTTGCCGACGTCATATTTTGTCATCATTGAAGCTGATTCCGATTCATTACATAACACGACAATAATAATGACCTGGAGATGAGGTGAGATGCACAGCCTGTTGAGAGTATTTGCTTCGACGTCTCTATCTACTGTAATGTGCAATTGAGAAGAGCGATCTCGACTTTATCTAGGCGACCAGCCAATACCTACCCGAAACCAACTCTTGGGACCAAACCGAGCCAGAGCAACCAGGATCCAAAACAGACTGTACATCCATACACTTCCTTCGTCTCATAAGATGATTCACACATAGGAAACAAGAAATCCGACAGTCGTAAGCTCTACCAGGCCGTGTACCGTAGTACCAAGCACTCATCCATCATACCAGCAGATGTGTATCCCATGTTCTTGCCCAGCAGCACCCAAATAACCAAGACCCTTCCATACTCTACGCTCCCATGCCTCCCAATTGCTGCATTGATATCATTCGTCATCTTCGTGATCCCAAAGTGAAACCATTGTCTTCCAGTACATATAGAACTCCGTGTAGAAAAGTGACCAATAGAGAGGATGGGTATGTTTTTTGTGTGCACAAACTACCAGCGGCGGCCAGCGAGGTGAGAAGACTTCTGAACCTGTCTAGCAGGTGAGATAGAGGTGGGAGGGCTGGTATTGCGGCTGGTAGGATCGATAATGGGAATTGCTCTGGCACGCTGGGCAAGTGGCTGATGGACCTTCAGGTGGCTAGCGGAACCTTGCTGAAATACTGCTGCCATTGAGTTGTGAGCAGACCCTGGAAGCGAGAAAGCAGGTGTTGGTTGCAACTGAGGCTGCATAGGTGAGGATTCTGGCGAGCCGGAGGAGGAAGAAGATGATCTGTCGGACGAGGAAGAATGAATGTAGTGGAGCTGAGCAGGATTAGCTTGAATTTCACTGGCAGAGTTGACATGCGCAGAAGTGCATACATCATCCTCGGTCAATAGATGCCATGGGCAGAAGGCTTCATCATCTTCGAGGTCGAATGAACGCGCTGCTTCGTAAGCATTGCGGAAAGTGGAGGATTGCGCATGTTCGCCAGACTCCTTGTGGATGCGCGGCGTCTTGACTGGCTTTGAGCTTCCTTGAGTTGTACCATAGCGTTGAGAGCGGCGGGAGCGTGAGGCGTGGTGGGGATGGGCGGGGCCAGCGAAAGCGTGAGTGTTGAAGGCAGCCTGGTGAGCGGGGTTCATGTAGAATTGAGACATGTTGTATGGTTCAGTGTACGAATCGTGAGATGGATGGAGTTGTGGAGGTTGAGCTTGAGGGTTGTGTCGTGTAGTGGCTGATGATCGGACAATGCAGGGAGCCGTGGATCGTGAAAGTAATGCGACAAAGAGGTAAAGTTGAATTGCGTATAGGTCGTGAAGGGGAAGACAAAAGACTGGCTGTATGTGCGTTGATGATAGTGATAGAAGCGATGGTGGTGTGAATGTAGTCTGGTGGTGGCTGTGACGGGGTGGGTGGTGGTGAGCGAGCGGGAGGTCGATGTTGCTACCTCTGGGTGGCGGAATGGAGATCGGACACGGGATCCACCCAACCGTCCCCACTCGAACACCACTTTCAAGATGAACAAAACACAGGGCGCGATAGTTATTAAAAAGCCTATTCAAGAGTCACCTCGTTACCTCTCCCCATCACATTCGCATCTCAAATGGAACTATACTACAGAAGTGACAGTGCAGCATCAAGCAACGATGGCATGTTGTCATGGTTGCAATTTTCTTTGTCCCTTCGCTGGCAGGGGGACAGAGAGGACAAAGAGGCGCCTGCCGAGCTTCGAACTGCCCAAAGCAGCAATTAAGGCTGGCGGCATTCTGCAGCGATGCGGCGAGGTACCTGAGGTATATACCACTCACAACCTGGTAGTCGGATACTCGTGCAGGACTCTCCATTCTGATTGATAACTGCCTTCTGCTCGAGCATATTTCTTGTCTGATGTGCTCCCATGTGCTCCTGGAGTGCATATGCCACGGGTACTCTGCCTTCGTCACGCAGGGACCAATCTTTCAAGCTTTCTATCCTTGATGAAGCGATTGATTTGATCCCTGCAGTCCTTGTCACTGTACTGCTCCCAAACCACGTACAGGGAAATCATTTCTTGCGTGCAGTCAATCATTGCTTCCACGTCTATGCCACTCGTAACCAGCCAGTCTTTCAGCTTTTGAACCTTGCTCTGAGATGATGTCTGCGTCTCCGTCGATCCAGAAACACTTGCTTGGTTGATACGTCCCGAGGATGCCGTGCCGGGGCTTGGTCGAAGCGTCAAGGTGAACGAGACCGCAGCAGCAGCTATGACATGAGGTGGATATAGAAATGGTAGGTCCGTGACATAATGGTCATTGACAAAGGACCATGCAAGAGTATGCTCCTCCTGTGTAAGACCAAGCATTTCTTGCAGTTGGCTTAGTGGACGGTATGGATGATGTAAAAGCAGCTGGGCGTCAAGTTCTGATATGATTAGAAACTCGCATTCACCAATCAGTGCCGGAAGTGGCAATATGAAGTCTTTCCGTGTTAGTGACTGTTGAGCTGTGGTGATGTGCAGCCTCACCTTGCCAGAGATGTCGAGCTTCCGTCATGACCATCTTAATATGCTGCGGAATTTCCTCAACCTTGCAGGCCAGGTATAAAGCTGTAGCAAGTAACAAGTACGGATTCGTCCTCCGTATGTGGATTCTGAGGTAGAATCGACGGACAAACATCGTAGCCGTAGCTATTGCTGGTTGTTGTACCGAGAGTCGCTTACCCAGCTTCAACATCTCTGCGAGTTCATCAGTACACCTTGGAGCACTAGACGTAACCTCACCCACGTTGTTGCAACCAGATGTTCAATAATCGAGGTGGAGGGAGTGGCCATTGGCGTATAAGTGCCTGTTCCTTGGTGTCTACATCGTCATGGACCTTTTGCAGCTCAGCTTTGGAGAACCGCCATCTCTTGTTCTGGCTTGATGACCAGAAGCCTTGGTATTCATGATGTTCCATGCTCGATGCTTGCATGGACAAGACATGTGCTATCTAGTCCAAGGAATGTGCGATATGCTATCAAGCAGCGCGCCCGCATGGGTATTGCTCATCTCATCCTACTATACAATCATTTCCATTTTGTACTTCGATGACTTTGAAGATTCACGATGTATGAACTCAGGATGTTGTAGAGGAGCCTGTTCCGTGCCAAACCCGGCCGTGACGGGGCTCTTGGGGGAAACCTGAATTCGATTTGAGTGCCGTTCGAAACGTCGATCCAGCGCGCGTCAGATTAGTGAATTACTACACCCCCTCCAACGCAGCACATCCTTCGCCTGCATTGCTACTCTTACTTGCATCACTATAATCGACTTCCGCAGTGCGAGAAGTATCTCCCACCCGCTACATCCGCTCCGGTCCAGCAATACCTGCCAGAAGCCCGCTGAGCTCGGCCACTTTCAGCTCATCCATTCGCTAATGATGACCGAGACGACATAACGATACAACACCATGGAGAAAGAGCTGGAGGGCTCGCAGGACTCGCGGATTGAATCACTCTGGTCTTCTTTGGATGAGCATGGGAAAGGACAGATCGATGTAAAAGCACTCAAAAAAGGGCTTGAGAAAATCGACCACCGTAAGCCTAGACGACGATTTGAAGAAGATATCTTGGCTAAGCAGAGTATCAGCACTCAAGAATGCAGAAGGGCTTCTCCGTGCAGTCATCAAGGCCGCAGATGGGAACGACGATGGGGCAATTGAATTAAGTGGTACGCTGAAGATCCAATGTCTCCCACTCAGATCTGGTCTGACCGCAGACTCAATGTCAGAATTCCGCATTTTCATTCGACATGCCGAAAAGCAACTTTGGGACTTGTTTAAGAGCATAGACCGCGACCAGAACAACCGTCTATCAAAGGATGAGCTTCGAGACGCCTTTTCGAGATCGAATATACCCATTCCCAGTGCTCGACTAGATGATTTCTTTGCGCGTGTCGACTCGAAAGGTGACGGCGCGATCTCATTCGATGAATGGAGGTAAAGAGTTAAGCGCCTCGAGCTACCCCACACTTTACCTGACAGCTGTTCGTAGAGACTTCTTATTGTTCATGCCGGCTCATGAACCAGGCCTCAAGGCTGTTCTTTCATACTTTTCAGCTGGCGTCAAAGTCAATCCAGAGGGCGACGTCAGTATCAGTGACGAGCCTAAACACACCATAGGTACGACACACAACGTCCTGTCTGATATAAGATCGTCTTTGTTTGGCGCACTTGCAATTATATTATCACCTCCCATCCGCGACCGCCCTCCGGAATTCCCGGCATCGTCGCAACAACAATACATATCGAACCAATCGCATCTCCACAACCCCGACGACATGTCTTCCGAAAGTCAGACTATCGTCAAGCTGCTATCCTCGGAAGCAGAAAATTCACAGCTTAGTGCAACCGCGTCGCAACATGCTGCTTCCAAGATCTTGCCTATGCCCCCACTGACAGCGTTCTTGCCTGGGCCAGGTTTCTTTGCGGCAGGTGCCATGTCCGGAATCGTGTCCCGAACCACGACCGCGCCACTTGACCGTTTGAAGGTGTACCTCATCGCGCAAACCGACAATGCTAGTCAGGCTCTCGATGCAGTGAAAGGTGGAAAGCCACTTCAAGCAACGAAACACGCCGTACAGCCCCTGCTGAATGCCTGTAAAGAGTTGTGGTCTGCCGGAGGAATGAGAAGTCTTTTTGCGGGTAAGCTCTCATTTGTGTACACATCATACCAGGGACTGATACCCGCCAGGGAATGGTCTCAATGTCATCAAGGTCGCTCCGGAATCGGCCGTCAAGTTTGGCTCCTACGAGGTGAGTTTCACCAATGCTCAGTCGCACATCAAGCTAAGGAATAGGCCATGAAATTATTTGCTGCACAACTTGAAGGACACAGCAATCCAAAGGATATCCGCGCAACCTCAAGCTTCATCGCTGGTGGAGTAGCAGGAATGATCTCGCAGTCAGTCTCAACCAAATCTTGTGTCGTCGCTGAAACTGACGCCCTTCAGAGCTGTAGTCTATCCCCTCGACACCCTCAAGTTCCGCATGCAGTGTGAAACAGTGAAAGGAGGTCTACACGGCCACAAACTCATCATGCAAGTCGGGAGGCAAATGATGTCTCAAGGCCTCATCAAGACTTCATATCGTGGCTTAACAATGGGACTTGTCGGAATGTTCCCTTATGCCGCCCTCGATCTTGGCACATTCGAGTTCGCCAAAAAAGCTTACACGCAACGCAATGTCAAGAAATATGGCCTCAGCGAGACCGATGCTGCTCCTGGCGCTATCGCTACCGCAGCTATCGGTGGTTTCAGTGGCGCTTTTGGTGCTAGCGCTGTCTATCCTCTCAACCTACTACGAACGCGCCTGCAGACTCAAGGCACAGCAATACACAAACGGACCTACACCGGCTGGAGAGATGTCTTATCACAGACAATCAAGAGTGAAGGGCTTCACGGACTATACAAAGGTCTGACGCCAAATCTCCTCAAAGTCGCCCCCGCTGTCTCCATAACCTATGTCACCTACGAGTACTCCAAGAGACTGTTTGGTCTGAATTGAGAGTTACGGTACTCTCCAACGACCTCTTTGCTGTTTGAACATACATGATACCCAAGGTAAATAGCACTTTTCTTTTTCTGTTGGCGGGCAGGCAGTAGCAGTACGGTACTCTCCAGAACCTAACGAGGGTCCTCCTCCTCCTCGTGTTATCGACCAACCTGGATATGCTGGTGTGTCGGGTCTGTAGGGATGTGGGGCTGGGAGGTGTGGCGTGGGTGGGAGCAGGAGAGTGCCGCCGCGGCCAGGATAGAGTAGAATAGAGTATCTCCTAATGAAACTACTCCGAAACACACCTCTTGTCCAGTGTCTAGATGCGTTTAGCACTCTACTCGAGGCTCACAGCACTCTCCAAGACCTAACAGGGGTCCTTCAAGTCCCTCGACATCTCGACCCTCCTTGATGTGCTGTTGTGTGGATTTATGGGCACGTAGTGGTGAGAGACCAAGCTCAGGGAGAGCTCAGGGGGGGCCGCCCGGTTCAGGTCAAAATGAGATTAGAATCTTTCCTGACGAAACTGTACTGAAACGACAGCTGTGCTCTCAGTGCCCCTGCAGATATGACACTCAATCGCAGATGTGCCGGGGTGTGAGATAGTGGGCGCGTAGTAGTTGGGGATATGGCGGGAATAGCAAGGGTAGTACCAGAGGGATCTAGGATAGAGTAGAATGGATCACTTCTTAATACAAGTACTCTGAAATGCCACCTGTTCTTCAGCATAATATGTTGCATGTCACTTTGTATGAAGCTTACGGCACTCTCCACAGCCTAGCTACGATACTACTTCCCAGTGAAACAGCCAGTTACTGATGAGCATGCAAGACATATACCATTTAGCGATTTAGAGTGGATGCACAAGGTCGCGTTCTGCCCTGGAGCGTACCGTCATACTATCATATCACCACCCTCCTCAGCCCTTCCGTCCCACCAAGGATCTTCTTCCCAGTGACAGCGCACCTCCCAGCACCACTTTCCCATAACCCCTCCCGACTTCCTCTCTCACGCCCCTCGTCACCAGCATACCCCTCATCCTCTTGCTCTGCAGCCAGATCACCATTGCCATCGTCAGCCCACGCCTCGTGCTCATCAGACCTACCCTCCATGAACGCGACCTGTCGATCGTGCGTGCCTTCGACCCAGCGATGGATACAGGTATAGCAGAAGACGTAGCCATATGGTGAGGCGGACGCAGTGACAATGTGGCCAACGCATATCGGACATCGTGCTGCTGTGGTGACTGAGGGGGGCGGAACAGTGAAGATGGGAAGACGTGTCGATGCCGAGATGGGCGGCTGGACTGTATTCCGAGGTCGTGGCGTCGCAGCACCTGATTCCGCACCGCTCTTCTCATTCAGTCCCTTGGTCTCGCGAGCTTGTGCGGCTTTCCGTACTCGAACAAGCCCTGAGATGATCGGTGGCGGCAGTACCAGCCCCTCCGTCGCCTTCCGTGACAGCTGCCGCGCGAAATCAGACGCATGCCACCATTCCAGGAACTTGAGCGCGAAGATTGACGCAGGAAGTAGATAACTCAGCGAAGACAGCACGCGCGGAACCACCGTCTGCGCCACGACCCTCGGGCTGAACACCGACCTCGTCTGTCCCGGCCTCGCCCCACCGTCTCTCGCGGGCGCAGCAGTCCGTGCCAGAGCTGCTTCCTCAATCGCTCTGTGATCCGCAGCGCCCATCCTGCGCATTCTTGTGTTGACGAGCCATAGCCACGGTGAGTGGTACTTTGATGCGTCGAATAGGTAGGCGAGGTTGAATGCCAGCATGGAGAGATAGTATGCTGCGTTTACACCCGGATATACTTTCCGCAGGAACCACTTCCAGATATATCGCGTCCGTTCCCGTAAGCTCGCATGATCGTCCAATGTGTCTTCCTGTGTCGGCGCCAACATCATCGCTTCCCTCGCTGGTACATTTATCTCATAGCCCTCATCCAGCTTCCTCTTGAGATACGGCAGTCCCACCTGCACCGCCAGATTCCTCCAGACATCCCCTCTTGTCAACTTCACCACATCCCGCACATACTCACTTGCCCCTAGCTGTGCGCGCGGCGCTTCACCTCCGCTGATACGAAGTACGCGTTCGCGCTTGAGACTGTAGAAGTGTTCGGTAAAGGAGGCTGAGTAGGTGGTCAGGTAGTGGTGTTCGAGGGCGAGGAAAACGAGGGCGTGGAGTTCGTGGTAGGAGTTTAGGAGGCGTAGGAGGTAGCGAGGGTGCCGTTGGGTCGCGAGGACGAGGAGGTAGCGGAGGGTTGGGGGAAGGAGGGCGGAGAGCTGGGATTCGGAGAGGAGTTCTGTATTTAGGGTGATTAGTGGGTGTGGTCGGGTTGAGGGAGGATAGGATTACCGAACAGAGAGGGCTTGAGGGGATCGATGCCGCTTTGGAGGGTCGGGAGATATTCCATTAGCTTAAGAGGGGCATCAGGTGCTTAAGGTAATGAGGTGAGTTCAAAATTGTGTCGAGGTAGATAACCCGCGAGACGATAATAGTTACACCAGATTGATTGTGACACATGTTATTGCATACCAGAAAGGGGATGTGGCCGAGTGGTTATGGCGCTGTGTTTAGGTCATCTTTACCGAGACCGCAGTTCGAAAGAGCGTGGGTGTACGTGGAAACTGTTGCAATCAATTATATCGGGTTCAGTAACTGATAATGATATAGTCGATCCCCACCGTCCTCAAGACGATTGTGCCTTCTTTTGCCGTTTTGGTACCTAACTTGACCTTTTTGTCAACGACAGGATTTGAGTAAGATAGGAGCATGTATAGTAGTTTTGCCTTGAGCAAATGTGGCAATCTGGTAATGCTTGCTGTGGTGTTATAAAGCATGACTCGGACTCGGCATTGTCTATGCAAGTCGTTAACTCGCATTACTCACTCTCTTTGTTGACATTTTTATGTTTTCTCAGTGTGATGTCCGAAAGGACTAGTATAGTACTAGATAGCTGCCAATGGAGCTCTTGCTAAACTAGTAGTATCTTGCCTTACATTATCTCTTCACAGTCACTCAAGTCGACACCATTTGCCTTGTGTGATATCACATCCCAAAACATGCTATCAAGTAGACCTTTGAGCTTCTATTCCCCTGTGGCTCTTTGAGCTGATCTCATCCAACTATCATATCGCCCTCAGTATTATGGAATTGTCAACTACAAGACGGTGGCCGCCTATTGATTGTCTGACAAGAGTTCACCCACGTGTGCATACTCTCCCTGACAGAGGAAAGGCCAAGGCCGCGATCGTGTACACCAGCCGGTATCACAGTTCCTGTTCTGCCCAGAGCCCTCATGAAAACTTTACCACAGTGTCAGGCTGCGAGCAGCATGGGACATATCTTCCTCAGTCGAGTCATCGCCAAGATTCTTGGTCTTATTACGCAGGCAGTTGAAATGTCTTCCGAAGTTTTTTCATGTCTGGATCTTTCTCATACACACTGTCTTTCCAGCTTGAGTGATATGTACAATAGAGAGAAAGTTTAATATCAGCTGTACGCAGATAGTGTCTCAAGGATCTGTCCATACATTGGAACCTGCCTGGTACTATAGTCGTGGGTCGGACCATACTCCAAGAATACATCAACACGTGACTCTGCAATCCGATCTCTAAATGTTTCGAGCAACCACTGCAAACCTCAACCCACTAAACACACAACATGCCCGTCGTTAAAGGAGGTGTCTGGTCCAACATAGAGGACGAGATTCTCAAGGCTAGTGTCTCAAAGTACGGTCTCAACCAATGGGCGCGTGTGTCATCCCTCCTTGCGCGCAAAACACCAAAGCAGTGCAAAGCTCGCTGGTCAGAATGGCTAGATCCTGGTATCCGAAAGATCGAGTGGTCGAAAGAGGAAGATGAGAAGCTGCTGCATCTGGCGAAGTTGATGCCCACGCAATGGAGGACGATTGCGCCAATTGTGGGACGAACAGCAACGCAGTGCTTGGAGCGATATCAAAGATTACTCGATGAGGCAGAATCGCGAGAAAATGATGAGCTCAGCTTGGGCGGACCAACAGGAGGAGAGACTTCAGCACCCAGCGCAGACGATGTCAGAAAATTGCGCCCTGGTGAACTGGATCCGGATCCAGAGTCAAAGCCTGCACGACCAGACACGATAGATCTAGACGAGGACGAGAAAGAGATGCTGAGCGAGGCCCGTGCACGTCTGGCGAATACACAGGGTAAGAAGGCCAAGCGGAAAGCAAGAGAAAGACAACTCGAGGAATCAAGGCGATTGGCTGTGTTGCAGAAGCGGAGGGAGCTGAAAAATGCTGGAATCAATATCAAAGTCGTTACACGCAAGGCTGGTCAGATGGATTATAATGCGGACATTCCCTTTGAAAAAGCCCCTGCTCCTGGCTTCTTTGACACTGCAGAGGAGGAGATATCAAATGAACGACAACGCGAATTGTTCGACCCACGTAAGCAACAACTGGCCAGCAAACGTAAAGGAGATCAAGAAGACGAGGGCGACGACCGGAAACGTCAGAAGAATGACAAGAACCCTCAGCAAGCAGCATCACAGGCAGCGATACGGGCAGGTCAGATGCAGAAGCTGCGTGATGCAGAAAGGAGCAGCAAGAGGAGGGGGCTAGTGCTGCCAGCGCCGCAAGTTGGTGACTCTGAGCTGGAAGACATTGTCAAGATGGGCATGGCAGGAGAGCGAGCTACACGAAGTGCTGGCTTGACAGACAATGAAGCAACACGAGGTCTCATTGGAAATTACAACGGTGCAGTTGGATCAACTCCATTACGAACACCAAGAGCACCTCAAGAAGAAGACAGAATTGCTATTGAGCTTCGCAACGCAAAAGCAAGGACTGAGATGCAGTCAGCTTTGCTTGGAGGACACAGCGTGGACATTGACGAAGATGAAGGCACAGGCTTCAAGGGTGCAGCTCCTTCACAGAAGACACTTTCGACACCAAATCCTATGGCGACTCCTCTTCCTCAAGGCAATGGCATTGCAGCAACGCCTCGAGGGCCTGGTGCGACTCCAATGCGAACCCCCCGAGACAACTTCCGACTCAACGATCAGACTCCAGGTGCTGTGCAGCTTGTCGGACAGACTCCACGAGAGGTCAAACTGGCGCAAAACGCTGCAAAGAACAGCTTGAGAGGTCGATTGGCTGCTCTACCACGCCCAAAGGAGATGGAGTTCGAGCTTGAGCTACCAGAGGACCAGCAAGAACAGATTGCAGGCCCTGGCTACGGCGAAGACGATGCAGCTGTTCGCGATGAGAGAGAGTGGGAAGCTAGACTTGCCGCTGAACGAGCAGACTTCCGACGGCAGACTCAAGTCATACAGCGATCGCTTCCACGACCTGAGGCTATCGATATTGACCTAATGTTGAAGAATGCGGCGGATATGGATGATGCGGTGGAGCGGGTGATGATGACAGAAGCAGCAGTACTCATCGCAAATGACGCAAAGAAGTTCGGCGGTGCAAAGGTAAAAGGGGTGGTCAACAAGCTTCAGAATTTCGACGATGATGAGCTGGAACGAGCCAAGATGGAGATTGCGCTGGAAGCCGCTGCGATGAAGAAGGCCAAGCCGGAAGACTTTGATGAAACTTGGACGGGCTTGCACGCGGATACCGTTATTCCTGGTTTAGCTGGCTACGCCGAGGATGAGATTGACGAGCAGCAATTACTCACTGAGGCATTCGATGTGAGTAGCCTTGCTGAACCACAACGAACGCACGCTAACATGTTACAGGACATACAGGATCGCCTTGAAAAGCTCGCCACGACTTCTCATGCCACAGAGAAACATCTTGGAAAAGTACATGGCGGCTATCAGATGCGTAATAAGACGCTACGGCAAAAGGCAGTAGATGCACATGAAGCATTGGATAAAAGACGCATCGAGCTGAGCACAAAACGATTGGCTTCTGTTAATGAAGACGCTGCAATCGGCGGAAGGCTTGAAAGGTTGAGAGAGGAAGTCGAATCAGTCAGTCGGCGGGAGAGATGGGCACAGGAGCTGTATAGAGAGAGGAGGGACGAGCTGGAGGGTATCTCGTAGTATCACAGCCCGTGAGCGACTTCGACAAGCAATGCATGTTGAAGAATCCATATCTGAGGTAGTCAATCATTTGCCCAAGTCGTTGGCCAGCACAAAGTAGATGTCATGATCTAGGTAGTGCAGAGACCGATCAGGCAAATAAAATACGTTATTCTAGCCGGTTGGCTACCTATCGACCACACTCTCGTTTCTCGTTCCTGAGGCTGTTTCTGATTATCTTGGTGTTAATGTGTTCAGTGCTCATGCTTATCTAACATCTGTAATGTTCGTTTCTGTCTTCACTCATAGCCCATGGCCCCCATCGGTCGTGCCAGTCTCTTAATCCAAAGTCATCTCGCCTCCAGATCTCTTGAACTCGGTCGCTAACAAACAATAATGAAGAACCTGCTCACCTTGCCATCGGCCTATACTCTAGCCGTCATAACACCTGTTGCTCTTTAGCTTATGTCATCCTCAAACTACCTCGCCTTGTTGAAAGTGGCAACCACCTCCCACCTGGCCCTACACCGCTGCCAGTAATTGGCAATTTGATCGACTTTGCGAAGTTCAAGACAAAGACTGGGGAAGAAACCGTCGTCCTAGTAGAGAAATGGGGTGATATGGTGACCTGTTCCTCGGCAGCATGAACTCATCGATTTTCCACAGCAATGCTATTTTCCAGCGTTACTTATGCACAACCTGGCTTACATCGTTGACACAATACGGACAATCACCCTGTCACGCTCTGGGTCGATTACTTACCTTTTCTCGGGTATCATCTCGTCTCTCTCCAACCTGAGCTAACCAAGTCACAGTCGATTCGCGCTCGTGACTTGGATATTTAGCGGGCGTCCCTTGACATTGCCCGGTCTCAGATCAAGGCTGGCAATTCCCCAGTCTGCGGCGGCAGGCACCACATTTCTCGGATCCAGGAACAAGGGGGGATTTCCTATGACCACGCTGCGATATGATGACTATGCTAATTCAAGGTGGATCCGAGACGACAAGCAATTACCTGCAGTATTTCTCCAAACTAATGGCAATCTTTCCTGATGTCGTCGTCAAGGCGCAGCAGGAGCTGGACGCCGTAGTGGGTAAAGAGCGAGTGCCTGAATTTCCTGATTGGTAGCAGTTACCGTACACACGAGCAATGATCAAGGAGACGCATCGCTAGGCAGCACAAGGAGCACTCTCAGCTCCTCACGTCAACACAACGGCGGACGACGACTTCCATGGCTACAAGATACCCAAGGGGGCAGTCATATACCCTGCAATGCTTGTCCTGAACTACTCTGAACAGCGATACGGCGCCGACGCAAGTGGATTCAAGCCGGGGAGATTTCTTCGAGGATGAGCTACCTGCAAGAGCTTCCGCGATGAAAGGCGATGTCATGCAGTAAGACCACTGCGGTCGTCAATTTGGAGGACGCTTGTGTCCTGGGATCGATATTGGGGAGCCGCAAATTGTTCATCTCTGCATCGAGACCATGGGCTCCTGACATGAAGGCTACCCCAGGTCAAAAGCTGGATCTCAATGATCGTGTTGGTGCGTATTTCATTGTTGACAATACCCTAGAGCCTTCGAAATTTCTAACACAGAAGTCTAGATGGTCCTATTACGCATCCTCAGCCATTTAAGGTGGCGAGCACACCACGCTCAGCGGCGCGTAAAGATATTTTCAAGCGGGTGTCGACGCTCGCGCACAGTGATCTGGCCAGTTCTGATGATTTGAAATACTAGTCGACTGTGCTGGATTGGCGTCGGCGAAGAGTGTCTCACCGGCCGTCCCAATTGTCTGTGCTGGTATCTGTCCGCACTCGTATGGGGCTATGAGCAGCGAGCATACTTACGATGAGCCCTTTGAGGAAAGGAAATGCGAAGGCTATCAGGTGGGAAATAGAGTCTCGTCTCATAGACATTACACGTTATAGCAGATTACTTCTGGTGATCATCTGAAGTGTGTGAAAGCTGTTTCTTGTTGTAACTTGACGTATTTCGGCCGCAGATACGTCGATCTACAGGGGCAATGATTTGTCACGATTTGCAGAAAGTCTTGGCACATCGCCAATATTTAAACATTGTTCAACCGTCAACCTTCCTCATCGCGGGCTCTTTGCCCACTTCAATCTCGACACTGATATCCGCACGCCCAAATCTTACCTACCACCATGGTCCGCGTGAAACATCGCTACCTTCTCGTTCAGATCCTCTATCCCTCCCCGTCCAATCCACACCCACAGTCCCTCTCCAGCAAAACCTCGAGCAATACCTCCGGCCTATCAACCCTCTCCATCCACGCCCCCACCTCCGACACCATCACCCCTAGCACCCTAGTCCGTCTCCTCCGCGACCAACTCGACCTCCTCTTCGGCGACCACGGTGCCGGCGCCGTCGGCCCCAGCCTGCAGATAAAGTACTGGAGTAATGCTACCAGCACTTTCATTGTGCGCTGTGCGCGCGCAGTGGTGAGGTTGGTGTGGGCGGCGCTGACGTTTGTGAGGACGTTGCCTATGGGGTCGGCGGCAGGAGGAGGACGGGGAGGGCGAGGGACAGGCAGAGG
>Ga0268250_10000377_pt1 | contig 21695 bp, 24 predicted proteins | sample AgamicAsSfe_FD_200448 | JGI IMG/M metagenome (GOLD analysis project Ga0268250, IMG submission 200448) | Agave microbial communities from Guanajuato, Mexico - As.Sf.e (v2) (version 2) | ecosystem: Host-associated > Plants > Phyllosphere > Phylloplane/Leaf | place: Guanajuato, Mexico | collected... | reverse complement strand
CATATGGAGCATCACATCACAGCATGATTGCATTAGGAACAGCTTCTCCAGGCTGACAACTGTATATACCAAACCAATTGGAAAATCTCAATTTCGAAGCGACAAATGACGCGTTATCTGCAGCTTCACCGCATTAGGCATTTGCGTGGAGCAACCTCTGTCTTGAACCCATGCAATGACGTCACAGCATATGACGATGCAGGTGCCCACCAGAACACGGCAACGAGATCCGTCTTTGCGCAACAAAACATCTTCACTTCTCTTCCACCTTACCACCAATCCTCACTTTTTCTCAAACTCAACTACAAACCTCACAATATTTTCCTCCGCCTCAAATACTTCACAATGGCACCACGCACTCTCCTCACAGCAACCCGCTCTCTGCGCGCTCCCATCCCAAGCACGCGCGTCGCCTTCACCGCTCGCCGCACATTCCTCAGCAGTCCCACCCTACGCATCAAAGAGGACGCAGACCGAAGCCCTGAACAGGTCGAGGCCGCAAAGCAAGAACAGCTCAGGGAGCAAGAAAAGGGCGAGGGCAGATGGCGCGAGGACCTTGCCAGTCATGGCGAGAGCAACATTGCTGCGGACAAGCAACAAGTCAACGATCACGACGCGCATATGAAGGAGTTGCAGAAGGAGGGTAAGGAGAAGGGTGAGAAGGGTCAGATGTAAAACCTTTTCAAGAAAGGATGATCGGGGATAATTTTACGACTCGTATAGGTATATAAGCTATTGATGAGATGGTCGGAAGATCTTCTGGAGTATGCGAAGTTGTTTGTTGTATATATCATGTCAGATTCAAGCGCCTAATGGATGAAATGAGATGAACTGCAAGAGTTGAGCAAGAGCAGTACTAGCATGTTGAACGCTGCTACCGCACCATCATCATCATCGGCCCGAAAGCTGTCTTCTTCAACTAACAACAATGTCATCAAAAGTTCACCACGCTAGCCTCCAATACCCCCTCATCTGCAATCAACCTCTTCAACACATCCTCTCCAACGGGCTTATCCACACCCAGAATCATCAGCGCTTCTTTACTCCCCTCTCCTTCACCGTTTTGCTCATTCATTCTTTCCTCTACCTCCTCATCCAGCGGCGCGACATTCATAAACTTGATATTAACACCTGCTTTACCCAGAAGGTTGCCAACATATCCGATCTTACCTACCGAGTCGAAGTTTCGGCATATGAGTAGTGTTCCACGAGGTACGAATTCGCCTTTGAACTTGTCAAGGCGAGAGATGAAGGGTTTGTTTCCAGAGACGAATCCTTGGATGATCTGGTCATCATTGTCGTTTGTGCCTTGTTGAAGGCTGCGTGCAGCGGATGGCGAAACATTCCTCGAGCGGGGTTGTTGACTCACAGAGCGAGACGCGCGGGCACGTAGGGTGATGAAGGAAGAGTAGGGCTTGTCTTCTACGTTTTCGCGCGAACGTTGTTCGTTGATGAGAATACCGCGTTCTTTGGCAAGTAGCTCGGCGTTGACAATGTTGATGTTCAGACCATCGCTTGAGGTAATAGGGGTAAGGAGGCCTTTTACTAAGGCGGCGAAGAGGGGCTTTGTTGTGTTGATTGTGGCAAGCTTGCCTTCATAGATGAGGTCAAATGTTGTGCGGAAGGAACCTGTCTTCGCCGAGGAGTAGTGCTGGGTATAGAGGCTACCCATCTTTTCGACTAGGCTGATGAAAGGTTGAAGGGTTCGGTATTCGTCAGGTAGGACGATTGGTGCGTTGACAGCTGAGCGTGGTAGCTCACCGCTGAGGATGGAGACGACTTGCTCACAGACATCGATCGAGACGTTTTCTTGAGCTTCTTTGGTGGATGCACCAAGATGCGGTGTTGCTACCACCTTTGGATGGGCAATCAAACGTGTAGCTGACGAATTTTGCTCTGGTGGTTCCGAGGTGAACACGTCAATCCCTCTGAACGTAGGTGTACGAAGTCAGTGTATGTATTGCATGAAGTTTGTACAGAGACACTTACGCTCCGGCGATGACGCCAGCGTCCAAAGCTTCAACCAAGGCATCTTCGTCGATCATACCACCTCGCGCTACGTTAAGAATTCTGGCAGTTGGCTTCATCGTCTCTAGTTCTGCTTTACTGATCATGCCTTTGGTTGACGCAATCAGAGGAGTGTGGAGTGTCAGAAAGTCAGCTTCTTCCAAAATCTCAGCGAGACTTGGACGGAGTGTGACCGAGGCTGCTGCTGCTAGGTTTGGGTTTGCATAAGGATCGTACGCAATGAGACGCATGCCTAGGCCATTCGCGATGCGAGCGACCGTGAGTCCAACTGAAAACCCATTAGTCAGATGCTTACGAAGTAATGAATTGAACTGACCCTTTCCCAGACCGACAATAGCGAGAGTCTTTCCTTTCGCCTCTACACCAACTAGTCGGCTTCGTTCCCACTTCCCAGCCTTGATACTTTGTGAAGCATCTCCAACGTTGCGAGCTACAGCCATCAATACTATATCACGTTAGCTGATATAATATTGGCGTAGCTTGGAATACCCACGCGCGATAGTGTGTTCCGCCGCGGCATTGATGTTCCCAGAAGGTGAGTTCACTACAATGATACCATGTGAAGTGGCGCTTTGGACATCGACGTTGTCAACACCCACACCGGCACGTGCGACAACTTTCATCTTCTTCGCAGCTTCTAAAAGCTCTGCTGTTACTTTCGTCTCAGAACGCACGATGAGAGCATCATATTCGCCGATGATCTTCTTGAGCTCTTCTGGGGTCAGTCCCTTCTTTTCATCCACGTCAAATTGGTCTTTCAATAATGCTAAGCCATCTGGCGACACTTTCTCGGGTATCAAGATCTTTCGCTTCGTTGTATGCATGAGGATAGCCATGTCGAAGAGCGGCTGCGCTTGTTCTCAAAAACTAGCTAGAATAGAGTGACGAGGCCCACAAAGGGTCTTAGTGAAGGCAAGTAATAGTATTCGATTACTGTAGTTTTAATGTAATACTGCAAGGCAATGCTCTATACTTCTATGAGAAGACAGTATGAGACACAGATGCCAGATCACACAGGAGGAATACACTCCATTTTGTACATCGAAGAGGACACTTGCGCCGCTATCGGTCTTCTGCAGTAGCTTGCGTCAGATAATCTCTTTGTGGTAGCCTTACCTGTTGGCTGTATTTACCCCGCACTCCTTTACCCCACGGGGTGAACGCCGCTGCTGCAGGGTCAATCTCGGGAACTTCTGACTGAAGCCCTTGGAAGCTTGAAATCGGCGATGAAATTGAGCTGGAGAAAGGCAAAAGATCGAAAAGATGGTCATGTAACTCCGTATGTATTGTGTTATCCAATTGTGGTTGGAGCACCGCAAACATTCGCGTCCGTCATCGTACCACGCTGTGCGTAAGTCGCGCAGTGTGGGTAGCTACGTATGGTGTGATCTGCAACGATTGGAGGCTGAACTACTGCTGAGTGGGATATGCACATCACGCGGGTAGTCGGCGCCGCGCATTTACCAATTACTACGTGTCTTGAGCTTCTCGTTCTGCACCACCTCGATCCAGTAGTTATCGGGATCTATGCACATTGTCAGTTGCCATTTTGTACGACGAGTAGATAACAACTTACCTAGGACAAACGCAATGTTCTTCATGCGACCATCAGTGAGCCTCTTCTTCCAGTTGACCTTCTTCTCTTCGAAACGAGCACAAGCGGCGTCCAGGTCATCGACAGCAATGCAGATGTGACCGAATCCTTGCGGCTCATCGTTGCCGTTATGGTACTTGAAGTCGGCATCCTTCTCAGTGCCATAGTTCCATGTAAGTTCGAGTAAGCCTTCGCTGTCCGACACAGGGTTGACGCCATTCGCAGTCGTCTCTGGCGCATCGGCACCGTATCCCAAGAAGTATAGATTGAAGCCAGCGTTTGGGCTCTCTGAAGTGCGCTTGAGCTTCATTCCCATAACGTCTTGATAGAAGCTGAGCGACGCATCCTTATCCTTGACACGGATCATTGTGTGGTTCTGTGGTTATCAGCATGACACAATATAGCCACCGGGGCAAGACTTACCATGCGGTATGAGCCAGTATCCGTGTCCTTGACGTTCTCCGTCTCCTCCAATGGCTTCTGGCCAATCACCTCAACCCAGTAGCCATCAGGGTCGAGCACGAACGCAATGTGGCGCATGCGACCGTCTGTGAGCTTCTTTTGAAACTTGTATCCGGCATCTTCCAGCCTCTGGCATGCTGCCTGTAGATTGTCCACCGAGATGCAGAGGTGGCCGAAGCCCTTGTGAGGCTCTGTGTTGCCATTGCTGATCTTGTAATTTGGGTCGTCTTCGGTGCTGTAGTTGTGCGTCAATTCCACAATGCCCTCGCGATCGGTCCAGTGATTGCCGTGTGAGACGGCCTTAGTGCTGTCGTATGCGAGGAAGTAAAGGTCGAACTTGGCGTCAGGGTTCTTGATCTGGTTGATCTGCTTCATGCCCAGAAACTCATAGAACTGGACTGATCGCTTGGGATCCTTGATCCGGATCCTGGTAATCATGAGTTGCTAGCCAATGACATAGGGAGGGTGCAGGCAATGCCATGCGGGTACTCACATGGAGTGGTTAAGCTTGTACTTGGACGGATCGGTCGCCATGGTTGCTAGTGTTCGAATGAGGAAACTAGGTGTGTTGTTTGACTTGAGTGATCGAAATACAGATGATACAGCTACTCGTGAGGTTCTTATTACTGCTGAGCGTTGAAATAGCATCAGTCGGGCGTTTGTTCTAGTAATCACAGCGCAACTGAGGGGAAAGAGTTTCTGAAGACCAATGACGTCTGCGATCCAATGAGGAGCTGCCAGTTGCCCCTCGTCCGGCATTTACTCGGACATTGGCCCGGTGGGGAATATGATCGCATCTCGTGTGGCCATGAACGACAGTTCACCTTTCAGGTGTGATTCAACCTTTGTCGCGCGCATCCTCTTCAGGGCGGCGGAACGGTCAGGCGTGTGCTAGGTACCAAGGGCTTCGCTATCTTTTAGTTTACACCTTCCTACAAAATTAGCGCTCTGGACGTTTTTGCTATGGCTCTTAGCAAGATGCTTGTGGAAATTGAACCGTACATATTTCCAGAGTCGATTCCCAGTATTAGGCACAACTTAGAATATACAAGCTTTTTAGTGCAAGATTATCAATATCCCCATGTCGCGTGGAATCTATGGCTGGGCGCGAGAGCACGTGCGACGGAAAACAAGGCTCCGGCTTCTGCCCAGGTGGTCATAGCTCTCCCTCTTCGTGAACTTCGTCGTTGAACATCGTCATGCTCAGGAAACTGACACGCGCAACTTCTCTCCTGTGACGTTATTAGTCTTTCCTCGTGCCCTGACGCGTTCCTTACCGTTGCGACGCGTCCCCCTACCTTGGATCCGCCTTTAGTCCCCAGGAAGGCGCAGATCGGTGACCTAGCAGCAGCACGACAGCACGAAAGTAGTTGCGCCAACCATACACCAGGTACGTGGGCACTCTTCCACCTCACCACCATCCATTCATATCGCTCCCAACTGCCGTCGCGCGTTAAGCTCGTGTATTGTTACGTATCACGCAAGGACTTGCACACACACATTCCATTTTGCCTTCCTCGCTTTGAACACCCGCTATTATCTTTCCTAATCATGTCGTCAGTACATCTTCCGATGATCAACATCGCCAAAGTGAGCGACTGGCTCACTAACAACACAAACAAATATGTCTGGCCCCAGCTATTGTAAGTCACATGTACCATGTAGTGTTACCCTACTGACATCAATAGCTTGATGTCCCCAAATGGCACACTATTAGCGTACTCGAAGCCAGTGCAGACTAAGGAGCTGCGCGACCAGGCTGCGCTCATATCTATGACTTGGAAAGACCACTGTCAAGGGCGTCAGAAGCCTTCAGTCCGCAACGGAACTACTCAGGATCATTCGCTGAAACCTGCACTGAAGACACTCACTATCGAAACCCCAGACTGCAACATCATAGTACGCCTACTGCAACCAGAACTATTGCTCGTCCTTATCGGCCGGATCGCTCCCAGTAGGAAGCAAGCCTTCAAGATTTCGGCTGAAGGTCAAGGAGACCCACGATACCCAGAGTCTGACGTTCCTAACTCACGCCCTGGCTCAAGTTCTCAGCTACTGCCTGGTGATGCTGCTACTGGTAATTTTGGTGCTGAAGACCGTTTGACGGCTAAAAACAAGGCGCCTTCTCTGCTTAGCAACATGAGTCAACGCGATAAAGACATCAAGGGTGGTGCACTCCATGTTCAGCGTAAACAGCTGGACGCCCTAGCCGAATACGCCTTGAAGGATTTCGCAGCCACCGGGTTTGTGATGCCTGCGGACGCAGATCTACAGTAGGACGAGGATCTAATGTTAGCCGTACGTGCGTTGTAGTCTCAAAGTACTTCGCAAAAACGTCGGCTGACTGTTGCAGATCCGGGCGTCGACTTCTCAGACAATGCTACCAGAACTTCTACAGAAGTACGCCAGGTACTCTTCAATGTTGGCAATGGTGATTCGACTCTGCTCGCTGGGACCCTTGCGCCGTTACACGAAGACAATGGAGAGCCCGAGCAGCCCAGAATCGCTGCTCCGACTGGTCCAAGGAATATGAATGACGGCTCACACGATGCTGACTACAAAGATTTTGCGCGCAATGAGGTCGATCCGGGGTCGAATATAGCTTCATACGACGCCCAAATCTCGAGTAATTACCAGGAGAGTCAGCCACTGCCGCAATTTAGCCCAACACGCTCACAAATCCCGACACCCACTGTGCAGAGGGGGTCAGTTCGTGTTCGATGTTGTCTTAAATCGCAACCAGCCCCATTCACTGTGAAGAGGCTGGCCTTCGGACAGTTCCGACCGCAAGATCCGCGTAGGGCAGAGCTAGATCATATATGGCGGATTACCATTGATGTAGAGAGAAGGCAATGGCAGATGCGGCATGGATAGAGCGCTTTGCAAGCTAAACTCCGAGAAGTGGAGAGGCAGTGGAACCATAGGAAAGTATGGCAGGATATTAGACTTGGTATGCATGTTTGATAAAACGCGATACATCGCCATGCAGCTGCTTGGCTTTGGATTCCAATTATGACAGTTTTGATGCAAGCCTTCACATCGATGAGTTGTAATCACCCGTAACGATATTTGTGCTGTCCTCAGATGGCTGTGGTGAACGCAGTCAGCATTACCAATCACAGTGGGAGGAACTGGATCTAACTTGGACGAACAATGTGGCCGGTCTGTTGACAAACTATATATTACGCTACCCCTACACACTCTCGTCAAGCGGTGCTTCTCCATGGAGTTTGAAGTACCCAGGTTGCAAGTTCTGAAAAACCTGTGTCGGGTCATACCTGTTCGATATAGCTTGCAACCTTGCCATGTTCTCTGCACCGTACCCAGCTACGACAGGCTGATAACCGCTGCTGTATGGCATATAGTAGTAATCGTTATCGACTCCAAGCTCCTTAGCCATAGTCTTGGACACTTGAATATAGTCCTCAGCAGCCTTCATCATCGTTGTGTCGTCGCTAGTCTCGTTCCAAGCCATGTACACCAAGACGTGGAAAAACGGCCCATCTTCAGGGTAGAGACCAAGGGCATTACCGCCATTCTTCTGCATGGCTTCCAGCGCAGGCTTGGAGAACGCCTGGAAAGCAATGTTGACGGAGACGGCGGGGAGAGCAGGTGCGATCTCGAAGAAGTAGTCGGTCATCTTTTGGATGAGCTCGGCGCTCATCTTGAAAGATGCAGACCACATGGAAGTGCGAAACCCAGATGGCATATCGTTACTTCGGTGAGGCGTCAGATCCTCGAGCGTGCTGTTGCTGGTGTTATCTTGCATGAATGGAATGCTGAGGTACTCTTTCGCGATTTCGGGAGGGTTTGCGAGATCGACTGGAACGAAGTATTCCAGTTCGGTGAAAGCGAGCTGATAGGTGTCGTACGTCGTGAAAGAAACGACGTGTGCAAGCTTTGTATCTTTCTCAGCATTGTTGATGGCGTTCTCGAAAGCGGTGATCAATGCTGGCGTGGCACTTGTGTCATGAATGCGCATGCCGCCCCACATGGGAGGCTGTACAACGGTTTCATAGTTGAACGTCGTGACGATACCGAAGTTGTTGCCGCCACCACGCAGGGCCCAGTACAGATCGGGGAAAACTTTCGGGGATGCGTTGACGATAACTCCAGACGCAGTGACGACTTCATAAGAAGCGACATTATCGCAAGCAAGACCGTATTCATTCGTGAGGTCGCTGATGCCTCCACCGAGGGTAAGACCGCCAACGCCAACATGTGCTGCCTACGTCATGTTAGCGCATGTCCAGAAGTACACTTCGCTGATCGAGCGAGCTGAACATACTCGGCCGCCAACCACAGTCAAGTTGTATGGAGTGAGATAGTGGTAAACATCTATCCATCGATTGCCCGGACCAATAGCAACAGTCTTCTTGTCAGCAGAAAGTCTGCGTGTAGTAAAGTCTTTCAGGTCAACTGTGATACCCCCTTGTATACTGGAAGCACCTGGGAAAGCTGCATGTCCGCCACTCTTGACAGCAAACGGACACTGGGTAAGGCGAGATATCAATACTAGTGTTGACACCTCAAGGGCTGCCCTAGGAGTGAAAGTGCAGTACGGCTCAACGGCTAGTTGTTGATTTGACCAATACTCTGCATTCTGACCACTGGCAACCTTCGTCTTACCGAAGACGACCCTGAGTGAGTCACACTATGTGGGAAATTAGCATATGCTGAAGGGAGGCACGGCATCCCTACTTACTGCGATGGAGCAGCCGCTTAGCGAGGATCGGACGACCAAGCCTGCCAATTCAGGAATTGCGGAAACATTAACACCATTGCCAATGAGTGCTTCGGTTACATTGAAGTCGGGTGCTTCAAAGGCATCTTGGGCTAACACTCCTGCGGCCACAGCCAGGGTGCCAGATATGATATTCCCAAAGAGTCTCATGGTGTTTGAAGATAAGAGGCTTTGGAATCAGGTTGACGATGAGGCTCACCCGCCCTTTTACAGTCAACAATTGAGCGCGAATGTAAGTTCATGTACGAGTAAGTAGGCGGCAGCGCTCCTCGGAATGAATACTCCGCATGTACCTAAGGTAGGCTTCTGGCCTACTTCTGCGTCCAGCATCGCTTTAGCTAAACTCCAATTAGTGATCAAATCTTCTTTCTAGCACTTTTACCCAATCGGAGCATGAGGCTCACTCCGTCCAAAGGGTTAGAAGGATGCGAATGGACGCAAGGTGAGGGGCTTCTTCATAAAATTCGAATGCAAGCTGCCGACCCTGCATTAGCATGGGTTGTGGAACACCTAGATCATGTACGTAGGATTTCCTGTCTAGTCTTGGAATGATCAATGACTCTTCGCTATCACAACTTCTGATAGTGCACGATGGAATTCCTTGCAGTCAGGCAATGGGCATGAACTTCTCATGCGCAGTAGTGCCATCGGAACAAAGGGCAGTCGAAAAGGAGCATACTGGCCGATCGAAGGAATCTCATTGAAATGAACTGAGTGGGGGTGAGCAGAGACGATACGGCAGGTGGGAAGGGTGTGCTGTTCGAGGGTCGCGCCGCAATGCCAAGGTGGCGCGGACGCGGGCGATCCGCGTCGTTGGGCCTCGCTTGCAATCTTGCAGCTTCATCCCCAACCGGAACATCGGCTGAATCAACTATCGCCAACAGCGAATTAGTCTATCATTATGATGATCGTACCGGTGTTCAATCGTTGAATGGGGCGGTGACTTGTTGACGGTCGTTGCCTTCCATGTAGTCAGCGGCGTGGTAGTAAATATTGCGGGAATGACTTCTGCGGATGGATTTTTCCGTCACTCATTCTTTCCAGCTTCTGCAATCTGGATTACAGCATGCGTCCACCAACAACGCCCACGATTTGTAACTCTGCCAAAACATGTTACGCCTCAGTCAGATGAGAGTGGCACAAGTGGAAACGCAAGTAATGCAAGCCTTCAGAAACTTCGATAGCCGCCTTCAATATACCTAGCATGCACAAACACATGGGGATCTGGTGTCGTCCTGATACACTACCCTAAAAGGAACACTTGCCGAGTGATCCAGATGATATACCTGAAATCTCACGAATAAGAGCACTGTGATTTAGCGCGCGCGGCACAGCGCCTATAGATCTGAGCGGTTCGGAGCGTCTACCGCAAGGTCTACGCAGTTTCCGTTGTGGCACTGCGTCGGAGACGGGATCGCCTTGGTCATAACGTCATCTACCGACACTGTGGATTGTCAAGTCTTTTTGCCGATGCAGGATGAACCGAAATGGTACAACAAAAACCCAGATTCAGTGAATGATATACACCACAGTCGCGTCGTTCTAGAGCCTTGTCGTTTCCGCTACATCTCCCATCTTCATCGTCTCAAATGGATTAGTCACCTTTTCTCTCTCGTTCGCTTTTACCAAAACACCCGAAGTCCCGTTGCACACCTGCCACCATGACAGACGCCCCAATGCCTAATGGTAACAGTGAGGGAGTCAAGAAGTCTAGCAATTCATTCTCGCAGACCACTGTACTCACAGTTGGATATGTCGCCGTCTCGGTCGTATCAGCTGTCATGATAGCTCGTATAGTGCTATACGTGACGGGGCCGAAAAGGCTAGGAGCAGAAGATTATTGCGTCTTTCTGGCGTACGCTTTTTTCGTCTCTCAATGCGCACTCTACATCACCATCGCACCCTTATCGGATCGGGTCATGGCTGTACAAGAGGGAAGAGCGCCCTACTATCCAGCATTAATCGACGAAGGCTTCTTACTGGGGAGGCTCTATTTTCCAGCTCTTATCATTTTCTGGATCATCCTTTGGCTAGTCAAATTTGGACTGCTGCTCTTGTACAGGAAGCTTCTCGTCGGACTGCCACGTATCTACAACAGGATTTGGTGGTCTATTGTGGTTTTTTGCGCTATCGTAAGTTTTTGCACAGCATTATCCGTATTGCTTCGAACACTCACTTCATACGAGCAGACCCAAATAGGAAACTACGTTTGTTATTTCCTGTCTTGCGAGACCGTAAAAGGTTTCTTCAACGGTGGTTGCCACGACAGAGTTCGCCAATTCATGAGCGTCTGGTACTCATATGCTGCTGACACGCTGACCAACATCATGAGTACGCCACAGCCACTTCTACGTATTGATCTATCACGTACACTGATCCTTTACCATACAGTCATCGCATTCCCCATGCACCTAACATGGAATCTACAACTGCCGCGAGGACAAAAGATTGGGTAGGTCATGAACTACAACCTCTTTCAAGTAAATACAGCTAAAACCTACGCAGTACGAACTTCTGCTTAGACTCTCGAAGGACCCTTACTCTGCGCTTTTTGCAAACGTCGTAGAAACTGACGATCATTCCAGGTATTCATGCACTTTTCGCCAGTGCCGTGCTTTGCATTTTCATTTCCACACTCCGTGCCGCACAGATAACAGCGAACACGATCAGAACAGACGCTGATACTGATGGCACCTGGCTTGCAGTGTGGGGTATGGCTGAATGCGCCGTCGGTACGTCCGTTGTCTTTCGTTCTTGCTGCTCGCCTTACCACGCCCTACAGCTGTCAGCGAGGGTATCGCTAAAATTTCGATAGCTGTAGTTATTGGCCTTACACCTTCCTTCGCCGTCCTTGTACGTGCAGGTCGAAATGCTCTGAAGAAGCCCGACCACATGCAACAAGAAGGACAAGGAATCGAGCTTACGACAATTGGTGGTTCTAGTGGGTCAGGCAACCGCCACAAGAAAAGGCCTTTGGAGACATGGAGAATAGTCAATGACAGCCAGGAAGAACTTGCGACAAGGCAAGATGCGGCGTCGGTGACGACCAGTACACATCATGATGAGGAAAGCCTAGGCATTGCGCGATGAGCTTGATCATGCCCTGGTCATACGCTCGAGAGTTCCAAGGCGCGAGGTGCGGATTATACAGGAAGAGTTACGTTGCGGCGATATCGAACCGGCATCACTAGCCAGATGTTCGCCTCATTTGTAGTCTTCAATGATAAAACATACTGTGGAATATGCCCTGATGAGTTGAGAATAGCACATGAGTGGGTGCAGGATGTGGCCAAGAAGCACTCTTAGTCTGAAAAAACACAATACGTTGGTATTGAGTTGAAGGCATCCGTACATCCATCTTTTATCCGTAGTTAATTGTCATAGGTACCACCATCCACGTCCAAGAGTTTCGCGACGAAGCTGGCAATCGAGCTCGTGGTTACCTGTCTGTTGTGATTGATCTGGATAGGAAACATGCGCTGTGGAGCGTCGTGGTTGCTGTCGAGTTTTGGGCTGTATACACACTTGGAGTTCTTATGTGCTCCGTGGGAAGCAGCGGCGTTGCCGACTGGTCTTTGTGGCCTTTTAGCTGACACTTCCATGCGAGCAGTCAGCATGGAAAACGAAAACTTCGATGGATAAATGTAACAGTCTGAACGTCTTTGGGTGTGCTCTATCAGTGAACTTCTTTTCTTAGCCACGGTTCCCTTGCGAAGTTGATAGTGGCTTGAGGCTGAAACCCTTATGCAAAGGGAGGCAGGCGCGGAGTTAGCCCGAGGTCAGCCGAGCGCCTGCCCTTATCGATACCCAACCTGGGCTTCCCAAAGCACGCCTCTGCTCCCCCGCAATTCTCACAAACTCAACGTAGTATTTGCATCAACGCAAGAACCCAACCCTGACCTACTTACGCTACTGAGAAACTGAATACTGTACGATGAAGCCTTTATGGAACCTTGTTGAAGACATTAGCTGCATATTTGACAGACTCTTCCGCATTCCAACTTAGTAGGACAATGACATAAGCACCATTGTGCCCACTCTGCAAGCATCTGGTAACAGCGACCACCTGCGAACGTAATGTCCAAATTCTCAGAGGTGGGCGCTTCGGAAGGTCAACCTCGAGCAGTGGCAGAGACTTATCCATTCGGCCCCAGCACGCGCCAGGATATATAGGTAGTTCACGATCATATTGTGTATATTTCGGCATGTAGACAGCTATGCCGACGTCACATACCTTCGCTGTCGTCTATTTCATACCGAAACTATGCCTCATGAAGTCGCCAAGAGCAAGAGCGGAGCCTCAAGCGGAGAACTAGGCAAGACCTAGGTTTATCCACCAATCGACCTTGGGCTTCACATCATGCAACAAAACTACCTACACCAGCCCATCAACTCCTACAAAGATACATTCACTTCCCAAGGTTGAAACCATCTACCTACATATCTTCTGCAGGTTGCACACATCAACATGCCCACCAATGCGCTTATCGACTCGCTGAAGAGCGCCAAGCTCCTCCCTTCCGCTATTATTCCAGAGTCCTTCACCCCCGCCCTGGACCTCAGCATCAAGTTCTCCTCCGGACTGGCTCCCGAATATGGAAGTCTCGCTCGCGTGAGCCAGGTCAAGGAGCAACCTATTATCTCCATCTCTTCGCCGCCAACATCTTCTGCCGCGACCTACACATTCATGATGATTGACCCAGATGCGCCGACCCCAGATGACCCGAAGTTTGGTTACTGGCGCCACTGGGTCGTCGCCGCTATCCCTTCTCCGTCAGCGACAACGTCTCCAGACGACATCACCACGAGAGGAAAGACGTTGACGCAATACTTGGCACCCGGCCCGAAGGACGAGAGCGGACCGCATCGGTATCTGTTCCTCCTCTTTGAAGAGAGCGCGGGCGAGAGCTTGGAGAAGGCAGATGTTGGAGGAGAGGAATTTGTAGAGAGGAGAAGCTTCAGAGCAGAGGAATTGGCGGCAAAGAAGGGGTTGAAGTTGGTTGGAGTGCAGTGGATGAGAGGAGTTGGTGATGGGTGGAAGGGAGAGAAAGACGAACTATAGGAAATTCTGACTATTCAACTAGGAAACATTCTCTTTCGATAGATATCCCACATATAACTCTATTCTTGCATGTCCTTATCAGCGAAACTTGCAGTGGTAACTTCACTTGCTTCATGGGAATATCGAACCTGAGCCAAGACGATCTTTGGATGCACGCACATCTTCACAACACTGACAAAGGCCGACTACGGAATGGGCGAGCTACCAGGAATGGCACACCTCACCACTCTTTAGAGTTCGATCCGGAAACGCGTCGTAGGGGCCAGGCTGTTAACGAAAATACACACTTCTGTGCAGTAGAACCAGAGCCGCACAAGCCTACCCGGAGCATGGTTCCTGCAGGACGACTTCAAAACCATAGCCGCGACCTCTTCCTTGGGATCAAGGCAAACGCACACAGCTCGAGTGGGAATATTGTTGCTAGTTCGTTAGGCATGGATCTGACCGCCGTGCAGCGTGGCCTTCAGTCAGCAAAGCGCGCTCCTCGTTATCACATGCCCCTCCCAAACGACAAACAAAGGCGAGATCATCTGTACAGCAAGCTGGATGCCCATCCCTCACTTCATGGGTCTGAGAGGCCTCTTCGAGAGTCAAGCGTCTTCAGCTCCACCTACTCAGCCTCTGATCACACAGACACGACCCAATCTCCGGTAGCATTGCCTCCCGTTGTGTCCGCAAACAATTGGGATCCCGCGATTTCACCTCAAACAGCTTCACCTACTGCATAACATCCGCGTTAGCAAGCACCAGTACTATCAATGCATGAATCGCAGAAGGATATACGTTCCAAGGGCAAGAAGGTCAACACTACTAGTGTAGATCGAGTGAGACGCAGTTCGCGTGCTGATACAAACCGCCAGTCCGGTTATGTTATCAACCAGCGTTCGACAATGGCGCAGAACGCACAGAAGCAGCATAGTGGGACTGCTCTTAATCTCTCAAACTTCAACGCACAAGAGCTGAATCAGACCTTCAATCTCAGCCATAACACACCAAGCCCCACACCGAGCGCGGACGGGAAGCACCTTGAGGGAAGTGGCACGCGTCGTGACCAATCAGATTGAGCTGTCTCTGATAGAGGTAGAAGATGTTGATGGTAAGCTTGATCGACTGCACATGCATCGATGGTTGTGATTCATTAGAAAGCTTGATGATATATCACGACATACCAGTGAGGAGGAGTTGCCCTCTTCTTAGTCACATCTCAATACAACACACCTTACTCCTATAAACCATATCATGTCTTAAGATATGAACGTTCTCCCTCTTTCGACAAGAGAATTCAACAACGAACGATTGAAATCCCATTTCCTATAGATACTACAGAAGACACTGTTTCGCGACATAATGCTCCAATATATAGTAAACGGTAACGCTCTTTACAACTACATTACATACAGCGCCCTCTATCTTCTTCCGGTCGACAACTCCTTTCCCTGGCTCGAAGACTCTCATCGCGAGCCCCACTCGGCTTTTTTTCGTGTGATTCGCGATCGCGATATCTTAGTGTATCTCGTGAGGGAAGTCGATCGCGTCTTGGACTACGAGATCGGCCGTCTCGACGTCGTTCTTGGTGAGCATCATGTCTAACTGTCCCATTTTGCATGCCTACCGAGGGCGCAGGACTATGCCTGCTTTCCATTGATGGTGGTGGGAGCATGCTCGAATGTTGAGATATGATTGGAGATGGCTGCTTGTCGTTGTGACGATTAATCGGGTGGCTCTCATGAGCCGGAAGATTGTTATAGTCGGCGTGATGTTCTCTGGAACTGCATGGCTGCGGTACACTCTGCTGATCACGAGTGCTTGGTGCTAGATATCCGAGGTGGTCTTGAATGATATCACTCCCTCTGCTTTGGTGACGCCGTCTGGATCGCCGGCTATCATGAAGGTTTGCACGCTTTGTTGATTGACGGTTTCCAGGGCTTTGCGCATCAACCATACTTGCTTGCGAACTGCTTTCGACGCTGTGTCTCCAGCTCAAGACCTCGCGTCGTTGCCTTTCTGCCCTTTTCTGTCGACCAGAGTCCAACTCCGGCATAGCTGACAGTATATCCTTTATATCATTATTACTAGGATGAGCCCTCTTGCGTCTTTCTTTGTCTTTCGAACCACTATCTCTCGTTGGGTTTTCATCGTCTCCTTCAGAATCGTCATTTGGCACCAATCGCCCTGCATCTCGCCAAACTTTGACTAATATCTTATCGACGTCTGCCCAAGCCTTACGCCATCTGTTGAGACCATGCACAAGGTTTCGTTCACCTGTTGTTAAGTTTTCTTCGAGAATAGCTTGACTAGCCTTAAGCCGCTCGACGTTCTGGGATAAGGTCTCCAATGTCTTCTTCTGCGACACGGTTGGTTCTTTGTTCAATATGATCTCCGAACGTTTGACACTCAAGCGGTGTTTGAATGATTCAAGAGTCCCGGCGATGTCAGCTTGCTGCATAAGCTTCCGGCGCCTCCATTTCTGAGCATCTTGTAGTGCAGATCTGTAACCACATCCTATAGCGAGGGCTGTCTGGATCTTACCCTCGAGCTCCTCTGTCAGTACAAGGACAGAAGTTTTGCTTCCGCCATCTCGTGAGTTTGCAAGGCGCGGCTGCAGACCGCCCGTAGCTGAGCTACTGGCAGTTCGAACGACCCATGTTTCACGGGCTCTTTCCGAGAAAGTCGAATCTAGTTCTGCATTATCGTACATGACTTTTACTTGGTGGAAGAGAGTTTCCTCTTTTTACGAGCAGTTGCGCGAACTATCTGTGACTTTAAGTGGGATGATCAAGCCAGCATGACCCTTTGACATCAGTGTCGCTTTGTATAACAAAGACAAAGACGGCGTTTATGATATCAAGTACGCTATACCCAGCTTGCTCTCATGAAAGACTTTACTGGGAACAACATCAGATTTGCCCTTTTCATATGAGACATTGGAGCCCATGAAGCTGTTTGAGGCTTGTTGAGTAGATCTGAACACGCTCGAAGCATATGGAGATCATCAGGTTTGTGATGAATGCTGATGTACATCGTATGCATACCATCAGACTGACAGATACAACCACTAAAAAATCATACACCATTCACTTACTCGTATCATAATTCTCTCTTGGTCAATCGAGTGCCATGGTAGGAAGCCCATGACTATGGTGAATTGGTCTTCTGTGGAAGCCTAGGGTTCTTGCTGCCGACGGACCTGTTGTGTGTTACTGCACTTCGACCTTGCATTACATACACTTCTGCTCTCTTTCAGCCTACCTCTAGTAACGCCACTACACAACCACTTCCTTGATTGGGCATTTAACGCGATCTCAACCGCTTTATCATAGGGACGACTCGCTAATACCAGTTTACCAACAATGACTGGCCATCGTGACGAAGGTAGCACCTGGTATCTCCACTAATTTATACACTTTGCTAATTGTAGTAGAGGAAGAGCATTCACGCCGATCACAAGAAACTCCCAAGAGGCGTTTTGCGTCGCTCCCCAACGACGACCCCTTGCCACTTCAGCGCGAACAAGCAGAGAACAGCGACTCAGATACCTCGACAAGGGAACCGACAAATCCGGCTCTTTCCAATCTGCCAGATGCTACAACCCCTCAAGGAAAAGATCATTTGCCTGAGCCACACTCCTCTCAACAAGAGCGCGTGTCGGTTGTCGATGACCAAGAGGGAAGTCACACAGCTGTAAATTGCTCGCAATCTCCACCATCTCCACGAGAAGAGCGTAGCCCTGCTCGTGATGGCCTTGAGGACACAACGCATCGCCCCTCTGTCCCACAACAGCTGCAATCTGCAGTCGTTACTGACATATCCCCCAACAAGGGACAGGAGTTGCTCGCAGAGTACGCAAGATTACGCCGACTGCCCATTCTCAGTATCGACCCAAACACATACGATGGTCAACTTCAGTTCTTGGCCATGATGCAAGATTTCGCTTCATGGATGGCTTCCAACAGTGGCAGCATACAGCGCGGAAATCTCGGTCTTGAAATACCTCATCTTGCAGCAGTATTTTACCCCCAGTACGAAGGATTAAACACAATGATAATGTCTAAATGGTCGACTCAGGTCCCCAACCCGATACAAGGTCGCTTGGATCATGTCTTCAGTTCCGGAGACATGTTCTGGTTCCGCACTTCCGAATATGCGACGAATCCCAAACAGCAGTTGGGCGATAAATGTGGGTTAACTGCTCGTGGACTCATGCTTTCAGGCTGGAGACTTATCTTAGTCCTGAAGGTCCTCCCGAATGTGCTACTATGCACCTGGGGCCGAACTACTGGGGACAGTGATTTGAGTAAGACAAATCGCAGGGATCGATGGCAGTTTGCACGATTGCTGCGATCTGACCGTAGGAATTGGCCGAGATATATCGAAGCCAAAGACAGCCCCCATGGAAATATCTTCATGGATCCGACAAATGCGAGAGACTGGCCAGTACAGGACTTGAAGGACCATTGTAACTTCAATGTGCTTGTAAGTCAAGAAGTCATCCCCACCGACGGTTTCAAATATGCGGGCAGACTCGAAGACGAAAGTCACAATAGCGTTGAATGGATTCGCAACGCCTTTTACTTCGGGATTGCAGTCATGCCTGAAGCCCCAACGGGGGTCAACGTGACCGCAGTGCAGCGCGGAATAGCAGACATCAGGACGCCTAGATCCCCACCCAGCGTACCAAAACGAGTAAGGCGAGATTTCTTTCCCACAGCAGACAAGATGTTACCTCTCTCCCCATACATTCCACCGCCTGCAGGGCATGCCCCTGTGTATAAAGACCTCACCGCTACTCCCCGCGTTCCTAGGGGTCCTCGCGGCGCAACTGAGGTGCGGTTCGAACGCGATCGGAACAATAGTGCTGGAAGGAGGTTTTCTGCTCGTTCTACGTATGGTCAGGATCCTGATCGGCAACGTGGTCGGTCGAGAAGTCGATCACCGCGCGATCGTCAGAACGGTCGATTTCGAGACTATTCTCGAAGAAGGTCACCGCCTCCTCAACATCGCTCCGAAACCCTTGAAAGGCGTGGACGACCAGAAACACGTGACGAGACTAACCACCGGTCAGAAGACTACGACCGATCTCAATCTCGACATCAGCGTTCGCCGACACGTCGATTCGAACAGCCTCCTGACTTGCGTCTTGATAATTACATCAATAAACCTACGTTGAACGCGTACGGGTTGGTCGAAGCCAATGCCGTCAAGTATGATGACCACGATGGCGATCGCCTGCTCAATTATAACGCGAATTGTCAGCCGAGCAACCGCGATCGCAACCGCGGTCGTGGACAAGGTGACTACCATGAGACCAATCGTGGTCCAGGAGAACGCAGGCCGGGTGGCGGCAGAGGACGCGGTGGTCGTCGTCGTTAATTGGGCGCAGACAAACCTCTTGTTCGCTCCGCACATCATTTAGCCTCTAGTTATGTAGCCATTCTGTATTCAATCGACGAGCAATATAGGGTGTGTTCGGTCCCTGTAGGTGAGAATGGAGCCCATGCGTATTCCATTCCTGAGACGACTAGAGATTCCTCTTGGGAATCGCGGTGGGAATCGCTGAGCTTTTCATGATGTGAAGGAGTATCGTTCGGTCGGGCGTAGCGAGTGTATTAAGGTATCGGTGTGGGAAATAAAGGACGGTCGTGACGTAAGCTGATGGCTCTTAGACGGTCTGGCTACAGTAATACCGTAGGCTTTGTTGTATCCAATCTTGGCTTGAAATCCGTATTGTCCATAACACTGAGAGCTTGTAGTCCCATACTCTTTCGTCTCTCTTTACATGGTGCACTTGTGATTCAAGCGTGCTGGCTGACCGTGCAGCGCGTGCATCAGTATCGTGAATTCGCTTGCGACAGGTAGTGCCATGCACAAGACTCGTGGGCTTCGAGCGCGACGGTATGCTAGCCGTCAACAGACAAAGAAGAGTGAAGTGTCGAGTGGACGCATCTTGAGCTAATCCGAAAGCGACATGCAAAACACGCTAAGTACGCGTCGTGACATCACTAACGACTATTAGTCTTCATTGCGAGTCTCCAATAGAATCTCGTTTTAGCAGTAACACCATCGCAACACATGTTAACTTTTTGTAAGAACCACTTTCGATCACATCAGTGGCTACGACTCATCCGAAAACTATAATCCTTATCGCATTCGGTCATCTATCTAGGGTTGACATGTTTAAGCTCTCACCAGTTCCGCAGCCAGGCTTAAAGAAGTCGCGAATGGACAGTCTACTAGATCCCGGCGTCTGTCCTGCAACGCGTTGCATACCCGATTCTCCCTGTACGCACCCGACAGCCGTATGTTCGAGAGTTGACGTTCGACTATCGCTGGCTATCCAGGGTGACATTTTCTGTAACTTCCTTTCACTTAGGGTTCGGTCAATTCGCTTCCGCTTGCTGCCATTAGGATGACAACTATGAGCTTCAGGAAATTGTTGGGGTTGCGTATTCCCGCTGTCATACTGTAACGCCAGTTTTCGAAGGCCGTCCTGGAACTCTTGAGCCTGTTGTGAGATTGGTGCGATATCCGGGAAAGCTTTGCCTGCTGTACTCGCCCCACTATCGTCGATAGTCACTGCGCTATCCAACTGCCCAATACAATCTGCAATACTAGCTGATGGCGCAACTCCAAAACTGACGACCTCAACATCTTCGTCTCGATTGCCGCCCGTTATGGGCAAGTATTGCGCCGGTTTTGTAACATCCAGAAACCCTTGGAGAATCTTGCTAGTATCGCACATGGAATCCGCCAAACGATTCAATTCCGCACCGGAAGCAGCCGAGCGAGCTGGCGAGACGGTCATGTCTCTGTACCGGCGGTCGTCGCTCCACCTTGAGAAGGACTGAGAGCGAGAACGCGATCGCCCACGATCCCGCCGGCTTGATCGCGCCTGTCGATGTACATGTGCGCTAGGCTCGCGCCTACGATCTCTGACCCTACTGTTCTGACTTCTCGAACGAGGGCGAGACGCAGAGTGATGAGATCGCGTACAGCCTCGTCCATGCGCATGTGAACGATGGTTTGCACTACGTGATCTGGCTTCTAGCCTCTGATTTTGATCACAGTTCCGACGTCTTGGACTTCGAGATGTGGAGTGGCACTGCAATTCTCCGTCTATGGAGACTGAGGCACTTCGCGCGTATGTCTGCCCATGCCGGGATTCGTTGACTCTCCCTGCGAGCACCCATAGACGATCGAGTTCCTGCTGTACTGCAAACCAGGCGTTGCTCCATCTCTCTTTGGCCAACTTCACTGTATCTTCGTGCGTCTGACGCTGGCGTTGGTTCCATTCTTGCGTTTTCTGACATTTCATGCGTTCTTCAAGAAGCTTTACAAGCTCGACTCTTTGCTCACGTGTCGCCCCCCCTGTTCTCCTCATCTTCTTCTTTGTAGACTTTATCTGATACTCTAGCTCATCCTTCCAGGACTGCGTCTTTGCTTCATTCTCGAAACGGGTCTTCTCTTCAGCAGCAATTTTCTCAGGGGAAGTCCAATACGAGTGAGCGATACACAAAGCTTTCTGTATCTTTCCAGCCAGTGGTTCGGATAGCAACACCGCGGCAACAGTCCCCTGATCCTCAGGAACGTCTATGAGTCTCGCTGATCCATTGGTACATACCAATTTGTCTTTTCCTTCTACCGTCCATCGACGATAGATACTGTCTAGTTGGTTGGAATGATAGTCAGGCTCGTAATCAGAATAGAAAAGGTGGTGATGCTCCATGTCAGGCAGTACAAGATGGAATGATGACGGATTTCGGTGAGACGTAAGCTTGGATAAAGGAGTTTTAACGACGATGAGGAGA
>Ga0268250_10000376_pt1 | contig 21709 bp, 25 predicted proteins | sample AgamicAsSfe_FD_200448 | JGI IMG/M metagenome (GOLD analysis project Ga0268250, IMG submission 200448) | Agave microbial communities from Guanajuato, Mexico - As.Sf.e (v2) (version 2) | ecosystem: Host-associated > Plants > Phyllosphere > Phylloplane/Leaf | place: Guanajuato, Mexico | collected... | reverse complement strand
TCTTGGTCGAGCAGAATGCCAACTCCCTTGGGGACATAGGAGACAAAGTAACAAGCTAAACACGGCACCGGCACGACGCAGCAGCGTCAGTGCGCTCATCTGAAGCTGCTGCCGACTCAGAACCGACATAACGGCTTTCGCGATCTGCCCGTCAGATTGCCAATTTCTGTCTCTCAAAACGCGTCTATCTCGTCCGGCGGCATATTCGCAGATTCACGCAGCCGACCGCCTGCAAGGGTCAGCGAGAGAGAGCGAAGCCACCCATGAAATCCACCACAACGCCATTTCCAGCCCGCCAATGGCGTTGGTCTGATAGACAGTGCCGCGTGGATGGCCATCAGGATCAGTCTCCATGTGTGTAGCGTACCCGCGCAGGGCGGCGTCCTACCACTGTGAGTCGCTCTTGCTTCTTCCTAGCCTTGCGAGCCCTCAAATGCGCCTTCTACTTGCAGAACTTCCAGCTCAATCCAAGCACGCCCGTTTACCTCACCACCCGTCCCGTCCTGTCATCAAACCGTCCCTTCTGCAGCTGCATTTTATCCCTCGCAATGCCACTCAAATTCCTCACTTCTCGACCCTCGACTACCGTCCACTACCTACCTCTACCTGCATGACATGCGCCACGCCTTAGCGACAGCCTGCCAATCAAACGACGATCAAACTGGCACCGACTGGCCGCTAAACCCTAAACGCCCACGCGACCGAAATCACTTTCCTTAGCCATGGCTCCGAGTGCAGACTTAACAGCACAGTCCCCGCTGGCGCGCATGCCCAAGCTGAAGTACAGAAACCCGCTGCCGGCCGACAGCCTTTCGATTGCCTCCGATACTTCCCAAGACAGTGGGCCCCACTCTGCATATAGTCAAGAGCCTCCCGCGACCCCGGATTCAAACGCTCCTTCGAACATCTCCCGTCCTTCCTTCGAAACTACCTCCGTGACGTCATCCAGTCTGGCTTCCATATCCTCCAGCAACTCTTCGTCAAATGGCTCCAAGTCATCGAAGAAGAAGAAAAAGGGCAGCTCCGTGCTCGGCTTCCTTTCTCTAAAGGAGCCGTCTCAAGTTGCTTTGGAGCAATTCGCCGAACAACAGCGCAAGCAGAACGCCAACTCGGGAACATCCACACCCCAGTCCAGAGCCAGCAGCAACTATGTTGGCCAGAAGCTCCCGCCATCTGTACCCAAGGTCAATTCGAAATGGGACGGTGTCCCCGAGTCCGTCAAAAACCGCTACTCGACATCAAGCGCATCAACCAAGGACAATAGAAGCAGCGTTTCGTCCAAGGGCTCCTTCGGCTCGCCTCTCAAACATGCTCCCTGGAACGAATCCAGATTTTCGGTCATGACCGACGGGACTCGTAATCCACCAAACTCAGTCGCCTCCATGTCCTTGTCGAATCTTGCCATGCGAGACGAAGCTTCTGGACTCGGATCCTCGCCATCTACCACCACGCTCCCTGAGATGTCTTACTACTTCCCTGACGACCCCGCTGCATCTGGCGCGTTACCCCCAAGATCTGAGAGCGCAGGCGCAACGTACGATTATACCTCACAACTGCCAGTTCGACTGTCAGACTCAACTTCAAGTGACCGTCCAAGCATGGACGGATCGGTAGACTCCAGACCGCATTCACCTGCTTCTTCAACGACATCGACGGATACAGTTGTCATGGATACTGCAGATACCATCTTCAGAAAACTCAACGACCGACCCAGCCAAGGTGCATGGGGAAGCGGTGCACATGCCGTTCAGTCACCTACTGAGGACAATTCTGATCATGTGCCTGACTCACATGACTTTCTCTTCCAACCCCAGCCTGTCATCGAACGCCGACAAAGTGACCCGCCCACTATATACGAGTCGTCCCTGGCTGCATCGTCAATCCCTCATTATGCCCCTCAACGACCAGTTCAGAATTTCAGTCGGCCGATGGCAACTAGGGGCCCACGACCAGTTCAACGCTCTACACACATGCCACACTATAGGAGGACGCCATCAGCCCCAGCGCTGCCGACCTTGTACGAAGCTTCACTGGCTAGCACCGACGATCTTCGACAAGATCGCGACGATGAAGATGACGATGATTCATATTCGATTGCACCTTCTACCATTGCACCATCTGAGCTCTCCAAGCATTGGTATGAGTCTCCACGTGAACGCCTAGGTCTGGGCAGACGCCTTCAGATAAATGATGTCTCACCTTGGGGGGAAGAGAGAGAGGCCGCAGGTAAGCCCAAGAAAAGTCGATTGTCGATGTTTGGGAAGGCTGTGTCCAGAGGATAGGCTTTGCGGGCAAAGCTTGCGCATTGACTGACTCCCAGTGGGTAGCTTCGTGCGATCCCCAGCGATCATCGACCAGTGCCACACCGACACTCGCGTCCTGATACGCCAACTTATGTACAAACTTTTGCGATTAGCGATATCCAGCATTTTCCTCGCTTCGGCGACCTTCATGTACGGCGGCATTTCTGGACGCCAGTTTCTTCAACATAGATACCCATTTCACGAATCTTACATACCCGCTTCTTAATAGATACGTCAATCCACATGGCCCTCTAGGTAATGTAGTGCTTAGTTTGTTTTCTTGTAGGGCTGATCCTCATTATGATCGCATTCCGATCGGGGTGTCAAGGAGCTGCGCGGATCGCGCGTCCATTGGAAGCTTGGACATCAGGGACTTCTCACATCACATCATGGGGCGTACTATAATGCAACGTTTTGCGTCCATCACATGCTTTTCATGCAAGCCATGGCCTCACTAAGTGACCCCTACGAACCCTTTATTGCTTCTGCCGCCGTTCTTCGGCCCCACAGTTGGCGCATATGCCTCGTGATCGCCAGGTCCGTCGAAACCTTAACGATTAGATCCACTCCCTTGCAGTATCGCGAGAGCACGCCTTTTTACCTTTACATTTGACAGGCCTAATGTGATTCGCCTAGCTGACTTAATTCGATGCGATCAGTCAATATCCAGTGAATCAACTCGGTACAGTCGCCGAGCAGGTCAGCCCGCATCTGGTATATAACACGATCCAATAATACACAGCACATCTACTCGACATTCGGATCTCACATAGCACGCTTATGGAATGCATCTTCTCCCTCGGCTGACCTGCTGCGCATGTGACAAGGCATGTATCGCCCCTTTCGAAATCTTCCTTCCATCAGCCTGAATAAGTCATGATGCCACTAAGCTGATTGCCGACGTACACCCACTAAAGTAGCTTTCTCCAGATCATCGTGGAGTATCGTAGTACCCCCTTGCGACACTAGCCTAATCGACAGGGCAGATTCGACCATCTCCAGGTTACCCATGACCAAGCGTCGTGTTATTTCCGAAAGAGAGAGCGACTGTCCATACTCTGGTAAAGATACTTCTTGATTAACAGCACTACCCCAATGTGAACTTTATACATGGTTTCACGATCGAAGTATATGCGAGCTTTAAGGACGAGTGACAAGGTGTGACACAGATTACGCGACCCGTCGCGAACTTGGTGCTGGAAATGGATTGGAGTGGGAACATTTTCGGATATTTGGAAGAGGAGAGCGTATAGGATATGCATTAGTGGAACCGGCATTCTATATTTGCATACACGGCTAACAGTGTATAGATATCGATCGCGAAAGCAGAACTGAGCACGGGGTCGACGCGTGTTCAATCTTGGCACTATGGCAGTAATCAGAAAGTTTCCCATCATATTCAGCACCGTCATTCTTTATTCGATCAATAGTTCTTACCGGTACCAGAACATGAAGCGTGTTTGGTGTTCGTCTGTACGCGTCCTGTGCTGAGGAGGTGATGTTAATACATCGGAGAAGAACTGTTGGTCCGCTCTCGAACACACAAGAGTGGATCTTTTGGTTGTTTTGAGCCAAGGCTCGAGGTCCCATCGTATGTCGTCCGTCCTTTCCTGCTACCTCCGCCTGCCCTCTAGTCGCTCCATAATCGTCTTAATGAAGCCCGTGCCACCTTGTGTTGGTCCAGCACGGAGACTCTCACATTCATAGCACTTACAACATTTCGTTAAATCCCGCATCGTACCACGATCGCATCTTCTCACTCTCTCAAGTCAGTATTCAAGGCCTTAGTGTAGTGTTTCGTCCTTTCAGCAGTTCGGTATGCGAATGGCTACGTCGCACACTTTTTTTCAGTCAGTGTATGTTGGTGCGGTATCGCTTGTGGAACGAACTGTAGCTGGATCTTCTTTTCACCTCATCATTCCGGAACTGAATTTCCTTCATGTGAAAAAAGGCTACGATGTCGCCGCCGGCGATCCACCTATCTTCTGTGTGGAAGTCTCTGAAACAGGATATATTTGACTTAGAAGTTGTACTGTGTCTCCTTGAAGAAGTTTCTGTGAGCATTCCCAACCCTGTCTGTTCTTTTAAGTAAGCTAAGCCCCTGTTCAAGACGTGCTTGTTGTCTAGATCTCCGCATGCCTTCGAGTTTGTGAGCAATCAGTTGGAGTATTCTCATTGCAGTTATCTCCATGACCTACTTTCAGAGTTTTCCTCTATGCTTGCCCGGTTTCATAGTAAAGTGTGTATATGAACTGCTCGCCGCTTCAGTGCGGTACTCCTCGTTATTCTTGTTCTTAGGTGTCTCGTCAGCGAAACAAGCTTGTTTTGATACGGAATTGAGGAAGAGCCCCACTTCTTCTTCAGTGTTCGCTGTAGAAACATACGCAGTCGTACAGTATGGAGAGTACAGTACGTCGGCTAGAGAGTTTGTTTTGGAGCGTCTGCATAAACGCCCGGCTTCAGTGAGGCTTCAGTCATGTCTGCGGGGCCTGGGTACCCGCAAACGCTATGATATCCACGACAGGTCTAGACAGCAAATTTGGTGCATCGATCAAGAATGCCATGCTATCGGCTGGGAAATGTTGCCAATGTACGATGACGAACGAGATTTTGGCGACAGGCTTAAGCGAATGCGAAAGTCTTACCGATGCGAACGCCAGCCCCCGCTATAGAGATCGAGAAACTGGAGGCACGCTTTCTTGCTGACATGGAAGACGACACATAAGCTGCAAGTTTTCCTCGTGTGAAAAGATGTTGGCTTTCACCTCTCTACTCATGAAGCGAGAAGCTGCACGATGTCAAATACCAATATTCTCATACACATTTTAAATGCGCTCATCGGCGGCCTCTGCATTGCCATCCTTGGTCTTACAGCACACGCAGTAGCATTGAAAGATGAGCTTGATAGTATCTTGCCATCTAGTGTTAAGAAGACTGGCATGACGTTCCTTTTCTGGCCTGGATGTGGTGGCCTAGTCGATATGCTGCTCTTCATTCTATTATGGAGTTTGACTCCCTGGAAACAAGGCTCAGTATGTCTGTCACTTGATAGCGGTCTACAGAAACATGCTGACGGTGCAAAGACTAACAAACAAGCCGCATATCTCAATGGCCTTTTGTTCGTCGCAAGCTTCATCCTCGGTCGTCCACTCATAGTACTCATTTTTACTTTCGTTGAGTGGGGTCGTGCCGTCAAGAGCGAGACTAGTACATATTCCGGATATCTTACTGTCGAGACCTGGGCATGCGCGTTTTCGAAACAGAATGGGAACAACTTCGCAGACTCTCTTTGTAAAGAGCTCCAGGCAGCGCGCTATCTCCTCATACCAGTGCTTGTGCTGGGCGCTATGATGTTGACTTTGATGCTTCGGAAGAGATTCCTTGTTGCGAAAGGGGTTGTGCAGTAAGGACACGCTGCAGCGAAAGTCCGTTACCCGGTGTTTTGCAAGTTTAACAGTATTCATGCTTCATCAATCTGACATCATAGGGATGATATTTATGTAGTGTTGTATTGACTTTTCCACGGTATTGTGCATCCAAGAATTGGTGACGAACGCGATCGTATAAGGAATCTGGTGCAATGGACCTAGGCTCGATGCTGAAGATGCGCAGGAAAGTCGAGGGGCAGGGAGGGGCAAGGGAGCTTGTTGGTCTAAGCCTAAGCGGGCTAGTGAGCTACGAAGCTCACGTTTTCACGCGAGATAACTACTGGTCTGAGACATCATGACGCCGCACGATACGCGTCGTGAGAGAGTCTAAATTGAACATCCTCATTGTGCCAACAAACAAAGACCTTTTATCCACATCATGTCAACCGAGCCAGCGTCTTCTGTAGCAGCACCAGCACCTTACTATATCTCCAAATCGAATGTTTGCGTAAACAGCAAAGGTGAAAGCATCGGTAATGGTGTTTTCGCTAACCAAAGATTCGGGGCCGGCGAAGAGATTGCCAACTTCAAGCGCCCGCTTGTTGGCTCACTAGAGACCGAACGGCTACTCGACACCTGTGCGAATTGTTACCTCTGGACTGAAGGTTCATCGACTGGAACGAGGCTGTATGTACCTGAAGGGGCGAAAGTGAACAAATGTGCTGCATGCCAGAGATTTCAATACTGCAGCAAGGTATGTCGAGCTGATGCTTGATCAACACACAAAACTAAGATGCATCAGGCGTGCCAAAAAGACGCGTGGAATCGGGGTCATAAGCATGAGTGCAAAACGCTGAAGCCCATGGTTGGTAGACATCTCCCCAAAGCTTTCCTCGCGTGCGTGGAACTACTCATCAGACGCAAGCACAATCTCATCTCCGATGAAGAATGGGAGCTGCTTTGCCGCTTACCTTCCCACATCGATGATTTCAAGCGCAGTGGAACCTATGAGAACATCGAACTTATGGCAATGGGTGCTGGTCAGTTCTCATTGTCACAAAACATGTTCGACAAGGATTTTATTGCCGCGATGTATGGCCGAGTAAGTTGCTCGTCGAGACCTACAAGCGCTCTTGCTAACTCGTATTAGATCATGTCGAATGCCCTTACATTGATCACACCGACACTCGATCCTCTGGGTATTATGATAGATCCTATGCTCTGCCACATGAATCATTCCTGCGATCCCAATGCATACATCATGATGGACGGACCGCAGGTGAGCATTCGTACCCTACGGCCTATCAGGAAAGACAAAGAAATCTTCATCTCTTACATTGACGCTACCAACCCCTACCACAAGCGGCAAGAAGAACTTCGATCACGATGGTTCTTCACCTGTCGCTGTGCAAAATGCCAGAAGAAAGCTACTCTCCAAGAAGACAACTGGTTAGTACCAGCAAATCCTCGGTTCGTGTTGGGCAAAGACGAAATGGAAGCAATGGCCGGGAGCCAGGAGAAGGCTTTCGAACTGTATACCCAGCTCCAAGGAATGGCTGACTCAAAGCTTGTTATCGAAGCGCTTCAGGAAACTCTCAAGATAGGCTATGAGTCGAGATTCTGCCCAGTTTACCGTCAACCGTATGCCGCGGTCCGTGACGATCTGATTGTACACCTGCTCTCCGTAGGGAAGTACCAAGAGGCATGGACACAATGCGCTAAGCGGTACAAGCACATCCTTCCTAAGTTGCATCCGGTCCCTTTTCACCCGGTTCGGGTAGTCCAGATATGGCAGATGGCAATGCTGGCTGCATATCTAGCTAGCACCGAAGAGGGCGTGAGTGCGCCAGGGGTGAACATGGGCCTCATCGCCATGATGCTGGTGAAGCAGGTACTGGATGTTGCGCACCTGAGCCATGGACCGACTAATGCATTCACAAAGAGCGTGAAGGCCAAAGCAGAAGAAATGATAGAGGAGCTGAAAAGAAGTATTGGCAATCCGAACAGCGATGTCATGAACCGAGAACTTGAGGTCCAGAGAGACAGGCTGATGGATATGGGCGACTGGGCTAAGGACGGGCAATTTCTGGGAAAGGTAACACCGCTAGAAACTATACAATTAAAGGAGAAAGCTTTCAGCGTCTGATAGGGTGATCAGTGGCATGAGCTTCTATAGTCTTTGAACTGATCCAGTACTTATCACTACCCATTGTACATTGAGTATCTCCCCACAACGTTGCAAGCCACAACCACAATGACTATAAGTACGGATAGGCTGAGCTGTACAATTGTCTCAGGCACTTAGAGCATGATGTTTATATCTTGTTCGCAGACAGACATGAGCCTACATTTTCTATGTGAAGGTGAGTGGTGAGGCTCCACAGATTCTCACCGTCACCACCGCCCTGTTTTGACAACGAGTGATCTCACCACGCAAGCGCAACAGTGAGGCGCCTGACTATTTGAGCTCGTCCTCTGGCTCTCAATTCCATTCTCTTGTAGCAGGATGAAGCTTGAAGTGCAGTTTCATCTTACGTGGCCAACGCGAGCACCGCCCAACAGCATCATATTTCTTAAGGCCACACTTCTTACAAGGTCTTCAATATGCCCCCCAAAGCTGCTACTCTCGATGGCCAGAAGGTGGTCCCAGCCGACTGCGTCTCTGTCCTCCTTATGGCCTTAGGCAGTACCACCATCACCAAGGCTCAGTATGAGATGATGTCGGCTCTTGACGGCACACGTACTGCAAGCTCTTTCGAGCATCAATTCCGCACGATCACAGCCAAGGCAAAGGAATTGAAAGCCCGTGCCGAAAAGGGCGAGACCTTCCAAGCCGTGACACCTGTCAATAAGCGTGGTGAGTACTGATACTCTTTCGACCTCTCATCACCACGACATTAACAGTGTATAGGCCAGACTACCCCAGCAACACCCAACAAGAGAAAGGCCGCTTCTTCAGGATCCGACGATGCGACCCCCTCCAGAAAGAAGGTGACTCCCAAGTCACGTGGAAAGAAGAGCCAGACCCCGCTTGAGACGATGGATGACACTTTCCCCGAGGACGCCGAAGAGTTCATTAAGAATGAGGCCAAGTGGGAGGAGGAAGTGTTCTCTCAGAGGACGATGGGCATAATTGGATGAAATTGGAGTCGCGACAAGCATCGAGCTCAGGTCAGAGCAAACAGGCACGAGTAAGAGTGGACATGGTTCGTAGGAACTCCATAGTGAAAACCTGGCGATCGTCAACTGCATCTCAATGGAACCTTAGGTCGCAGTATGTTGGGTAAGACTCAGTAAAAGCGAGCTCCATTGTAAACCCAGCTATCGAAAAAAAGATACTTCTCAGTCACATACTCATAGTCTACCTCAAAGAATTCAACATCCTGTGCTTGCTACTTTGTTAATGCTGAATATAGGATATACCTTTTATATGCGATATAGTCGGGGTACAGCTCATATAAACGAGCTTCTTCGTTGCTAGTAACGTTGTTGTGTTTCACACTATTAGCGGCATGTTCTCGAACATCTTGCATATGGGCGATGGATTTCCGCATAAAGATTTTGAGCCTGCAGCACAGTGAAATCGACGATGCAAGAGGTTTACATCCAGAAACATGCAAACATTCCAGGATACTCCCTCTCTTCGTACATGTATGACTACATCCACTTACTTCTCTTTTTCTCTAGGTTTCATTGAGCTTCTTGTCTTTCTTGGTTTCACATTGCCGATGCTGGGCATACATTTGGCTTCGCCGCAGACCTGTAAGGATGACATGCTTTAGCTTACTATAAGCAAAGCGCGCATAATGTACGCAGACATAGCATATTCTGTTTCTCGGCAGCGTCCAGCTGTACCCAGCGCACATATGCAATAGCGAGCTGCGATATCCCTCTCTTGAACGTTGACCGCTTCACTCAATTCTACCGCGTCTCTACTGCCGAACATCTTCGTCAAGTCGAGCCAGCTGCACAGTTCATAATCAAATCTCCTTTCAGTGGGGCGCAAATGTCGGGCCGTCTAGAGGCATATCGGCTCCGTGCTAAAAACCGTAAGCTCATCACCGGTGTCGCACCGACCACATAGTCTGGCCCCGAAGCTGGCAAAGTTGTCCAGGGACGGTCGCAGATCGCAGTCACGTCGGCGCATATCGATAGGGGGGCGATCAGAGCGCTGGTTGGAGTCGCCCTGGCTGGAGATGACGTCGCCCTCCGGCGGTTAAGGTCATGTGCGAAACCGGCGTTCGCATAAGGTGGTGGTGGAGCTGACTTGCCAGGCAGGGAAAGTCAGATGGTATGTGCTGGGGCGGCCGAGGTAACAGGGGGGGCCGTTGGCGCCAATGCAGGTACAGCAGCGATGGCGATTGTGCCTCGCGCGCCCGCAACATCGTATCCAACGTCGACGACTTCGAACAACAGTCCGTCCCTATCTTTTTGTACTCGAACTCGCCTTATCGTGTTCCTGCAGGTCAGGCGACAGCAGGATGGCAGCGAGGCCCCTGAATTTCCCCGGATTATTGGGTGGCTTCTTCTCTAAGCTCCAAGCAGCTAGCATCGTGGCACGGCGGCCGTTGGTGTGCTCCTCATGCGCCGGGATGCTTTCGTCGGTGAGTGGCCCCAAGGCTAGACGCTCGCTCTGTTCCTAGGCGAGATGCGTCTCGAGGGCTGTGGGTGAGGAGGAAAAGGGGGCTCCTGGCCAAGCGTCTCACTGGGCGAACGGCCGATTGGGCGCATGAGCATTTACTTCATTAGCTTCAGAGCTAACTATACCACATTCGGTCGGCAATTTTGCATCCTCTGCCGTCGCTTTGGCGTCTCGATCCGGTCCAAGTCACCGTTAGGTGTCAGCGTATTCTTTATTATACCGTGTCGCCCTCCGCCGTCTTTTCTTCTTCACTCTCACGTCGCACTATCGCTGTACACAGTCATTCGTTCTCTATCCAACTACATATACCCATACAGCTACTACAGTTCTAATACTCTAATCAATCCAACTACCGTCAACATGCGCTTCTTCGAGACCATCCTTTCCGCCGCGGCCTTCGCTGCCGCCGTCGCTGCCCTTGAGATCAACCAATTCCCTGCTGAGGGCGTTGTTGCTGGCCAGACCTACACCATCACCTACTCTCCTGCGGACGACACCCCAACTACCTTCATCCTCCGCCAGGGAAAGTCCACCGACCTTGACACTGTCGGCACTCTCACCAGTATGTCTCAGATCCTATTAGAATCTGATGTCCACAATGCTAACTGAACCGTAGCTACCGCAACCGGTGGAAAGTTCGAGTGGACCCCCGAGAAGTCCCTCCCCAACGAGGCCGACTACGCTCTCCAGATCCAGCAGGGAACCACCATCAACTACTCCGCTCAGTTCCCTCTCACTGGTGGTTCTGACGAGGAAGACAGCCCTGTCTCCTCTGCTATCTCCTCTGCCGCTGCCTCTGCTTCGTCCGCTGCCTCATCTGCTGCCTCATCCGCCTCTGCTGCCATCAGCAGTGCCATTGAGAGCGCCAAGTCCAGCATGATCACCAGCGCCGCGACCACCGCATCTGCTTCCGCTTCCATCAGCCCCTCTGCTGGTGTCAACTCCACTGTCTCCACTGCTACCCTCTCTCGCTCCGCCTCCGGCTCTGCCACTGGCAGCGCTAGCCTCCCTGAGGTTACCGACTCTGGTGCCAACCTCATCGGCAGCCCCATCGCTGCCATGTTCGGTGCCGCCGCTGCTTTCGCCTACTTCGCTTAAGCGTTTCACTTCACGACTTCATAGTTTAATTGTCCCTTTACGATATATTAGCATTGGAATCTGTGGGAACCCCCTCTATCATCTAGTGTCAATCTAGTCACGCGAGCATTGGCGTCCGTGATCTGATGTGTCGGACGGGAACGCTATGCAAAGAGCTTGTATGGACGTAGCAGAAAATGATAATATGGAAGCATTTGCCTGATTTGTTCTCCCACTGACCAGCATGATTGCTGTATGCTTTCTGTCTCATGATGTGTCGGATGTACTTTTGCTTCTTCGAATCCCCTCGCTTCCATTTGAGGCACACTTACTATGAAACAGGGCCTATGTTATGTTGCTTTTTTTTTTGAATGCTTCTTATCCACATCCTACCCGCAAGATCATCCTTCTTCTAGCACAGACGTCACGACCAAACATCCGCGTGGTACCACATCCGTCATGCCTGTCAGTACCATGGTACGAAGCTGTCATTGTGCGTCGCATGCGCGCCATGATCCGCACGTCCTTCGCAGCAACCTGATTGTCTGCAGCATTGGGTTCATCGCCCTTTGGCTTGTGCGCAGCATGACGCTTGGATCTCCACCCACCTGAGGAACTTGAAACGCGGAGTTGAGGAACGCATCTGCTTGCTCGCTCGTTGCGCGCTGGAAACCGTGGTTGACTGCCCTGCAGCGACCCCACAGCGGGATCAGTTCCCACCTCTCCACAGACGCATAAGCAAGCTGCAAGAACCCGCTGCTCGTTGCCACACCGTAACTACACCTCCTCAGCTGCTATGTTCGCCGTATCCTGCCTTTCTAAAGGTTGCAGCACTACAGCACTCACGGCGGCCCCGTGAACACACAGCCTCAGAGCTTCTCACCAGCGATACTCGCATCGCCACCACTAGACTAGCCAACCGGCATACACCGAGTTCTATCACGACTAGGTAGAAATGTTGCGCAAGTCTACACCGGTGTACCAGGCAAGCCACCAACATACCAACCCAAAGGAGCATAGACAGGTAACACTGCTTGCTCGTGTGCTGCGCGTCAAATACTTCACATCACGCGGTCAACAGCCTTCCCTAACCAACAAGCGTCTTGCCATTACTTCCTCGCATTAGCGCCGTTCAGTGGCGCTCAAGCCGAGGCTGATATGTCCGGTTACTCTTGGAGCTTAGAGAACAATGGATGCACCATACAATATATTGCGCACCTTCAAGGCGCATACGGCTCAGACCGCGTCGAAGAGTATTTTTAGGTGGCACTGAGAAAGGAAGACCAAACAAGGATGTGGAAGGGTGGTAAAACGGTGGCGAGCTGGGGAATATGGAGCGCAGCTGAACCCAAGCCTCAAGCAGTGCGCGGTGAGTCTTCGCACTTTTGCAGAATCGTCCTAGCATCGAATCTCTCTTGTTTAGCCCGCCGCCACCCGCAGAGTCCGTAGCCCAACGTTGGGCGCCATCATGCAGTATGCCTCTTGTCCGCCTAGTCACTCTCTTCGCTTCCGCTAGCCGGCTTTATTGTACTCGCTGGTACTTCGGTATTATGACCAGGCTCTTGACATAATCATCGTTGTTAACATTTGCATTTACATAACATGTTTACCCAGATTTACTAAGGTCGTATGGTCGTCGCTGTAACAACCATGGTGATGGTTGCCAAGTCGAGTCGAAAGCTTTGTGCTCCTCATCAATACGCTATGTATTGCCTCTGCACTTTCCATGCACTGCATCATATCTAGATCTATATACAAACTGATTCAACAGCACGCTACCTAATATTACATGCGGTATGGTAGGATCAATCCTGTCAGTCATTCATGCTTATGCTTGGTCAACTTGTAGCGGACACTCTTGATGCAACGATATAGCGTCTGAGAATCACATTCCAGTCAACCTCTGGAAGATGCTGCTCTTCAACATATAATTAAATTTGCCAAACACCAAGGATACTCAATTTCATTCCCATGGCTCTTCTCAACTCCGAACACAAGTCGATGCCGCTTCATTGTTCCAATTGAAAAGCCACAATCAGATCATCAGTACTATTATCCTTCCCAGATACCCCAGTTGTCTGATCGATTGTCACCTCCCTACGTCCTCTTTTCGCTCTCATCCCTCTACACAAACATCACCCCCGCAGCCCCAGCAATCGCGCCTGCAAGACCCATCTTCTTGAACCCTCTCACCGGCACCGCAGCGCCAGTAGCCTCTACAGCCGCTGTCCCACTACTCGTCGCACTCTGTGTACTTTCCGCACTGCTCGTCCCTGTCACACTCTGCGTACTAGCGTTTGTATCAAAGCTGGCACTCCTCGATGCGACAACACTCTGTATTCCACTAATTACTGTAACATCAGATGTTACTACGTTGGAAGGTATCGGTGATGACGTATCGACTGCCAGACTCGGCGCTGCGGCATCTGATGTTGGGAGCGAGCTTGATGGGGTAATCACAGCGCTGTTGTCAACACTAAAGGCGTCACCCCATGTTGGTGTTGGGGAGGCAGAGGGAAGCAGGTTGTCTGTTGAAGTTGTTGCTGCGGGTTCTACAGTGAATGGCTCGCCCCAAGATGACGTTTGTGCGGAGGAAACACCGAGGAGGGAAAGGAGAGTTGTTTTTCGGAGGGAGGACTTGCGCATATTGGATGGTGCTGTTGAGTACGTCTGTTTCGTAGGTCTTCGGTTTCGTAGTGCTTATCTCTTGCGATAATTATGACTCCGACACAATACTTGATCTTTCTGTTGCACTCTTCGAAGATGTCGAATAATGAATGACGAAGTTTCAAGCTTTTGGCGATGGCTTCTTTTTACTTGGATATCGAAGACCCTGGGCCCGCATCAATTCTCCGGATCATCACTATCAACCCACAAAATTGCCTTATTGAGCATGTAGTGCTCACACGTCTGACGTACAGTTCCAGCGCAAACAGCGATGCGTATCGCGTTGACGTGGTGAAACAACTTGCCTCTCGTTCTGTGATTGGCTGAGAAGCTCTGTAGACGACATGTGATTGGATAGAGTCACTTAGTGTTGTTTCGTTTCGGGTCTCCGCAATGCTGCCGCACGCGAAGTGACTGCCGGACCCCGAGGTTTGCAAAGCCGAAAGGATGCGCAATATTCTGTATGCACCAATGACTATTATAAGAACGATCATGTTGGTGCGAGGCTGATGGCGTGCTGTGGCGGCCATCAGTGAATGAGATACTACTTGTCCTAGGATCCTTTGACGATGCATGTGAGTGGACCACCAACAGCTCACTGACTAGAAACTCAATCTCCATTCATGTAAACCCATATGAAAGACTGGAAACTACCATTTAACCAAATCCTGTACTTGTATAGGCAAGCCAGATTCCATGGACTTATTTGCACCAACGCCGACAAGAACAGCATTTCCGCCATCACGAATATACGCAGCTCTCTTAAAGCTGTCCTCGCCCTCGCTTCCTACGATGACATCCTTTAGTAGCAGAGGGTCTCCCCCGCCATGGCCGCCTTCGCCTTTGACGACATCCACCACGTACGGTTTTCCCCACAAGGGATAGACGACGATATTCGTCTTCTCCACACCACCTTGTATGTAGTTGGCTTCAAGTTCACCAAGCCCTTCGTTGGTGATGGTCTCGCCACCAGCTGAGTATCCGCCCTCGACGACATTGATCTCAATGCGGCCCTTGCTGCCGTTGAAAACGCAACGATAACCCTCCCATGGAGCGTAAGCATACGTGTTGTACGTCATGACAGCTTTGTTCTTGTACTTGATTACCATAGAGAGATTGTCTTCAATGGTGATACCTTCAGCGAAGCAGTTACGGTCACGAATGTAGCCATCCTCGTGCTCAGCCTCCAAATAAAGCTTCTTTAGTTGGGCATTTTGATCGATGTGAATGGCAAACGGGTCGTCTTTGGCAGCCTCGTTGTTGAGATACCGCTCGCCGAGGTTCTTCTCTCCACGTCGTTCCGCATTCTCTTTACCGTAGAATCGCAGGCTGCCAACGCAGTAGACATTCTCCGGTTCGGTATTCAGCCAGTAATGTACCAAATCAAAGTGGTGGATCGACTTGTGCATCTGAATGCCACCACTGGTGTCCTTGTTCCGATGCCATCGGCGCATGAAATCGGATCCATGTGCGCAGTCCAGGATCCAGTCCATATGCACGGTCGAAACCTCGCCGATAACGCCTGAGTCGATAAGTTCGCGCATCTTGGTGTGATGAGGCGCATATCGATAATTGAAGAGGACACGAACTTGCTTTCCCGTCCTCTTCTCGGCATCGATCATAGCTTGAAGCTTCTCTTCATCGATGGTCATTGGCTTCTCAGTAATTGCGTCGCAGCCCAGCTCCATGGCACGGATGCAGTATACATGATGGAATTTGTCGATGGTGGTAACGATGACGACGTCAGCCTTTTGCTCCTTGACCATCTTGTCGAAGTCTTCTGCCTTATACATTGAGACACGCTCGCCGCCCAGCTCGACCATTCGATCGTTGGCAGCTTTCATACGCGTCTGGTTCGTGTCGCATATGCCCACTACTGCAGCGACCGATTTAAAATCTTGGATGATGCTTTGGTAGTAAAATGCGGATCTGACGCCCATGCCTACAATGACATAGCGCTTGACTTGGGACGAAGCCATTTTTTCTTTGAAAACTAGGCACGTAACTTAATGGTAAAAGGTACAAGAAATTGGAGTGGTTGACTGATGTTGATGAAACGGACCATGGAACTGCTTTTATACTACATCTTACTGTGTGTCTACATTGATGAAGAGAAGACCACACCCATGTACCGGAACCAGTGAAGCATCAAATCAAAGGTCGTCGTGGCAAAACAACTGCTCGTGTTAACGATCGTGTCTCTCATTGTGGGTGTTCAGGTGGAGTAGCGGAACTGCGAGAGTGTACGAGATTAAGCCTGCCGACCCAGAAGGAGATTAGTGGTCATTATCCCCGCACTTCACTCCAATAGCGAGAGTGGGGAGGCGGAGACATCCAAATCAGGGTCGGGAGGAGGCGCATCAACCAAGATATGGCCAACAATGCTCCTACATGTGTCGCGCGTAGAGATGGTGGGTCGTCTTCTAGTGCGGGGTAGATGGTAGTTTCTCCTTTTGAGACGGGTACGACGACAGCTCACCTTCTTCACATCTTGCCTAATGCGGGTTGCGCCCGCGTCTTGCATGCTTTGAAGTAGCTTCAAACCGGGGATGCTGCTCGAACATGGAGATCGTATGGCAGTCGGGCGAAAAGGTTCCGAAGAAACGGACGACTGCAGCATGCCTAACTTGTCGTGCACGCAAGAAACGGTGCTACCACCTTGAGGATCGCGGGATCAGGAGGAAGGAACAAACTCACAGAGCCGAAAAACGAGTTCAAAGGCCTTATCAAGGAACCGATACCAGCGAATCTACCCCAAGCCCCGGTCGCGTGAGCGAGTATAACCCTGAATCCGTTCTGACAGCTCTGTCAGAGGATGCCGAACCAGGGATAAACACTTTAGCACAGACACCTCATCTGGTAGCATCGCGGCCTACTCCACAAGCTATAGTGCCTAGTCCATCTGTCGCATGCGAACCACGGCGCAGACTGGCATGGTACAAGCAACACAAAATTCGCGCCGCGCCGCCACACTTATCTGAATCATATCGAAAGTATCTCCAAGAAGAAGGAGCATTCACCGCACTGCCCAAAACAACTACAGATGCTCTCTTGTCTCTGTATAATTCGACATTAGACGATCTCGTGCCTATTGCGGATGGCCCTGCTGTATTCCGCCATCACAGCAACGGAAACGCATCTATATATTTGGTGAGGGCAATATGTCTCGTGGTATGCAAAACAGAGCACGCTGTTCCTTTCTTGCGCCTGACTGAGTCCGGTCCCCTGCTCGAACCTTTGGGTTTTGCGTCAAAACTACTGGCCGGACTAGATGCTGCTATCAAAGCAGATCTTGAGCCCGACCGCATTATCAAGATTCAGATTCTGGCACTGATGCACTTACACAACGATGGACTAGCCGGCGTTGACCGCGCCTCAAATTATCTTTCCCAGGCCATCTGCGAAGCGTGGTCCATGTGTATACATCTAAAAATACCTGGCAATCCTGATGATACCGAGTGCAAGTATCTGTGGTGGTCACTTCGAAACTTTGATCGTTTGGGTAAACCAATCATGGCAGCCGCGCCATTCTTTATTGATGATGCAGATATTGGCGTGGAACGGATATTGCCCAGCAAGGATAGCTATCGCTCTCAAATCATGACTGTGGCCCTAAGGCTCGGAGACCTAATGACTATCGCAACAAAAGCATACAAAGCCAGCTCCACGACGATGGTTGATGGTTGCTGGGAATTTCCGACACTCCCAGAAGTTATGGGGGGAAGTAGTTTCGATGAGTTCCACATGTCACATCAAGGTAAGACGTTCCCCAAACTCAATCCTTCAACTCGCTTAAGGGAATAGCATACTTGGAGACATGGTATCATGTTGCCGCCATGTTATCTTGTCGCTACAATGGACCAGGCACTGTACAATACACCCGCCGTCTCAAGTCAGCGGATCGAGTACTTGCAATCGTCTCTCGCGAAGGGTGTGAAGGCCTCCCTCCGCTTCCACTAGTACCTTACGCGATGTCCATGTCTACTACGGTCATCTACCGTGCATTACATGATGGCGCAAGAGATATGATTGCAGCACGAGAAGACCTCCAAAGATGTTGCAATGCGCTAGATTGTCTCAGCCAACGATGGACCAGCGTGAGGGGTGTAGCTAAGCTTGCAAAGCGACTTCACAGACTGATAAGTGATGGGACATTGAGGGGCTTACAAGTTGCACATCGACCAACGTCTGGTACCACCACAGTCTCCAAGTTACCCACATCCGCCAACATGAGTGCCATTACAGACCAAGTAGGAGATTTGTATAGCGATGAAGCTTTACAAAGGCAGCTCAGTGAGATATGGCCAAGCTTCGACGCATCCTACTCTCAGATGGACTGGGCTTTCCACGACTATGGCTTTGATATGGAGTTCCCTAGTCCCTTCGATGATTTTCCAGTTTGAGGTTTTGGAAAGAGGGTGAAAGTCATTACAGGCTACGACTCAAGAATGCATAAACAGGTAGACAGGAGAGTAGGGGTAGAACATTCAGCCATACTCTTTCTACAAACTACTTGATTGGGAAGGAGCTTCATAGAAGGAGAGATGGAACTGTGCACAATATCTTTGTGATCTGTAAACGCCACGAAGTTCACCACAGCCGGATAGATAAGCTGATTAGCAGGAGATGCAGGCATATCGTCTTTCGTTCTACTAGACCATAGACAGACCAACGGGTTCATTTCTACCCTCACGTCATGTTCTCCAGTGTCGTCCACGAAGCGCTCAGAACTACCCTCACTTTTCACTTCTCTTGTTCCTACCCCAGTTGGTAATGACAAACGAACTCCATGCTTCTTTCCCGTCGTGCAAATTGGCTCAGGGATCAACGGAAGTAACAAACATCGAGTGTGCTTTCTCCTAGAACACATATACGTTCACAAGCTCTCGAGCTACAGAATTTGCATAGTTGATAATACCCTGTGCACCACGCTTCGCCGGCACCGACAGTGAGATCCACTCCACAAACCAAGGTGCTACACAATAATATCTTATAAGAGACATATAAGTAGCGACATCTCCCTCCTTCCGCGGAAGGTTTTACGAAAGACAAGACCTTTAGAATTAATCGTTTAGGTACACTCATATCGCGATTGAAGTATTTCGAGCACTCCCCAGATACCCCACATGGCGCTATCCGTGGACCCTCAGTAACTAGCGTATCTCCCTCCATTACCTCACGAACGCAACGACCCGCTTCAGACCATAGGTATCGGTATCGGTTATGCAGCGTCGGCATACCCCTCCCGCCAGTCAACACTGCCCGTCGCCTGGTGTTTCACAAGTGGTAGGAGTATGGTCTGTTCGGTAAGGTTTGTTAAAGCCATTGACGTAGTACAAGTCTGACTTCAAGTATATACAAGGTTTCATGACTTCATTTCTTATATAGTACAGCATACTCAAATGGCTTGACCAACCGGTTTGTTACCCGAAAACTCGCCATTCTGTCCACTCCAATTCGACTGTCCATTCCCTACGCTCGGCGGCCTGTACGCAACATATTCTTGTTGCTGAGTCTGCCCTTGTGCCTGTGCATTACTTCCTATGTTCCCCAAGTTCAACCCGTCTCTCTTTCCTGCATCGAGTTCGCTAGGTGGCGGCATTTCCCTACCATCTATTTCCCAGACATTTGCGTTTGTAGGCATCTCGTTACTTTCCGGTATCTTCGAATCGATGTATTGGTGGCGCTGTGGTGGCTTTTCGTCGGAGTATCTAGGCGCTGGGGTGGAGCTGTGTAGTGCATGCCCTGCGGCTGCCGTTGCAGCTCCAGCTCCGGCTCCCGTTGCTGTTGCGCCTCCGAAAGTTGATGTTGACGCCCATGGTGCTTGGCCTCCTGGTGTTATAGGCGAAACTGGAGACATCATTGTCGTCGGCTGTGTCGAGGACAAATCGGGTTGCGTAGGGAGTGTGGTTGTGGTAGGGTACGCATTCTGTTGTGGGACACGGGCATATGCACCCTGTGTTGGTGGGGGATGATCGGACGACGAAGACGCTGCTGCACTGGCCTCCTTGTCGTTCATGGCTGCCGTTCTGGATTTCCTCTTTCTGTGACGGAGGAGAAGGAGGATAAAAATGCCAATCAAGGCTAGAGCTGCGACTCCTCCTACCACTACACCAGCTATGAGACCTGTTGATGGTCCAGAGCTTGAATTTGAAGATGGTGATGATGCCGCTGCGGCAGAGCTCGATGAAGTTGATCCCTGTGATGCGGTGCTTGAGGCCTCGTTTCTGGTTGATGATGCTCCTGTCGACGTTTGTGCAGTACTGCTGGCTGTGCTGCTTGCATCCTCTGTTGCGCTCGTCGCGGTAATCTCAGCAGCAATGCTCGTCGGATTTGCTGGTGTGGGTAAAGCATTCACCACACTACCCGCTACACTCTCTATGATAGCCGTAGGGACCGCAACGCCGTTGCTGGACAACACTGAAGAAACATCGCCAACAATACTGGATAAGAGATCGCCGATCTGTCTCCGTTGACGCTGATGGTTTCGTTGTACTTTCTCCGCGCCAATGCTACCGGCTGCGAGACAATAGTCGTTCATGTAATTTTCAGCGATTGGCCGATCTGGATGGGATACCGGATTGAATGCATGGTTGTCAAAGCATGAGACGCGCCATAGGTACTGTTCGCAAAGGCATGTATAGTCTGGGACGGGCGTGGTATTGCAAGGAAAGTAGCCCTTAACCGCCGAAATGCAGGAAGTTATCGCACTAGATTGGCCGACGTCAGTATGTCTTCCAAACCCACAACTTAATCGCAACAGGAATGATATAATTACATCTGCTCATGGTTCCCACCCTGGCCAGTGGAAATAATGGGCCATCGCAACGCCGGCACAAGTTTGAGCAAGACACCAAGCATCATCGCCTCATTGAGAAGGTTGTTGACGGAAGAACGGACCCGCTTGAAGAGACAGCACCATCAACGCTTTAACATACTAGCCAGAGCCTAATTCTATCAGGCTTATGAAGTGGCGGTAACAGGACCTTCTATTCGCTAATGCTGTAGCGGCAGAAGCGGGGACGACCGATCCATCTATGTAATGTTCTGTTCCGAGCACCCGTCTCGCGATAGGAAACCTGTTGAATTCGATGATGTAGGTGTGGAGGTGCGGCTTGCTGTGGCGGTGCAAGTCAGGGGTTCTGTGAGGTTTAACTGGTGGGGGCTAGAAGTGTTCCCTGATCCAGATTTTAGCCTTGTGCGCTAACGGGCCGCCCTGATGACATCGCAACGTGGAGACGATAGCTTGGGTCAAGATCACCGTTTGTGAGACAAAAACGCGACGTGCTAGGACAATTGATGTGCGCAATGGTATTACACGAGCTGCTGCACCGCCACACCTGGAGCGTTCTGCATGCTCTGTGCAGCAATCAAACTTGTGATACGTGGGGTATGGTAGAAAGTAAACTGCCGACTCCAGAACAATGCTCCGCTGAAAGAAATGGGTATTGAAGCACTGCCACAACCGTTGTCTAGGCCTTGGGAGCGAGTTTCGAGACATTTGATAGGACCTCACTTCCCGTTAACACCATCTCCGTGGCCTTCCAACCGGTTTACCAACCTCTTAACGCCACTCCACTCCTCACTACGTGTTTGCACACCTCCAAGGTCATCGCCCACCTCAAACACAGTGACGACGCCATCCATGCCAC
>Ga0268250_10000375_pt1 | contig 21730 bp, 18 predicted proteins | sample AgamicAsSfe_FD_200448 | JGI IMG/M metagenome (GOLD analysis project Ga0268250, IMG submission 200448) | Agave microbial communities from Guanajuato, Mexico - As.Sf.e (v2) (version 2) | ecosystem: Host-associated > Plants > Phyllosphere > Phylloplane/Leaf | place: Guanajuato, Mexico | collected... | reverse complement strand
GATTTCTCACTAGTAAACTCATTTCAGGTGAGCCTGAAACTAGCGCCATAACCACTCGGCCATCTGACCAATTGATAATGTGCTTCCGGACCTATATCACACATGTAAGCCATCAAACATGATGACCAAAGCTCTGGAGGGCAATGGACTGGCAATGGCAAAAGTCCCTGTGGCAATGCTTGAGGTTGTGCCAGAAGTAGAGGCAGAAAGCAGAAATTTCAGACTTCAAGACAGAAAAATGTGGGGAACCTGGGCCTCAAACATGATGTGAATGCAAATATCAGATTCGTGGTACAAGCCTCCAGCAAGTTAGATTTGGGAGGACTTGTAGGACGAGCTCGACAGGTCCGGTAGAGTGTCTGTGAGTACATACATATTAAAGGCGCGGCGTCAAGTAAGAGTCCAAAAGACAATGGGTTTGTGAGTGTTATCGCGCAGTGTAGAATACAGCATTGTATACAAAAGTTCTAATCGTGTTTCTCGTAGAAGCATTATTGGGGTTCGTAGAAGGGCATGTGAAAGAGAGTGCTTGCAAAGGAAAAGAAGTGAAACAGCAAAGAGAGAATCTAAAGACAAGAAGAGAATGGGAAACCAAGAACGCAGAGATCAACAAAGACGGATACGAAACGGGAGTCAGGCCATGAATGCTCAAAGCATGGTAGGCACAGGCACATCAAACTTGTGAGGAGCCTTGATGACAATCTGACTCTGAGAACGCTTGTGCAGCTTGGCTTTCTTGCCAGCAAACATGCCGAAGCCAGGCATGCCCCAACTTGCGCTTACTGCCGAGACGGCAGGGCTGACGGGATTGGAGATGGGTGGACTCAACGGGCCATCAAGGTGCTGTTGTAGACGGATCTGCTGCTTCAGCTCGACGATTTGCTGGGTCAGAGCATCAGTGGTATGAGTTTGCTGTTGGAAGAGTTGTTCCATGCTTGCTGTCTGCGACTCGAGCAGTTGGCGGAAAGTCAGCTCGTTGGCGGTGCGCAGAGTGTGCAGCTCTTGGTTCTTAGACTCTATCTGAGCATCCAATTGAGCCAGGACTGTCTTTGTGTGTGCGAGCTCGGAATCGTTGCCAGCAAGACCTTCGTGCAGCTGCTTGATCTCATCTTCCTTGGACGTAATGGAGTCACTGAGAGCAGCGTGTTCCTGGTCCTGGAAAGCGACAAGCGAGTTCAACTTGGAGAGTTCTGTCTTGAGGTTCGAGATTTCCAGATCCTTGTTCTCGAGCGCGCCGCGTGCATCCTTAACATCTTGGTCGATGTTGGTGAGGAGAGACTTCAAGTGCGAGATGCGTTCGTCCTTGGTGTCGGAGATAGCCTTGAGCTGTGTGACTTGTTCTCTTGTGCTTGTGTGGGCTGAGGCCTCTTCCTTGTGAGCGGCTTCCGACGCTGCCAGGCGGGCTTCAAGGTCGACGATCTGTTGCGATTGCTGACCGATGGTCTGGTTCAAAGAGACTACATCGGGCATCTGTCCGACGTGTTCGAGCATACTAGGGAGGCCATTGAGGTGACTGAGGATCTGGACGAAGTTGTCGAGATTATGTTGTTTGTGCTGTTCGGCTTGGTCTGCGAGTGCCTGGACATATGTTAGCATGTTTGCGCTGAGTACGACATCACAACTGAAAGCGTACCTTGAGATCTTGAGCGAGCTCAGCAATATCACGGCTGCTCGTATCAGATGCGACAGATCTCGGGATCTCAGCACCATCAAAAACACCTGATGTGGGTCGCGATGAAGATGAGAAGACTCCTGATGAAGGACGACTCGACTTTTCGAACACGGCCGACTGTGGACGGGAGCCCATTGAAGGACGCAGGCTGAATTTTCCCATGTTGTTGATATAGATCCTGTTTCGTTGGACAAGATCTTGAGTTGTTTTGATGGCTTTTGGTGTTGGCCTTGAGAGAGTGATGAAAAGGCAGGAAGCTGAAGCTGAATGTCAAGAATTGATTTGCTCAATGGTATGTAGATCAAGTCAATGGAAAGAGCACAACCGTCTTTAATAGAAACAGTGTCTCGCGAAAAATGCCCTGGCGGTGTATCAAAGCTCTTTGGACATGTGCGGTGAGACGCTCGTCCATGGGCCTAAGGCCCTAGTCAAGCCCTCGTAATTGTTAATTTCAGGCGGTGGACTCTCCAGGGCACAACAAACCTGTCAAGCCAGAACCACCAGATGGACAACATGTTTCTGCAAGCGGCAACAAGCAAACACACTAAGTGTCTAGTCCCAGAGTCGATCAACAAATGCTTACCTTAGACTACACATCTTTCGTGTTATCAAAGGCCGACCGTTGATGTTTAGCATTCCTCCCGAGCAGAAGCAGGAACAAGGGGTTCGCAGGCTTCCAATGATAGCGTGTAGACACTCAAGATACTGTCACGAGAGAGATACACCATATGCAAAGCGGATGTGTGCAAAATGGCAGGAACGGTCAAGAGAGATGACTTGGGCCAAGATTTCAGGGCCGCCGCAGAACGCCGTGCCCGCACCTTCCGAAAACTTCCCGAGATTTTCCTCCGCTCTATTGGTGGCTATACCACCGCCTATTGAGAATCAAAAACATGCTACTTCGCCGACGAACAAGTGAATCCACGTAAAATATCTATATGCAGCGTAGGTATGACTACGCCCCGAGGAAACACAGATCCCCTGTGGTTGGTTGTTTTGACATGTCATTGTAACTTCCTTTCTTGTCATTTTCACCCTGGCACGTGAATCTTCTGTCTTCCTGATCTCTTGCACAACGCTTCTTCGCGTCTCTGTGTCCTTCGGTCAGTCACGTCGAAGCACCTCCCCATATACAAAAGTGTGTAAGTCCAACCTCTTACACTACGGCATAGAAAAACTTCTCGCTATAGAAGTGCACGCTCGCTTCTGGAGGATAGACGTTCCCCAAGAGATCCGATCTGATGTCGTCTTCCGATGGAGGCAGCTCGTCCATTGTGACTATTGTGCATTTTGACAGCTGCGCACGCGTCACGAATCGTTGCGCACCCGGAGATAGAACTTTCTGCTCCAAGTCTTTTACTCAAGCCCTGAAGAACGCAAGAACTCTCGACCACCTCGAACTACAGCTGGAGAAATCCTTAGTCATGCCGTGGACTCTGAAAAGACCGTCCAGTTCTCTCGATCTACATTCGACTAGGCTCTCAGTCAAACCCACGCAAGTGCCATTCACGATGGAGAGAAAGCTAACCACGTATGTCTCTCCAGATTTCAGAAGGTCTACTTCAACAATTTCCTTCATGTCGCCACATGTAAGACCAAAGGTGTGAGAAGGTTGAGGATCTGATGGCAGAGACTAAGGAATTTGATCGTTATGACATGCTCTACCTGATGCAGAGCAAGGATTAAAAACAGTAAGGTCTTGGTTCTTCAATAGCGAAGCACGCTTGCGGTGACAGAACTTATCGACAGATCTTGACGCTCAAAAGACTCATCCCCCAACCTCAATTCGCAATAACAAAAGTTCTGTTATCCCACTCCTCGCTGACAGCAGCATCTAACATGTGCTCAGCAACACTGCTTGCACTTGCAGACGGCATAAACCCAGCTTTCTCTCCCTGCTCCCCGAAGAACTTTACCGGCAACGCAACCTCACCCTTCAACATTGCAGGTCTGGGCATCACATACCTCAACCCGCTTTCCTTTACAATCCGATCAACTTCGTTCTGGTCGTCGAGCGTTTGCTTCATATTCGAGTACAACATCGTTGCTCGCATGAGGAAATTGAGGTTTGGGAATGAGGAGCCAGCGCCGAACATGGACATCACAATGACCTTTGCAACTCTGCGATCGGAGGCTTTAACGGCTTGAACAACGGCGGCAGCGGATTGGGCCATGAACAGTGGAGGTGAAGTCGCAGCAGCAAAAGGGTTTCCAGAAGTGCGAGTTTGGCCTAGTGTGCTGATTATCACTACAGGGCCGGTGGTGAGGGAGAGAGCGGCGCTGATGGCGGAAGCATCCAGAGGAGAGCCGGTGATTGTTGTAAGGTTGGGTTGGGAGGGTAGAGAGGAGGAAGGTCGAATGAGAGCGGTGACTTTGTGGCCGCGAGATAGTGCTGACGAGAGCACGAGGCGGCCGGTGCGGCCTGTGGCTCCGATGAGGAGGATGTCGGGGAGGTCGGAATTGCTTGACATGATGACTGGTTGTTGAGCCTCTATCTTTGATAGGTCGATTCTCTCACTCCGAATTTGATGGGTCTCGAGAGGATTGTCTATTATTTGATAGAAGATTGCTCGGTGACGAGTAGAAGAAATGAATCAGTGGCTATGAGGTTGGTGTATTGGCTGTAGGTCTTGTGATGATTTTATCAATGGATGGCGGAGTTCAGCTTTGCTTTATATTCTATGTCGACCTACTGTTCTTCTATGTGTGCTACTTGATACCGGAGACGCCACAATTTTTTGGTGAGTTGGTTGCTAACAGAGGATGGAGTTGTCGCGGAGAAGGAGTTGTGCTTACCAAGTCGGATCCGACATCTCCGCTTCCTCGGCCGAGACGGTCGCCAAACAGGACCCCTTCACCTCCGCATAAGTACTTTACCTACAGTCCGCTCGGAAAGCCGCCTTTACTCGTCCGTGTATAGGATATGTCCGTCTGACTTTCCTCAGGTCTTCCGTGGCCAATCTTACAGATGCAATGGCTTTTCGCATCTCGGCCGACGCATGTACGAGAAGGATGACTATGTTGAGGATGACTTCTCACAGTGGAATATATAATCTGCTGCCTCGTCTGCTCGAAGGGACACAAATCATCACCTCCCTCAAGACATTGCAAGTACACTAAGAGCACCATACATTCTTGCCTCCTTCATCTACTGCCACCAGGTGTAATTGAAGCCCTCTACCTGATAACCAACACAACATCATGCAAAGCGAAGTCAGCATCATCGGCGCAGGCATCGCCGGCCTCACACTGGCCCTCAGTCTCCACACCCAGGGGATATCCTGCGCCATATACGAGTCCCGTCCATCGCCTCAAAACATCGGCGGTGCTGTAATGCTCTCCCCAAACTCCCTCAAACTATTCGACGACATGGGCATCTACAACGACCTCAAGCAACTCGGATATAGCTTCGATACCCTCTACTTCCGCGACGTCGCTGGCTCTCTCAGAGAAACCTACCCTTTTGGAAGTGTCGAGAAATATGGGTATAGTGGCTTGCGAGTGTATCGCTACCAACTCATTGATCTACTGCTGGAAAAACTCACCACTACCAACATACCTATCCACTACAACCACAAATTCTCACATGTGGTTTCCGAGTCTACAGATACGGTGACCTGGCAACTCATCGATGGCACCACAAAGACATCCTCTCTACTGATTGGCGCAGACGGCATACACAGCCGCGTCAGAAAATACATGTACCCTGAACTCTCACCGAAGTTCACGGGTATGGTCGGCATCACCGCTGCAGTACCCACCTCCAACCTCACTCTGCCAACGCCAGACTACAAAATGCCAGTCACCATCATGTCACCTTCCCACGGCGCCTTCGTCATCGCACTCCAAAAGCCCGATGGCAGCGAAGTGCTAATCGGCAAACAAAAGCGCATGGCTGAGCTCTCTCGCTCAGGCTGGGAAAACTTCTACGCAGACAAAGATGCCGCTGTTGCATTTCTGCGTGAAGGCGCAGAAGTATTCGGTGATATTGCTGTCACAGCAACTTCGGACATCCCTCATGAACACATTAACGTTTGGCCTTTTTATGTGATTCCGAAATTGCCCTCTTGGTCTTCGGATGCTAGGAGAGTACTGCTGGTGGGGGATGCAGCTCATGCGTTACCCCCTAGTTCAGGACAGGGTATCTCTCAGGCCGTGGAGGATGTAGTGATGTTGGCTCTGCTGTTAGGCAAAGGGATGAGCGGGAAGGAAGATTTGGGCTGGTGGCAGGAATACAGACAAGACAGACTTGAACAGATCTTGCTGTTAAATGCCAGAGTTGACAGCAGAAGATTGCCAAAGACGTTGGAGACCGAAGAGAAGGATGACGAGCAAGGTTTCGATCTGGATTGGCTGTACGGAAACGACGTTGTCAAGGAAGTGGAAAAGTACATCAACGGCCTTTAGACTGGAGCATATGAAACCTTGTAATGTCCTGATAGATAAGTTAATTCGATATGCAACATCTATAATATTTATCCACAAGCACACAAACATCATCACAGGGGTCGTGACTATCTACTATGGCGATGCACAACTGTTTCCAAAGTTCGAGGTTGGCCACCGTGAGATCTGGAAACAAGGGACTCTCTCTTTATGGACATGGTTTCTGTTTGGGGGAGCACTCTGCATTTTTAATGTCAATACTGTGCTAAATCGCCAGAGCATAGAGATTCGAGTTTATAAAAAGTAGTAAAACAGACTCTTGCACCTCTTTGCTGCAACGAATGTCTTTCTGTACACATTGGCTTCGTCGTGGAAGATATTGTCCAATCTGACAGGGATGTTGAGAAGAAAAGCAATGGTAGAAATGTCTAAATGATTCTTAATGTCTAGTCTATTAGCAGAAACAAAACATCACAATCAATGCGGCGCATCCTCATCCTGCGCAAAATGCTCTCTAGCATAAGGACTCTTCAACCTCAACTTCTCGCCATAATAAAACCACAACCACGGAATAGGTATCATGATAATACTCAAAAACGCAAGCAAGCTAGACGCCCACTCATATCCCAACTTATTGTACATTTGGTTTGCAAACAGAGGGAAGCCAGCTCCGACTAAATTGCGGATGAGGATTACTCCGGCGAGCGCGGATGCAGAGTAGGTTTGGTAGGAGTCGACGACGTAGTTGAGGATGCTGAGGATGACGATGTAGATGCCCAAGCCGAAGAAGCCTGATGCGATGATGGGGACGATCCAGTGGACGCTGGGGAAGGATGTCCATGCGAACCTGAGGGACAGGCGTGTTAGCGTACGATTTCGGGATTCAAGATAGTGGACTGGGACGCAACTTACCAAAACAGACTGATGGGAAGCAAGAAAGCACCGAATCTGGCCAACCAGATTCTAGCTTCAGGGACACCTTTGCCATCGTTGTTGGCCACTTTCTTGAGGTAGTAGCGTTCTTGGAGAGGGTAAATGGCAACGCCGACCACACTTCCCATAGCCAGACCCAGGAAACAAAGACCCTGTTCCCCGACATTGAAGCCGTGGTTCTTGCCAAATACCAGAGGGAAAGCTTCGTTGAAGAGATAGACCAAGCCGTAGATAAATCCATTGTATGCAGCAGCACCAATGGTGATGGGTTCGGTGAACAAGAAGCGGAATGGTCGAGTCAATGTGATGGCGAATAAAGTGTGAAGACTCTTGGACTCGTCTGCATGCGCATCAAATACACGTTTAGCAGAATTGTCGAGTCCTTCTTTCTTCAGTGCTTTGCGCACGCGAGACGCCTTCCTTTCCAGAATGGTGCTGTGACGAGTTTCGGGCAGAGTGGCCATCATGATGAGCCAAACACCGCCGAAGATGGCCATGTACACCCAGAACAACCAGCGCCAGCCTTTCTCCTGTGCAATATATCCAGAGATGACGAGTGCCATGGGTGGCCCGAATGTCGAAGAAAGACCGTAGATGGACATGGCTGGGCCGCTGGCATTCCTGTCCCAAACATCTGACACGGTACCGCCGGTGTTGGTCAATGGTGCTGAACCGCCGAATCCTTGGATCAAGCGACAGACGATGACGGTAGCGATGTTGGGTGCCAGAGCCAAGGGGATCTGGAAAATGAAGAGGATGAACCAAGAGCAGAAGTAGACAGGGTTTCTACCGAAGTACTCGGAGAGCGGTGCGAGAAGCATGGGACTGCGAACGAATGTCAGGAACAGCCAGCAAAGACAACGGTATCACAATCAACATACCCAATCGCAAAACCTAGAATATACATGGAAAGTCCAACAGTGCCAACTTCATCAGAAACACCAAACTCCTCAACAAGTTGCCCAACACCAGATGAATAGCCGCCAGCGCATAGACAAGTCAAGACATTCAACGAACTCGCAAAGCAAGTGATGTACCACTTTTGCGCTTTGCTCCAGTTACGAGGATTGTCCCTGTCATTTGGCCCGAAAGTGATGAAGATCTCTCTAGTTTCGTCTGGGTGTACTTTTGCATGACGGTAGGCTTCATCTTCCGAGAGCCAGAGTCTCGAATTGATGTTTTCGATTTCCGACCGAGTGCGTCCAGAGGTTGATGATCTTTCCGAGCCGATCTTCTTTTCGATCTCTGCAGGGTCTTCTCGTTCGATGGCCTGCTCCATGATGGCTGTGATGTATGGAAAGTGGAACAAGGAAAGGACAGAAGAGCACGAGGAGCAAGAGAGCAGAGATAAAAGAGAGATTGAATATGACCTACGAGGCACACGAGCTACTATGGTTTGTTACCGGGGTCCGGTTTCGCAAGGAGATAACAAGGTTTAGGTGACGAGTCTCCATGGGACAGCTCCACAAGAAGCACTCTCCATCGTTCTCCGCAACGCTTGATGTCAGTGACTTGGATAAATTGGGTGTCAATGGTCAGCCGTGCCGTTCTTCGATGGTCATACTAGCGCCGCCGTCGTAACCGTGATGCTTATTTGCGCCTGTAAACCCCTACCAAGCATTTTGAGTGGCTTGCTTTTTTGCTTGGGTGTTGCTTTTGAGGCGCATGATGCTCTTTTTAAGATATCTGGTATGCACAGCGGTACATGAGATAACACTTTTAGACCGGTTTCTTCGAACTCCAAAGGACATTCAAGATGATTTGGGCACATCCGACACTCGGACACGGAGAGCAAGACACAGGGCAAGTGGATCTCGTCGTTCTTTCCGAAGAGCCGCTGTAGCCGTCCCGCGGCGAGCATGAGGGTGAAGTCGGACTTTGCAATCATTTTCGTGAGTGATAGTCTTGGCATACGTCACGCGATACCATATTTCTCGACATTGCTCAGTCTGTCTCAAGGTGGAATAGCCTATACACGAAACACACAGGTCATCACCCAGCCCAGGTCTTATTCAAACCTCTCGCCAGAGCTTGCTGGTAGCATCTCAGCAACATGTCAGCCACAGCAGTCGACCACACTGCCACCAGCTCTTCCTCCCCAACAACCCTCCAAACCGCAAAACGCAACCTCCAATTCCTCTACGACCCATCGTCCCCAAACGCCCCCACCAAACGACGAACACGCTACTTCCTCCGCACTCTCCGCTACACCCTAAAATTCCTCTTCTGGCGCCTAGTGCGGTATGCAAAGTACGCTGCTGTGGGCGCCCTCACAGCAGCAGTAGCGGGAACAGCGATAGGGTCAGTGGCGTCTGGAGCGGCGTTTGTACTTGCACCGACAGGAATAGTGGGAGGTGCGGGTGTGGGATTGCTTTGGGGGTTGGGAAAGTTTGGATGGAGGACGCTGGCGAGGAGGGTGAGGAGTGGAGAGGTGCATGGGGCGGATGCTAGGGAGGATGAGAGGAGTGAGGGGCATGAGGAGGTTGAGACTATCAAGGCGCCAAAAATGGAGGAGCCTTGGTAAACAAAGGAGATGTGTCGAGGAAGTATTGGCACAGTCAGCATACAGAGAGATGCTCGGTCCACAGTCACGAGCGAGAAACAAGCTCCATACGTCGCACATGGAACGGACCGAAGAGCACGACACACCTGGACGACATCACGATCACGTTCAACCGAGCATACATGAACAAGAAGTCACTTGAGACCTCTTTCAGAAATTGGCACACTGCCATCAAGGTCGATTGCTCGCTTGGTCAGGAAGGATCATGGCTCAGGAGAATGCGCACGGGATAGTGATAGATTATTCATTGATCAGGAAAGAAGCCCGAGGTCCAAAATCAACGACCTAGCCCAGGTACACCAATTGACCGTTCTCGTTGGAGATCTTCTCATCCAGTTCAATCGAGGCATGCTCGTTCCAGCCACCACGGCCATCACCAAGCACAGCACACAGAGCTCTTCCACCCTCGGCCAGCCACACCTTGCCGTCCTTGACACTGCCCATGAAGTTTCCATTCCTACCCCAAACAAACCTGCCATCGCGGTTGCCGAGGATGTCGTTCAAGTGCAAATAGGACTCGTGCTCGGACCCGTCGGTACGCCTGCTGAAGGCCTTGAGCGCCATTGTGTTGTAGTCGAGGGAGATGTCGCGGGATGACTCGCTGAAGTTGCCTCGTCTAGAGGACTGGTATCCGCGATTACGTGAGTTTGAGCGAGAGCGCGAGCGGGAGTGCTATCAATTCTGTTAGCAATATTCTTAATCAGGTTCCACCTCTCATGACCTACCTTCTTCTTATAGCGCTTCTTGTCGTCGTCGCTGTCGGAGCTGCTGGAGCTAGAGTTGCTATTTCTTCTTCCGGGTCTGCCGTAGTTACCGGGAGCGCCGTAACCTTGGTGTTGTTGTGCGTATTTCTCCTCTTCCTTCTTCTTATGATGTTCCTTGCCAGCGTCCTCGAGCTTGGAGCCAGCAAACGCTCCGCCCACTACGCCAGCAATGGTGCCGAGAGCGCCGTGGTTCATCTTGTGGCCTCCGTATGCACCAGCGACACCGCCAGAAGCACCACCAGCCAAAGCACCCATCAGACCGCGGTCGCCTTCAGCTCCGGGTTGACCACCGTACGAAGGTTGGTTTGGGTTGTAAGGAGCTGATTCGGAGCCTTGGTAAGAGGTGTTACCGCCGTAGCCGCCATGTGTCTGGGAGGGGTACTCGTCACGAGCAGTCAACGGCTGTTGAGGCTGACCATAGCCTTGTTGATGGGATTGGTATCCGTCTTGCTGGTGGGATTGGTAGCCACCTTGTTGCCCGTATCCTTGGTCGTGCTGAGGGCCGCCATAGCGTGACTCGTTGCCGTATTGACTTTGTTGAGGGCCGCCGTATTGGTTGTTATGCTGTTGAGGGCCGCCGTATTGGTTGTTATGCTGTTGAGGGCCGCCGTAGCGCTGGTCGTCGCCGTACTGGTTCGAGGGAGCACCAAAACCATAGCCCTGCTGTTGCTGACCACCGCCGTAGTAGCCTTGAGCTTCACCGCCGTGGTTGTTGTAGTTGTTATAAGACATGCTTGAAGTGTTGATGTTGTGGAGGTGAAAAGGAGGAAGGGGGGATCTTGAGGTTATGTTTTATAGTCGTAGGTGGAGTTGGAAGGATGAGGGGGCTTTCTACTTCCTTCTTATGACAGGCTACGTGTTTGTCGTATCAGACACGACATAGCGCATTAGAATGGACCATTTGCTAGTCATGGCGCAGCTTGCTATTACTTCAGCGGGTCAATATCTTGAATCTCAATCTACAAGCCGGTCTTTCTGTACCACAGCCACTCTGCACACTATTGGTTAGGTGGCTGTGTCTGTAAGCTGTATGGACTTTCTGGAGGCTGTGCAACACCGTCGTGGCTGCCTTGTCAAAGAAATCGCTCTGACCTGATCGGCTTCTAGAAGTCCATGTCTGTGCACTGGCTGAATGGTCTATTTCCGGTTTCCTTCTCGGCGTTCGTCACCAGCACGCAAGTTTTGCCAAGTCCGACGAATTATCATGTCTTTGAGCTAGCAAAAAAAAAAGTTCTTGATGTTTACACAGCTGCACCGTTCACAAACACTCCTAGAGCAAAAAACAAAATGATCACGGCAGGGATCGAACCTGCAATCTCTTGATTCGTAGTCAAGCGCCTTGCCATTGGGCCACGCAACCGATTGATATATGCTTGGTCTATCTCAGGCCTTATGTTCTTGATGTTCAACATTGTCTACAGATTCTGGATGTTTGCCTTGATAGACTCCTCAAATCCAATGAACTTGTCCTGACCAAAGTTTTTCTTAAGGATCTCTTCAGCACGAGCTTTAGGCAGAACCTTGCTCAAATCCCTGCTGTTGTCCTTACGGTCTTCCGGGACCTCACTGTCGGGACGAGCTTTGCGCATGGCGGCGAGGGCGTCATTCCAATTGAAAGGCTCGGCGTAGGCAAAGACACGTTCATTCTTGATGTCGGCATCAATGAGAGCGGCGACGTGCAGGCGCGCGGTGTCTTGGACGTTGACGAACCATTCTATGCGAGTTAGTTTACGAGAAGCTGCAGATGAGAAAACAGGTAACGTACGGGGTGGGATCTGCTCGAGTTGAGGTCTAAGTGGAGGTCCAGTTAGCAGGGTTTGATGGAAGAACGGAAAGAGTACTTTTGCAGCGAGCCAACTCAAAACTCTGAGCTCAACAATAACGAGACGGCTTTCAGGACACCATCTCATGATTGCCAGCTAAAATGCGAGACTGGCCCACTGGATCTGTACCTATGGTATACTTACGCGAACCCCTTTGTGAATATGTCCCTTATCCAGCCTGCGGTACTGGCGTCCTGGCTTTTGTCGAGGATAGGGCCAAAGTTTGCGTTGGGGAGAATGGTGTTACACTCGAAGTGAGGGTTGTTCTCCTTCACATATTTCCATACAGCCTGCTCTCCCTGGGTCTTACTAGCGCCATAGACGTTCCAAGCTCTGTCGGCCTCGGTGTAGGGTGGGTCGGCCCAGGCCTTGTCGATGGCGTATTGGTTCCACGACGACTGGTCAACGTTGAACTCCTTGTTGGGGATAGGGTTGGTTGCAGCAGTAGAGGACGATGTAAAGACGAATCGCTTGACCGAGGGTTCCTTGTTGGCGGCATCGAGGGTGTGGGTGACACCGTTAATGACGTCTGGGATGACCTCGTTGGGGTTCTTGGAGAAGGAAATGTTGGTCGCGACGTGGACGACTCCCTCGCAGCCTGCAGAGTATTAGCGCTTGTGTTTCCGAGCGACTTAAGAAGAAGCTGACCCTTGACGGCATCATCGAAGGCGCCCTTCACGCCCATGGCAGGCACAACGACAAGCTCGAGTTTGCCTTGACCATACTTGTTGTCAAAGTATTCCTGGACCCATTTGCCTTTTGCTTCTGTTCTGACAGTGCCGCGAACCTTGTAGTCAAGCTGAAGGAGCTGGTCGACGATGTGGCTACCGATGAAACCATTTGCACCAGTGACTAGTACGGTCGAGCCTTTTTGAATCGGAGGCATTGTAAATCGTGGTTGTGGAGATGTGTTGGAGAGAAAGTTGAAGTGGAGAATGGAAGGAAACAAAGAAAGGGTCCAGAGGGTAATAATACTTGGCCTTTATCCATAGTCGAGGAGGGGTACTCGACGATGCATTTCTAATCAACTATCGATAGATGGAAGGAAGGAGCTATCCTGAATAAGCATGATGTCACTTCCAAGCCCTTGACCGCCCCCGACGGCTGTCGAAGGATTGAAAAGCGAAGACAGAATCGAAGGCCAGAGGGTGTATGTATCGTGTTTATCAATTAGCAGTCAAGGCCACCCAAGGTTGTGTTTGTTGTTGGTGGAGGAGGGTTTAACGAGATGAGAGGCAGGAGGATCATGACACTTGTACGCTTCGCGGGACATGGAACGGTTCAAGGCGGAATTGCCGACGGGCGATCATCGTCTCAAGGGCCCCCGCTTCGAGTTGCGGTCCTGATGAGCGCAAGCACGAGGCAGCGATCGCTCTCACATTATCAAATAATCTCTCTCTTGGGCATGGACACTGGACGTGCGTGTGTAGCCAACCCGAACTGATCATGTTGTTCTCGACACACAACCTCTCTCGATCTGTCGGTCCCTCACCTGCCGCCGCTGCCACTGCACCATAACACGACGACGGCGCGACATGTCGGCCATGGCATCCAACAGCGATAGGACCTCTACAGGCAGCTCTGCCTATGCCGACTCTGGGAAATACGCTTCGTGGGCCAGGAGCAGCGATGCTGGCAGCCGTAGAGGAAAAGATAGGGAAGACACCAACAACCTGACTGTATCCCGCCGTCGCCCGCTCAAGTCAGGAGGCTTTTTGATGGGCAACCTCTTCCAACCAAGGGACAGCGAAGATGACAAGATCGAATCTCCCTCCAGGTCGTCCGATTCGACCGACTCGCCATCAAAGCCCACCAAGTCAACGCCGCGGAAGCCCTCACGACTGGGCCAGAATGTCTCGGGCCCGAACAACAGTACCGCCCAGCCTCTCCCCGTGCCGCAGGCTTCTTTGGACCCGACTCAGCTGGTACAGATGGCCCTCAGTCTGAGCGAAGGCCGTCGCCGCCATGTCAGTGCCAATCTGCAGGTCCCTGCACCTTCGACCGACAAGCGCCGTGTACGCTCCAGTGGTCCGCCTGCCATCCATGTTTCTGCCGGATCTCCCATGGGCAACGACCTTCTTCAACCCATCTCTCCTGGCGACTCTGCTTCACGCCCTTCCACCGAGGACGATTCCATCTTCACGCCTGGTCAAGACGTCGACTATGACTTTTCGCAGGCCACCATCCACCGCGCCGACCGAGCACGCAAGTTCTTCGAGCTGTCTTCCGAATACAGACGCCTGTTGACAAATCTCCCACCCCTGAAACCTACCGTCTCTGCCTCGTCTCCACGCTCCGAGAAGAGTCGGAAAGAGTTGGAAAGAGAATACAATCCGCTGCAGCTATTACGCAATCGCAAGGCCCGTCATCGCGAGCAACGACCTCTTGATCCTCCCATCGAAGCCTACGAAAACTTGGCCAAAGTCAAGAGCTACATCGACGAGATCGAACACGAAGCTAGCGATTCTACATATCGTTCCACCATGGACACATCCCTCCTTCCAACCTTCCGCCGACCCAGCCGAGGTCAGGATGATGCTCCAAACCAAGTTACTCGCTCACACAGGCGTACCGACACAGCTGCGACCAGGATCACGCGTTCCGAATCTGACTGGTCCTTTACCCCTGCCGAACTGCTGGCCGACGCGGTTTGGCTGCTACAACCTGGAAACAGAGCTTGCATAGAGAACAGGCACGGTCATCGAGTTTTCCCACAACAACCTCGCTCAAGTTTCGAGAGCACGAGAAGTGCCAGGAAAAGTGCTGACAGCAGACCTTCCATATCGCGCACAAACACTTGGGACAGCACCATAAAGAGTGACGATGAGACGGACCGAGGTCGCATCAGATCAAAGTTCCTTTCTCTTCGACATGGCGACAACTCGGCCCGCAAGCACTTGTTCAGAAACAGATCGCGTTCAAGTAGCATGTCCAGTGCCACTTCAGCTCGCCCCTCGAACCGCAAGAAGCAGTTCTTGGGCCCTGGAAACGCTCCCGATCTTGACAACACCGGTCCATTGGAGCGCCAGATGAAAAAGTTGATTGAGAAAGAGACGTTAGGCATCGAAGCAGAATCTCCTGAGTTCATCTCGCCAGATAAGTGGGACAGAGGCCATGAACAGCCAAACGAAAAGTCAAGTGCACCATCAACTTTAGCTGATAGTCCATCGGTCAACAATCACAAACGAAACGACTCGTCCAAGACCGATGAACCCAACGACCATACTCGGCCTTCTTTCGACGATTCCACCGCCCCTAGCTCACCCACCGTCGCCAATCACATACCCTCGTTTGGTATGAGTCTGTCGCCTCCCACAAGCCGCCAAAGCTCGCCGGAGAGAAAGTTCGGTTTATTCAGGTCCAGCAGGAATGCTTCGGACGACAAGGTGCATCGTACAGACTTCGCGACCCCCACTCTAGCCAGTCTGGCCAGTTCACGCAACGTCAGCGATAATGTTGATCCGCCTCGCTCCAGTCTTGACTCCTCACGGCCTCCAGTCCCAGGTATCAAGCGGCACAAAACCTCCAGTAGTATCACCAGCACATTTCTCAATCCAGGTCGCCGTATGTCCAAGGATGTCGGCGTTGGTCGTTTCTTCAAGGGTGGTCGTATTGGAGACTTGGTACGCTCGGATAGTTCTCGTCAGAGTGAAAGGTCTCGCAAGAAAGATCAGCAGATCACTTCAGACATGTCTGACTCTGATATGGATACCGAAGAACAAGACGAGAACCGACCTCGCAAGGTGCCACCTGTGCACAGATCAAACTCTATCCTAGTTGGCGCTACTCCGAAGCAAAAAGAAAAGGAGCGGCAAAAGCTGAACAACTTCAACTTGCCGTCTTTCAGACCAGTCAATCAAATCGCGGAAAGCGATGCAGAGGAGGGCCACATTGCTCGGCAAAGCAAGTTACATAGAGAAGAGAGTAGATCCTCTAGGTTTGACAGGCTGGCCCCACCTCGCATCAATCTTCCACGGGAGAAGTCGCCATCAGTATCACCAACCCGAAGAACACCTATCTCGCGCTACTCGAGCGATGGAGGCGATCGCAATGATCAAGACCTCCTAGGTCCCCTTCGCAAAACTCGCCAGCCCGGTGGCTTCGAAACAGGTTTATCAACAGTCGAGAACGCTTCACCTTCGCAATCACGACAGACTTCACCTTCCAAACGCCATTGGAGCATCTCAGACCGTCATGGTGCTGATCTTGAAGCGGAGCCAACAATAATAACCTCGCTTGATATTGCGCGCATACGCGCTCTCTACCTCAGCAGCGGGATAAAAGCTCACGAGATCGTACGTCGCGTTGATAGTACGGCCGACCCCCCATCTCAATTCTACGTCGCTGCAGCAAAGACGTCAGGCCAGAGCATCAACCCTGTCTGCGTCAAGGAAGAATTCAACCTCGCTGCGCGAATGCTACACAAGACAATCAAGGATCAAACGACAAACCTCTCCAAGCAACTTTCCTCTTTCCGCGAGAACCAACTTCCTGGCCTGCACGATAGATTGGCAGACTTGCGCATCAAGGTGGACGAGAAGTTTACACCTCTCGTACATTCTACCGCCGATGAAGCAGATGCTTTTACAGTGGCGCTCACCACACAGCACACGCTAGCTATCAAGCAAGTCAACGACGCCATTGACAATGTGCTCAGGCGCCGCAGGAGAAAACTGATCTTTCTGCAAAAAGCCTCGTTCACAGTACTGGAATGGATTGTTCTGGGTCTGCTGTGGGGAGTGTGGTTTGTGGTCATCATTATCCGCTTCTTCAGGGGCATTTTCTCCGGTGCTGTTGGCGGGATCAAATGGATGCTCTGGTTGTAGAAATGTTGAAGCATGGCCTTAGCTGGACTTGTTCCTCTCGCTATTACTCTTCTTTGGTACCCAGACTCTGACTCTGGTTGCAGCAGATTTAACTATTCTTCTTTCTGACATCCTTACATCTATAAGTTTTATGTTCGATTTTTTCATTGTACTCAACAGCACATAGGCCTGATTACAGCTTCTTAACAAATAATTCATGACCCATCGCTAGCAACTGTAATCTTGAACAGTCAACACTCCAGGGCAGACAGGATGCAGTAGAATGGCATCGTTTGTCGAAGCAGATCGTTGGTTCGGGTGATTTTCGGATAAGGCCTCACAGAGAGCAACTGCATTCTACTTCGTCTCCTCGCTCCTTTCTCTGTACACATCAAAGTTGTAACACTCTGATTCATACATCCTGCCATCATGGTTGATCAGGAAGTTGGAGAGGTCCAGGTATCTATGGTCTGCAATATGGCTAAGGTAGGTAAGGTATGTAGCATGCACACAACATGCAAGCAAACGACGCATATTCTACTCGAGTATACCTCAGTGGACCACAGACTTTCAGAACTGTAGGTAAAGCGAGGCTCAAAGTCAATTGGCGTTAGTTTGCAGTGGTTGTTGTACTCGTAGCCTAGTAGGCGTCAAAACGAATAGCTGCGTAAAATCATCGCAAACCGCACTGCGACTGTGACGGGCGCACTCACTAGCTTTGCGTACAACGACATCATCGGCTTTGCCGCCAGGAGTAGCTATTCACAAGCTTGTGGCCTTCACTCGAGTTTCTCTGCGCCCGTCCTTTTACTTTGTTACTCACCGGATTCGAACTCACGACCTTTCTCCACCTCACTCGGCACTCATCAGACTCGAACTCACGACCTTGCTTGACCTCTTTGCGATACGCAACGGATTCGAACTCACGATCTTGCTTCTCAGCACTCACGGTATGCCATCGAGCCACCTTCCCTTCGGAAAGTGCAACTGCGGAAGCCGCTAACACATAGCCAAGCCATGAACATCCCTTCAACCATGGCAGGAGCCCCTGTCCCCAAGCGTCGTGGATGGTTCAAACGCAAGAGAGCACCTGTAAGTCTAGACTTTGATCAGCATATAGAGACTTCCCATGACTAACAACTCTCCAGATCGCTCGCATGATGACTCCTGCCTCTGGCAGCGAGACCATCCGCCAGCTCGGTGTTCCTGACAACCTGAGCTCAACCAACGCCCGCGCTAATGATTCTCTCTTTGGAGATGAGCCAGACCCTGAAGTCGAGCCCGAGCAAGTTCTCGTACGCCAGGATGCACTCGTCAAGAAGAGCACCTGGAAGTGGCCTCAGTTCCTTCACAAGTTGTCGCTCCACGGTCTCTTCAAGGACTCTCAGTCTAGCTTCGTATCGGAGCCTGACAAGGATGCCATTCACGGACACGAGGATGTCTCCCTTGCTCCAGGAATGCTTCGTCTCCCCGTGGAGATCCGTAACCAGATCTACGGTCATCTCTTCGACAAGCGTCTCGTCATCATCAGGCGCCATGACGATTTGCCCTACCGCGACGGAAGCCCTCTTCTTGATGCTATCACCGAGCATCGTGAGCCCGAACGCCCCAAGGCTACCAGGTCCATCAGAATCGTCATGTCGTCCATCAAGAAGACGACCAGAGATGTCTGCCGCAAGGTCATCCATAGAGGTCTCTCGTACGATCGCATCCCCGGTCGTAAGCCTCTGCCCATAGAGGGTGTCAACTGGGAAACTTCTCTTAACAGTCTGCTACTCACCTGCAGAACTATTTACCACGAGACAGCTCCCATCCTCTACGGTAACACTGTCTTCTACTTCGACGACGCACAACGCCTCAGAAGCTTCCTTAAGACTGTCTCCAACAGAAATCTTGCTTGCATCACCAATCTGCACGTCCACGTGCGTACCTACGGTATTCCTAACGACGCTGAAAACAACCTTTGGGAGCAGAAGCACATTAAGTGCTGGACCAAGATCTTCGCAACCATTGCGAAGAAGATGACCAACCTTCGCGTTCTGAGGGTGGCTTTGACTGTCAGGTGCGTCACCGATGCCCTGAAGTATGCCTTCAGACCTACCAGACACAACACAGACTGGAAGGGACGTGCCAGCTACATGCTTATGCTCCGCGATCTCTCGGACTTGACTAAGCTGGAGGACTTCACCGTGTCGATCAGGGCCACAGACGACTTTACGCAGCAGTACGACCACATGTCTGCTAACATGCTGTACGCATCCTTTGCACTCGCCAACATCTATCCTCTCGATTGGCTTGAGGCTAAGGTCAAGGCTCTTCATCGCAGTTTCTTCGAGCGTATGCACGATGGACTTGAGAAGGCCATGTTCGACGTCGCCCGTGGCAAGGACCCTGACGAGTCATTTGTCGCTGTTGCTGCGGCTACCACAGAGTACATCACCTACTGTATGGACCCTATTGGTGACATGCTGGTAAGAGACCGCGAGTCCGAAGTTCAAAGGACCACATATGGGACTTTGAGGGAATGCAGACGTGAAGACCAAGAGACATGAGGCACAAAACACCTGAAACAGCACAGTAACGACAAGAAAGAAGGAAAAGGAAAAGATGGAAAACGCGGAAAGGGGCAGTGCTTGCTTTCATGGCTTGACAATCTCCCCATTTCAGGTTGTACAAATATCAGAAGGAAACAGAAGGAAAGGTTGCTCAAAGACAGAAGGAGAAGAAGCATTCGATGGCAGACTATCGATGCTCACGACAACAAATGTAAAGTAGTAATGGTCTTCAATGAGAATGGGAGTTGAGAAAAGCAACAAAACTGTGTCTGTAACTTGTGCTTGTCAGAAGATGTGAAACAGGGAGTCGATTGCAGCGATAACGCGTTCAAGGGTCCCGCGGGAGTGTTCCAGATGTGGGATGGCGGGCAGCGGAGTCGAACAGCGATAGGAATCGGTGAGTCGTTAACGAACAGCGCGCTCCTATCCATCGTTTGCCAAGAATCAGCAGACAATATCTGTGTCCGCGACTGCATGAGTGCGATATGCATGGAGTTGGTGGATGTTCGAGAAGAGTATAACCAGGTAAGACTCCACAGGTAGGTTCCCCATATATCTGGTCTATCCGTGATTTGAATCAGATGCTGCTGACCTTGGCCAAAAGACGGGCCATGGAGAGGAACGCTGGATAAGAAAGCCGCCAGCCCACTCAGACGCGGACAGGGCCCAAGCTTTTTGGAGCTTTGGCGCGTGTGGTCAAGGGGACACAGTTTCGTGTCGTTTGTTGAGAAATATTTAAAAGGAGAGTTGCTTGCACATTTCTGTTTCTGGCAGGGATCTCTTTGTTCACACGACGAGGTCTTCCGCAGCAACCATGGCCAGCAAAGACGAGTACAAGTCCGAGTACTCGGAGGAGTTGACCAACTTCATCAAGACTCCTTCTGTTCCTGCTCCTGCTCCTGAGAGCACCGAGTTTGGTGTACGCAGCACTGCTGTGAGTTAACCTTTCCCTCTTCCCTTCTGCTCGCGTGCCAGAGGTATTCTCCTACTTCGGGCGTGTTCCTCTCTGCTCATTGCAAGCCAATGCCTCTCTACTTTCTCTGCTTCCCATTGTCAATGCATTGCTGACCCAATTGCTACAGTACCCAGCAATCAAGAACGCCCCTCTCCCCGCCGACGCAGCTGGTAGCGAGTCGTTCAACAACTATGTCCTGTTCGCTCTCCTCGGCGGTGTCCCCGCCTACATCGCCTACAAGCTCAGTGGTGGCTTCAAGACCTGGGTCTTCTTTGGTCTCCTGACTGCCATCCCCATCCTGATGGCCTTCTGGACCATTGCTTCCGGCTACACTCCTCGCAAGAACGAGAAGGCTCGCTACCCCGGTGCCCCTGTTGAGCACTACCTCAAGTTCCACAAGGAGGCCGATCGCGCAAAGTACCACGGCCGCAGCAAGATCCCCATGGAGACTTTCCACGAGAAGTACTTCGACGGCGATGTCGACTTCAATGGCGACGCTCTCGAGGTCATGGAGTACCGCCACGACTGGGCCAACTTCCGCTTCACTCTGTCTCTCTTCTGGTTCTTCCTTACTGGTATGATGCCCGAGGTCATCATGCACACTCGTTCGCAAGATGAGGAGCAGGTCCGCGACCACTATGACCGCGGTGACGACTTCTACTCCTGGTTCCTCGGCCCTCGCATGATCTACACTTCTGGTATAATCTCCGACATCAACAAGGAAGAGACCCTTGAGGAACTGCAGGACAACAAGTTGGCCATTGTCTGCCAGAAGATTGCTCTTCAGGCTGGTGATCGCATGCTCGACCTCGGCTGTGGCTGGGGTACTCTCGCCAAGTTCGCTTCCGCCCACTACGGTGCTCAGGTTACTGGTATTACTCTCGGTCGTAACCAGACTGCCTGGGGCAACAGCGGTCTCCGCAAGCTCGGTGTCCCCGAGGAGCAGAGCCGTATCTTGTGCATGGACTACCGCGACACTCCCGTTCCTCAGGGCAAGTACAACAAGATCACCTGTCTCGAGATGTCCGAGCACGTCGGTGTCCGTCACTTCTCTACTTTCCTCAGCCAGATCCACGACATGCTCGATGATGACGGTGTCTTCTTCATGCAGTACGCTGGTATCCGCAAGCCTTGGCAGTACGAGGACCTCATCTGGGGTCTTTTCATGAACAAGTACATCTTCCCCGGTGCTGACGCTTCTACTCCTCTTGGCTGGACTGTCGACAAGCTCGAGGGTGCTGGTTTCGAAATCAAGAGCATTGACACCATTGGTG
>Ga0268250_10000374_pt1 | contig 21734 bp, 26 predicted proteins | sample AgamicAsSfe_FD_200448 | JGI IMG/M metagenome (GOLD analysis project Ga0268250, IMG submission 200448) | Agave microbial communities from Guanajuato, Mexico - As.Sf.e (v2) (version 2) | ecosystem: Host-associated > Plants > Phyllosphere > Phylloplane/Leaf | place: Guanajuato, Mexico | collected... | reverse complement strand
GTGCTGGGATGGGGAGGGGAGGGCTAATCAGGAGGGCTAGTGGGTAGTGAAAAGGATACGTGGACAGCCACTGTGGAACAAAACACCACGAGAAGGACATGGACAACGCATGTAGACATTGCAAGAGACTACGCCATAAGACGAAGCAGAGAGAGGCACAGGCGCCAAAATCATCCGGTCCGGCAAGCGGACATCAGTAAGAGAAGGCAAGGATATTTGACCTCGTTTCATTCCGTTTCATTCCATTCCAGCGCGGCGTTCTAGGATAGTGTAGACATGGTTCGACTTTTGGCGCAAAAGGCATCGTAAGTAGCATCTTGCATAACTCGTACATGGTCGCTAGGTTCAGCAGGCAGCTTGGTTTCGAGCTGGCATGTCATGCTGAGAGATTGTAGATAGTCGGAATCCGCTGTAGTTCGATCATGGCAGATAGATCTGTCTCCATGCACTGCGGTGTGTTGTATGTTGAGTAAGTCTGGAGACAGGAAGGGTACACATGATCAGGGACGCGGTTGAGGTTATGGAGGAGCGCAAGGATGGTTCGACATCTGTAGTAGGTTCAAAGGGTGAGGCAGATAATTCGTTTCGATCATTCATATCTTTTCATTCATGTACAACCCCATCATTCCGTATATCTTCAATTCGTAACATCGTATCGTATTTGTGTCATATGTCGTGTCGCGTCGTGTCGTGCCATGTCCGCCGTAGCCGTTCGGTGATTGCGCATGGAAATGGCAGGTCGGGTGCTGGTAGAGTTGAGCTCGGTATGCTGAGATCCCTCTGGCGTGGTTTGACGTGACCGTAGTGCCTGTGTGAGACGGCAGTCGTTGGGGTATAGTCTGCGGTAGCATTCTGAATTCTTTGCATCAGGCAGTGCGGCATCCAGAAGAGAAGCCGGCAAGCTTCGAGGTGGAGCGGACTGTCAACGCTCGCAAAGTATCGTCTTGCCTTCAGGTTCACCGCGGCCAGTTCAGACTGTGATCTCGTTCCAGCAGCGTGCGCTCCGGGAACGTGTACAAAAAGTTTGAAGCATCGCAACTACCTTTCAAGTCCCAACACCATTCCTCCCAGGACCCAGATCCAGTCTTCCTACGCCATCCAACTCATGCACAAAGAGTTCTTCCCGGTCACCCATGTCCCTACCATCCAATTCCGCAAGCACCTCTAACCCAGAGTCATTACGATCCCGCGGACGAACGCCCTTCGGCGACGCAATGCCATCCCACTCCAGCAACAGCAAATCCCAATTGTCGTCGTCAGGATAGCCCTTGCTAACAACACACCCAGCGCGAAATGATGCATGCCCTTCTGGCCACTGACCGTCACCGACATGCGCTTCCTGGATGTGTTCAAGGAAAGCGCGTTCGCCGTCGAAGATTGGTAATATGCCTGATGCAGCTGCGATGAGCGGTGATGAACATAGCACGCATCCGAAGCTGACAGAGTCTTTACTCTTGGCCTGTACGTGGTTTCTCATCAGGAACTTCCAGCGGAAGTGGACTTGGTCGGAGAAGCGTATGACGGTCCTGTCGATGGCCTCGTGAGCATGGGAGCCTCGTGTGGCTCGCCCTTCGAAGCGGCAGCCGGATTGGGCGCAGACGATATACCTGACCGATTGATAGAGGCCACCAGTTGGTCTTTGGCCGATAGTGACGGCGCTCACATCCTGGCCGACTTGCATACGCCAAGCGGACTTGCAGAGGCCAAGATAGTTATTGGATTCTGCAGGCAGGTAGTCCCGACTACCAGTTGCTGGTGTTGACTTAGAACCTTTTCGCAGGCGACTGAAGAATGAGGAAGAACGTCGAGACGAGTCGGCTCTGCCGGGAGGGCTTGAATAAGAGAATGGGCTTGAGGAGGCCGTGGTGATTTCATTACTAGGGACTTGAGAGAGCGAATTCGTACGCTGGTATTCAAAGCTACTATTGCTCGTTGTGAGCGGGGAAGGCCGAGCACCCTTGGAGCCAGAGATCGATATTGGCTGTGTGACTGGGGCATGATCATTGCTTTTGAGATGGGTAAGAGGACTTTGTCGCTGACGTTCCGGACTACTGTCGCTTGTCATGCTTGAACTTGGCCGACCGGATTGGGTATCTGGAGTCGAGATTGAATATGAATCTCTACTTTGTCCATTGCTTGTGACTTGGGAAAGGGGTCTCTGGCCGTGGCGTTCGAAGCTGCTGTCGCTCGTCCTGGACGGTGGTGGTCGGGTAGATTGAGAATCTGGGAATGGGATGACCTTTGTGTTACGCGACGTGCTGGACTCTTCATCTTGCCAGGGGTTATGCGTCACATCTGTATCCAATGTCGAGGTCTTCCCAGCTAAGGAAGTGGGCGGGATACCCCAGTGATCAGGAGCCGAAGTCACGCCTGCTGTGTCAGCACTATTTCTCTCAGTTTCGTCATCTATGATGCCACCGGTCTCCGTGACGAGTCCTAAAGGCTGTGAGGCATTGTGATGTGTATCCTGCTGCTGTTGGCCTTGTTGAGCTGCTGGTAGATTTGATGTCCGTAGCAATCGCGAATACAATTCTGACAGGCAGGCAAGGGCTTGATCACTACTGGTCTTGGCAATATGCTCAAAAGACGTGAAGTCCATATTGTTTGATCTGATCTCAATGATGATTTCCTTTAGTATTCGATTTTCGATTGCTTGAAGCTCACTCCGTGCTGCCACTAGTCGGTCGTCAGCTATGACCTGAACGATTATGTGGCTATCTAAGAGCTCTTACTATCTCCACTTGCGAAAGGTAGTCGTCTCTCCAGATAAAACTCGTTGTAGCGTTCTCTGATGCGATGACTGCCGGCGCTGAATGTCCTCTGTAATGTGATAATCTTCTGCTCATCTTGCTGCTGGTGTCTGCTTTGCCGTTCATCCTGTGGTTCCGACCACTTCTTTTGATAGTCCACGATCAAATTGGCCCCATCATTCAGTGCTGACACGATTGCTGCCACACTCGCCACGACCGCTGTAAGGGATATGGTCAGCCTGAGTTCTATTCTGATGTAGCCGTCTTGGTCACTGACAGACGCCAATCTCTCGACCACTCATGTCGTAGGCTCCGCCGCAGGCGCCACGCCCTGGGTTGGGCGTATGACGTTGTGGATGCGCAGTCAAGCGTAGTGGTCAGGCCCAGATCCACGGTAAATGGTAGCGTAACCTTAGATGGTGATCGGTATGCAAGGACAGCAAAGCTAACAAGGCTGCGACGAGCGTGTCGTCGGGAGCACGCGATCGTGATATTGTGCGAGTAAGTCAGTGGTGATGAGGGTGGCGGAACAGAGAAGCAGCCTGAAAAGAAGCAGATTGAAGAGTCACAAGCCATTCGGCACACGAGAGGTGAGCTTGTAGACTAGTGGGCAAAGTACTCGAGTACCTTTAGGGAAGGTGCCGTCAGCCTCGTGCGCAGCGACCGAGTCCGGCTAATATGATATGCATGATGCTGCATGTAAGCATTCAGATTGCGGTATCATGATTGTATGTTCCAACAGATGGCGCTCGAATGTATTTGTCATGGTGTTGTTGTGACTATTGACTCATGGCAATAGCTGTGTCAAGGAACTGATTGAGATGCTAGCACTGTCTGGAACATCAAGTAAAGTCCTTCTTTGCTGGAGCCTACTTGTCCGCTATACACACTCTATGCCTCGACCAAATGTTCAATATTCTATACCATGGCGCCCTGGCCATGCCAATCCATGCGTTCGTATCGTCATGTCGTAAGTCATCGTGCTATATGTGCCCTCATACCACCAAGTACCCCCTCAGATACCCCAACTGCCTCTTCTCGGCATCATCGATCCTGGCATCGACCCCCATACCTCATGAATATCCACGGGCGCCTTGTCATCGCCATTCTTCAACATCTGTCTTCCCCATTCTCTGACATATTTCCTCAAAGCTCTCCATCTCCTGCACATTGTCTCCTCCACAACACCCTCCTCCTTTGCCTGATACTTGGCCGTTCTCTTGGACTGTACAGCGTCGCCCGCTTTCGTCTCTTCATGGCCCCTCGCCCTGACGAAGATGTCAACTTCATCGTCTTCCAGCCTGATATGTCCATGTGGTCCAGCAAGATTATCGTCCTTGCGCAGCTCCTCCAGGGGAACGCGTGTGACACGGCTGAGCTCTTCATCGAATTTCCATGCTAATGCAGGATAACCAAGCGAAAGATAATTGTAGACCTGGGTGATGAAGGAGTCGTTGAATTCTGTGTCAAGTCGAGCCTCGAGCTCCAGCTTCTGACTCAAGAATGGTGTAGAGGTGGCAGGACTCGAGTTGAAGGTGGCAAGCTTGGGTGAGGCGGATGTTGAGCTCGTTTTGCTTTGAGGACTCCATTGCCCGCTATGGATTTTCAAAGTGCTACCAAGTGTGCGCTGGCCGGGCAGTGATGGCGCATTTGCGCTAGTATTGTTCACGGACAGGCTTGGGTTCGGCGACAAGGGTATTGCAGAAGCGAATGGATCGTCGCGCTCGATCGCAGGCGTAGCCAGAGGCGTGCGCATAGGCGTCATTAGGCCTGGAGCATTAACCCTTGCGGAATGTATGCCACTGCCTCCCCATAAGCCGCCGGCTGCGCTGTCGTCCTTGGACTTATCTGCTTGACCCCATAGTCCACTTATCATCTTCACGGCTTGCACACTGCTGGTCTCATGCTCTTCAGAAGAGCGCTTCGCCCAAAGACCATGTTCATCGACAGAGTGTGTTGGCTGCTCTTGAGACAGATAACACATTTGTTGCTTGAGAAAGTCAGCACCTTGCGTAACGTCGAATCGAGCATGCTCAGGCGAAGCACAGCGAATGAAGCGGATGTCATCGCCAAGCATGGGTGGTCGAGATGCTTCCAGCATGCGTCTCATGTCATGGCTCAGATCATATTGTTGTAGTGCCGCTTGCATAGGTGTAAGATTGCTCGCCCAAGGATCTTTCGGCTTGGTTTGTGCTTGGGGAGCAATGCCCATACGCTTCTCCCCAAGAAGTCTCATCTCTTGATATGCCAGCTTCTCATCGCCAGAGTCTCTACGGGTCGGATCAGATCGAAAGGGCTGAGTAGGCTGTATGTCCTCTTCGACCTCGTCTCCACTGTCGTCCACGTAATGTGCTACAGGTTCGTGCCGATCCGCGTTGGGATAGGCTGCAGAAGCCTGCTCTAATAATTGTTGCTCAGCCAATTCGGCTTCCAGTGCGAGCACGTATGGCGAATTCTTCTCTCTGCCCTGTTCTGTTTGCTTCAGCATCTCCTCTGATGTGTCAGACCCGCGAGTATGGCCACTGCCACGAGTTGAGCTCGAGCGGAACAGTGAGGGAGGCGGGGGCGATTCATCGGACTCGGAAGATTCAATCGACTCCAGTCGTGGCACCCGATAGGAATGTTTCCTGGTAGTTGAGCGAGATCTGCCAATGGAGGAACCCTCCTGCTGCGACGCCATTTGCCTTTGCGCAGTTGATAGAAGAGGTGGCTTAGAATTGTTCTGATTCGACAGCAAGTTGGATTCCCCATCCGGACGCCGTGCAGTGGAGGATGCTCTAGGAGTCGTGTCTGTCTTGTCGTTCTCTGTTAGTGTTGGCAGACTATTTGATCGCCTAGACCTTCTTGCAGTTTCGATAAGCTGCGGTGCAAATTTGCGACGTGGGGGTAGAGCAGGTGGTGCTGCAGGAGCAAGACCGAATAGTGCCCTCTCATGCGGTAGTAAAGGAGCACTCTCCATACTCATTGACGTGCCGGAGCTGGATGGAGTCGCACTCGATGGCGAGCTGCGGTTGCTGAACCTTGTGGTCTCGACTGGCTCTACTGCAAATTTTCTTCTCACGGGTGTTGCTGGTGCGTTCGGCTTAGAGATGATGGGTCGTATAGCGTCGCGATTAGAGTCTGCGCCGATCATGCTAAAATCGATCATTGGCTTTATGGAGTCGCGGTTGGAATCTGCGCCGATCATGCTATAATCATCGAAGTCAATCGGCGCAGGAGTAGCCCAGCGCTTTGGCTTCCAGGTGGATTCTTGCTGTGCAGGCGCATTTCTGGAGCTTCTTGATGTGGTCTCAACAGGATCCGGTGCGAATTTTCGTCGTGGTGTACTTGATTCTGGCGCTTGCTGCACATCTTTCGAGCTTCTTGTTGTGGTCTCGACCGGTTCCGGAACGAACCTTCGCCGAGGTTTGACTGACTCTTCTGGTTGTGATGCATCTTTTGAGCTTCGTGTTGTCGTCTCAATCGGCTGTGGTGCAAACCTTCGACGAGGTGCTACTGGTTTCTCGGCTTGTGGGTCATCTTTCGAGCTTCTGGTGGAAGTCTCAACGGGTATAGGCGCGAGTCGTCTTTGCGGTTTGGAATCTTCCTCCTGTGCAATCGTGGTATCCTTCGAGCTGCGCGTTGATGTTTCGATCGGTTCTACAGCAAATCGCCGCGGCTTTGTGTTGGATGGCTCGTCCTCTTGTGGTTTCAAAGGTTGATTTTCTGTTGACGTCGACATCATCTGGATGTGATGGTCGAGCTTCTGAACCTCTATCAGTGTACACGATTCGGCTTTGGTTCAGCGTATAGCTCGGTATGCCAGAGCAAACGTCTTTCTGGGGGCAATTGAGCCGGGGAATGCGATGACCACCAAGATTCGCTACAATACAACAGGACAATTCGACGCTTCCCCTACTACGTTTCGTGTCGCTGGCTAGGGCCAGAGCAAGCTGGAGTTTTGTGGTAAAGAGTGGCTCGCTGTGCTGCCTGCCTCGCCAATACAACTCTCGCCTTCACAATGAAGTGGTTACAAAAGCAGAAGACGAGCTGGGAGCAATGTTTGCTGATAATCCGTATCAGACGAGACGACAGGAGTACAGAGATATATCGGACGATCGCTCACGTCACTCTGGGGAAATGTGGACCTCGCGAGAAAGACAAGAGCGGCCTGGCGGCAACTCTCTGGAAGAAGTAGAGACAAGTCTCAAGAGCAAAAAGAGTACAGCGTAGCGTGGGTGCTGATTGAAGTGGGCGCGAAAGCTGATAGCAGGTTGAAATGTTGTTGTATACACAAAATATCATGCATGATTCGTGGAGTAGCCTTGTATCTTTTCGTGACCTTCTCACCCTGGTGTTTTCATGACCGCAAATGAATCCTTCCTTCCTACAGATTATTGCAACCACATTTACCAGATTTCAGGCACAGGCAGGCCCGTCCCAGTACCTTTCATTGCCAGCGCAAGCAGAAAGCGCATCAGGAGTTCACCTCGCGGGAACGTGTCCTCAGGACGTAGCTCGCGTGACTCAACAAGGACCACATTCCACCTACCTTGTGCGACCTTTGAGGTGGTATTGTGATCAATTACTGTAAGGAGCCAAGGTGTAGGCAAAGGTCAGACAATACAGCGAGGCATTCGTGGCGCCGCATATCCCGTGATCGTTAGCAGGAGGAATCTTGACCTCGGGTTGGCTGGAAGCATTTTCTTCTACTTTCTACAGCTACGAAGAGGCAAGGTGACTTCAGCTGTGGCACGCGATCACTCCAGTCTCATCGATAAGATCAGGTGTGACCCTCTGGAGCTTGGCAGGTTCAGAGTTGATACAGGTTCACCTCGACGAGCCAAGTGCTCCTTGTGACCTACCGTCCAGCTCTGGTCGTGGTGTTCTAAAAACAACGTGCAGCATAGAAACGACTCTTATTAGCAAGGGCACCAGGTAACTGGAGTTGTACAGATCTAGGTCGCACAACATCACACAAAGTTGCGCACTGTAATCGATCCCCACGAACATACAAGAGATGTCACTTGATACATCCCAGTCACGACACCTTTCACCACCACTGTCGCCACCTTCATCCTCGCCACTCTATCCTTCGTCCCCGTCGTCGACGACCTCAGCATCAGTCGGTCCAACACTTTCCGATCTGCCGAATGTTCGACGACTCCATACTACTGACGGCTATCGCGCCGGAATGTCGGCTGGAAAGGAAGACCCTGTAGTTGCACAGGCTGGATTCGATCAAGGCTATCCTATTGGCATTTTACTGGGCATGCGAGCAGGCAACATACTGGGCACAATATCGGAGCTGGTTAGAAATGGATTGCTGGAGAAGTCTCTCATGCAGGAAGCTGAGGAGGAGCTTTCTGTAACCCGTTTGCTACAGGACATGGGCGCCAGACTCGGCAAAGGCATTGCTGAAGAGCTGGAAGATGGTCATGATGTTCTACCAGAGAGCGTAGACAGCGACGAGCGTGATACTGGTAAACCCAACTGGGACGACCTGGACACGAGTTGGATCGCGGAATTGGCATCTATCAGGAAATGGAGTGGTGTTCTGGCAAATGCCACCAGTGGACTGGGACTTGATATGGACGTGAACACCATCACGGAGAGCAAACCACAATCTGATTGCGCCACTACTTGAACCCGAGGCCGCCATTTCTCCTAGGCGGGAACGTGATGGTGATCACACTACGACAGGAGACTGGACAAGCATTATTCGGAGCACAACAAGCTCTAAGATGTGATTAAGCCAGGCTCGCACTCAGATGGGACGAGCAAGACACTGATACGGGGTGTAGCTGCACAGGCGCATCGCGCTCATGTCCACCGAGGTCCAATAATGGCTCCTGAGAAACAGTCCACCGCTAAAGAGGGGCTTTTGAATGCTGCACGTGGACGCTCATTGGGCAGTATACGATGATGAACGAAGCCAGACTGCACAGTGGCACGCCAAGCCAGAGCTACCTTAGCTGCTAACCTATTTAGGCAACACAGTACTGCAAGTCGCGCGTCGCTAAGTGTACGAAATTGTTCGAGACTATGTTTTTGAGACACTACTGCGACCGTATACCACGTTCGAGTTTGCAGTCATTCTGGGTCCTGCTGCATCGCATTCGCACTATTGCTGGTCGCGAATCGGCTTCGGAGCGATGTGGCAATTATAATGGCACCTTGCCTGAAGCTGTGCAGCGTCTATGGCAACGCGACAGGCTAGAGACCTGCAAGTCTTTGGGCCTCGCGAGGACGAAAGACATAGCATAGTATAAGAGCTCAGCATCTCCGTTTCAGCATTTAATACAGCGGCCGAATCAAGCCTTTTGCTTCATCATCATTGTCAACATGCGTGTCACATTCGCCATCGGCCTGCTTGGTCTTGCCAGCGGAGCTCTCGCCTCAGCACCTCCTCCTCCTGCTGGATCATCACACTCTTCTGCAAGTTCGAGCTCGAGTTCAAGTCATTCCTCCAGCGTGACTACCACTCACTCGTCGAGCTCGAGTTCAAGTCATTCCTCCAGCGTGACTTCCACTCACTCGTCGAGCACCTCCGCCACGAAAACCGCGACTAGCAGCTCCAGCGCCTCAGCAAGCTGTACTGACACTGCTACCTACCAATGTCTGAAGGGAGTGCCGTTCCCGCACATGATCAATGCCACTCTAGATGAGTTGTCAGCAGGCTTGGCCGCAAGTGAGCTATTCCTGGTTTCTGATGACATCCAAGCGAAAGCTAACAGTGTCCAGAGCTGTTCACCTCTGTTGATCTGGTCAACACTTACGAAAAGCGTATCGCTGAAGTTCAGGATAACCTGACGATTGTGACTGAGGTCAACCCCGATGCTCTAGCCATTGCTGCTCAGTACGATGCTATGAGGGCAGCTGGTAATGTGCTTGGACCGCTGCATGGAGTTCCGATTGTCGTGAAGAACAACATCGCCACATTTGACAAGATGAACAATACTGCTGGGTCTTATGCTCTTCTTGGCGCTAAGGTTCCTGAGGACAGTGGCGTTGTTGCCCGCCTGCGCAAGGTTAGTGCCCTCATTCGCTCGGTCGCTTTCTGTTGCTAATGCTTCCGAGGCTGGCGCCATCATTCTAGGCAAGTCTAACTTGAGCCAATGGGCATACTTCAGGTGAGTTACTGAATGTGTCAATAAAAAAATGATTTTTAACATCTGGAAAGATGTTACAATTGCAGCAATGGGTGGAGTGCTTATGGTGGACAAACACATGGCGCATATTATAAAGACCAGGACCCGCAAGGCTCTTCATCGGGCAGTGGTGTGGCCACTTCTGTTGGTGCTATCTGGGCAGCACTCGGTACCGAGACAGATGGATCCATCATTGGTCCTTCTGATGTCAACAACGTCGTTGGCATGAAGCCTACTCTCGGTTTGACCTCGAGATACCTCGTCATTCCTATCAGTGAGCACCAGGACTCTGTGGGCTCTATCGCTCGTACCGTGAAGGACGCCGCCTACCTCTTGTCTGCGATTGCAGGATTCGACGCTCATGACAACTGTACGCTGCCCACTACGAACCTTTGAGCCTGTACTGACAAATTTATCAGACACCTCCGCCAACCCCACCGGCAACATCACCGTCAACTACGCCCTCGCCTGCAACAACACCTCCCAACTGAAAGGCAAGCGCTTCGGTGTCCCGTGGAACGTCGTCGAAAACTACGCCAACGGCGACCCAACCGATCCCCTCGTCGCCCCCGTACTAACCGCCTTCAACGCCTCCCTCGCCCTCATCAAAGCCGCCGGTGGCACCATCGTCCCCACAAATCTCACCCTCAACGACGGCGTGAACGAAGAAATCGTCCTCGACGCCGATTTCCCGGTAAACCTGAAGACGTACCTCGATGCGCTCACTTACAACCCGCATAACATCACCAACCTCGAGGATCTGCGCGACTTCACCGAGGCGTACCCTCTGGAGGACTGGTCGCCCACGAGTCGCGATGTTGCTGTCTTCAACGAGTCCCTCGATCTGGGCTGGAACAACACCGATCCCCGCTTCTGGCCCGTCTACGAAGCCGATCTCCAGCTCGGCGGGCCCGACGGCATCATCGGCGCACTAGCCCGCGACAAGCTCGATGCTGTACTCCTTCCCTCGCAGTTCTCGTTCACATACGCTGCTATCGTCGGAACACCCGTGATCAGCGTACCCATGGGCTTCTATCCTACCGGTACTCCTGAGACGCCGAACTCGTTTGGCGATTTGGTGGCCACGGCGCCGAATATGCCGTTTGGTCTGAGCTTCTTGGGCAATAAGTGGTCCGAGTTTGAGCTTATTGGGTACGCGTATGCGTATGAGCAGAGGACGCAGACGAGGAATAAGGTGCAGCCGTATATTCAGCCGTCTACGGAGTTGAAGGATGTCATTGGGAAATAGGATGGTCTTGGGCAGGGCTTGGGAATCTGGTACAGCGGGTGTTTAGAGGGGGAAGTGGATGGGGAGAGGCAGAGGATAGTAAAAAAGAGAGATGTGCATTTCGCAGTTGCCGCATATCATACAGACCTGTAGAGTTAGTTGAGGACGATAGCTATGGAGTAACGTGATTGGCACGATATACATAGCGTACAGCATGCAGCATGCAGCATCGTGCCATTGTTCTCGTTATGACGTTTTCCAGTAGTTACATTAGGGCGCCCGTTATTCATGCCTTAACTCGGACTCCATACCAGGTCCTCTTCATAAAGAGGTAGGCTGCCGTAGCTGGGCTAGCCACAGGCTGGTGAAGTGGCAGCTCGTATCTTCGGCCATGTAGCTGCACAATGCCCCCGCTAACTCCGTTCCACACTCCTGAAGGGATAGTCCCGTAGCAGTACGTACGCTGCTTGACCTGAATCTTCACATCTATTCGAGCTAGCTCTCCTTGGCGGAAGAGCTGCGTCGCAAGAGGTTCTGCAGACTTCAGATCACTTGCTACACGCTAGATAGTCATGCTCGCCAATGGCAGACATGCCTTGATCATGATCCGGCTCATGATGATCGTGCGAATGTCGCGCAGTTCAGACTGGCACCCTGAAGTCGCGGGCTGAGTCCTTTGCTCTGGCAAGCCGAACGGCGCCCCGGCCATGACCTCTTTCTGTGAATTCTTATATTCAGCAGGTCGAGGGAGTCTTTCCCAGGATCGTGATCGTAGAGGCATCAGTGCCACCAGCTTGTGTCTTCTAAGAAAGACTGAACGTGGTCATTTTCGAGCGTGTTGGCCCGACGGAGACTAGAAGACTTCATGCCTACACGTTCTTCATCATGCTTTTCACCAGCTTCACCTGTTCCTCCACCGTCAAGCTCTTCTCATCCGCCTCCTTAATTAGCCTCCCCAACACCGCCGTCATCTTGATCGTCTCCCCTCGAATCCAAATCCTCCCGTTCCTACCTACCGCAATCTCGAACCTTGCCCCATGCTTCTCCGCCGCCTCCTCCAAGACCGCCACTCGTCCTTCCTCTCTCGTCTTCGCCATCATTAGCCGCCGCGCGATTCCAAGACTGATGTCAAACACCATTCCGCCCTTGAGCTCGCCCAGTCCCTCAGATTTGCCAGTGGTTGAGTGCACGCACTCGATCTCGGGGTCCATATGACGTTCCGCCAGCGTCACACGCGCGTACACCACGCTGCCAGCTTGCAGCATCGGACGTGTCTTCTTCGTGGCGCCCTCGAATGCTAGTTGTGGAAGCGTGGCATGCGCGGTGTATGGTGAGAGCGAGCAGTGGAATACATCGACGCTGGAGTGGTGCACGGTCGCGATGACGAGGTCGCCGGGAATAGGCACGTAGCGAGAATCTTGTGCGGAGGTCTCGAGCCAGACTACGTTCTTGCGGGAATCTGTGTGTAGGGCGCCGGCGGTTGTGGCGTGCAGAGTGGAAGGTGGAGTATAACGAAGGCCAGGGCCGAGGGTTAGTGCTTTGGAGGTGTTCTGGTTCAGTGATAGGGATGAAGGGTTGATGACGTCGCCTGGGAGAAGCACGGTGGGCGATGCCATGGCGGAGAGTTGTTGGGATGTCAGAGTGACTGTGTTAGCTGACGTTACTGTCTGATGTGGTTGTGTTCTGAGTGACGATGAATCAATTAATTGATGCCAAGAGAGCTTGTCGCGTCACGTGCCATCTTTGCCAACGCGACTCTTCAAGCTCTCTGGCTCTGACTCCTCACTTTCATTTCTTTCATTTCTTTGTCCTCCTTCCCTTTCCTCCTTCCTTTCCTCCCATCATTGTTCTTTCACTCGCCTCGTCTCACATCCTCACTTCAAGATGGCGGACGATTCGGTCAAGATTGACAAGAACCTCTTTCATGACCGCCTTTCTGGATTCATCGCCGCCTGGAAGAATGACAAGAGATCTGGCGAGGGGCTTTTCAATGGCGCAACTTCCATCGCGATCGCGATGGGGAAACCAGATGAGAGTTCTGGGTATCAGAAGAATAACGCGTTTCATGTACGTTGATCAGGGTTGCCATTGAAACGTGGATAGACTGCTGATGAAAACAGTTCTGGACCCTGGGCTACGAATTTCCTGCAACACTCATCCTCATGACTTCGGAAACTGTCTACTTCGTTACGACCAAGAAAAAGGGTATAGATCAATGTATGTGACCACGGAGCTCTAGCTGACATAAGACTAGCGGAATACCTCGAGTCTCTGAAGGGGGGGAAAGTTCAGCTTGAGATCCTTGTTCGTGGAAAGGATGCAGAGGAGAACAACAAGATCTGGGACAAGATTTTGGAGGCGATCAAGGGCGCAGGGAACAAGCTCGGTATACTCAAAAAAGTAAAGCTGATTGGACCTTTCGGAGACGAATGGAAGGGCAAGTACGATACAATCTCGAAGGAGGTCGAGGAGGTGGACATTTCAACGGCACTCTCTGTATCAGCGTTGGCTACTAAAGACGAGTCAGAATTGGTGAGTCATCAGACTTCGAGGTCGAGGTTGTATTACTGATACCTTTCAGCGGGCAACAAGAGAAGCAGCACGTACAACCAGTGGTCTTTTGCGCAAATACTTCGTTGAGGACATGGCCAACACGTTCGACGAAGACAAGAGCATCTCAAACCAAGCGCTAGCAGGAAGGACCGATAAGAAGATTGATGACACCAAATACTTCCAGAAGGAATTGAATGTGCCCAGCAGCTTTGACGCCAATCAATTGGATTGGGCTTTCCCTCCGACCGTCCAGAGTGGCGGTACTTACGATCTATCTCTGCGGCCGAGTGTAACGTCAAATGGCGAACCTCTGCATCCTGGTACCATCATTGCCAGCATGGGTTTCAGATATCAATTCTACTCCTCACTTGTCGCGAGAACATATCTGGTGGACCCGGTGAAGTCACAAGAAGCCAACTACAAGGTCCTCCTCGCTGTGCATGACGCGGTCGTCAAGGAGATCAAGGAGGGAGTTACAGTCAAGAGTCTTTATGAAAAGGCTGTGTCTGTGGTCAAGGCAAAGAAGCCTGAGCTTGAAAGCCACTTTTTAAAAAGCATTGGCTTTGGCATCGGTATGGAGACCAAGGATGACACTCTCGTACTAGACGCAAAGAACACAAGGACACTACGGGATGGTATGACTTTGGCCATTGCGACGGGTTTTCAAGACTTGGTCAACGATAAGCCGCAAAACAAGAAGAGCAAGACTTACTCGCTACTGGTTGCAGACACGATTCGCGTGACCAACGACGCAGCAGTTGTCTTCACGAAGGATGCACCTACAGATCTTGAGCATACGTCCTTCTTCTTCACGGAAAAGGACGATGAACCAGCTGCTGAGAAATCAAAGCCAAAGAAGGACTCACGGATTGGTGGAGTGAACAAGGAGAACATGCAAAAGAGCAGATTGCGTAACGAACGTGCGACTGTGCAAGACGCCGAGAAAGATCAACAACGCCGGGCACATCAAAAGGAGCTACACGAGAAGAAGCAAGCACAAGGTGTTGCCAGGTTCTCGACAGATACTGGAGCTCTTAACGGTGTCGAAGAGAAGAAGTTCAAGCGATTCGAGTCATACAAGCGCGACAACCAATTTCCAAATCGCGCTAAGCTTCTCGAAGTCTGTGTCGATGAAAGAAACAGCACAGTCGTCTTGCCTATCATGGGGCGACCTGTGCCGTTCCACATCAACACGATCAAGAATGCCAGCAGGACCGACGAGGGCAAATTCTCCTACCTACGCATCAATTTCCTCTCACCTGGACAGGGTGTGGGTAGGAAAGACGATCAGCCATTCGAGGACCCAGATGCTCACTTTGTTCGCAGCTTGACATTCCGCTCAAAAGATATGTCGCGCATGGCCGACATTACTGAGCAGATCACTGAACTGAAGAAGAGCTCTAACAGGCGAGAGCAGGAGAAGAAGGAGATGGAAGATGTTGTTGAGCAGGACAAGCTGACAGAGATCAAGAACCGACGGCCACAAGTGCTGAATAACGTCAACATGCGGCCCGCTTTGGAAGGCAAACGTGTAGCGGGAAATATCGAAATCCACCAGAATGGTCTCCGCTACGTTCATCCTACAAACCAGAAGGTCGACATCCTATTCAGCAACATCAAGCACCTGTTCTTCCAACCTAGCGAGATCGAATTGATTGTGGTCATCCACGTCCATCTCACTGATCCGATCATGATTGGCAAAAAGAAGACAAAGGATGTTCAATTCTATAGAGAAGCTGTCACGAATATCCACGACGATACTGGCGGCAAGAAACGCAAACACAGGTACGGCGACGAGGAAGAGTTTGAGCAGGAACAGGAAGAGCGAAGAAAGCGAGCACAGGTCAACAAGGAGTTCAAGGTGTTTGCCGACCGCATCTCTGACGCTGCACGTCAAGAAAATCTCGCAGTCGACGTTCCCTTTGTCGAGCTCGGCTTCCAAGGTGTGCCATCACGAAGCAGCGTCATGATCCAGCCTACGACGGATTGCCTGATTCAGATACTGGAGCCGCCATTCCTCGTCATTACACTATCTGACATCGAAATCGTACATTTGGAACGTGTGCAATTCGGCCTCAAGAACTTCGACATGGTTGTCGTCTTCTCCGACTTCAACCGCGCTCCAGTCCACATCAACACGATTCCAGTCGAGAACATTGACGGCGTCAAGGACTGGCTCGACAGCGTCGACATTCCCTTCAGTGAGGGCCCGCTCAACCTCAATTGGGCACCCATCATGAAGACCGTACAAGCGAATCCATATGAATTCTTCCACGAAGGCGGCTGGGCCTTCATAGCAGCCGAGTCTGACCCTGAAGACGAGGAGGAAGAAGAGGAGGAGAGCGCGTTTGAGATGAGCGATAGTGAAGTTGCCGAGTTGAGTGATGAGGAGAGCGAGGCCAGCGACTTTGACGACGCGGCTAGTGATGATGATGACGACGGCGATGCTAGTTTGGATGAGAGTGAGGGTGAGGATTGGGACGAGCTGGAGAAGAAGGCGGCGAGGAAGGATAAGGAGACGAATTTGGATGATGATGATGAGGATGATAGACGAAAGGCTAAGAGTAGTTCGAAACCGAAGAAGAGATGAGTGGCGATGGAAGAGACCAAGAGGGGCATTGACAGAAGCAGGAGTCCAGCGCGTCAAGTGCAGGTCCGGTCAGAATAGTAATAACGATCAGTAGCGTTTGGTTTTACTAGCTTGACGTGTATAATAATGTGAGACAAGAGAAATGCAATCTCCGCAGTCCTACACGATGCTCTTTTCTCTGAGCACTTGGTGTCCTTGTGCCCTGCCAACCCTGCTCATCTTGACGTTTTTCCAGTCAATGTGTCAGTAATGTGTGAGACCGCCACACGCGGCACGAAGCAGAAACAAAACAACAACATCATCTAAGACTAAATCCGCCGATGCGCTGCCTTGCGTCATCACATCACAGTGTCTTATATAGCCTGGCTTTGCCGCTTCCTTTCTTTATGTGACTGTTTCTCATACCAACATATGCTGTGTTAGCGCCGTACACGTAGTCGGGGCAAACTGCTGTCACTCGGCTTTGGGGCAAGGCAGCGCAGATGTCCTTTCCGTCTCGCCACCACTGCACCGACTTTATCCGACCATCGTGAACATACCACCGTGAGGTATTGAATGAGGAAGCCTCCTCCCTGATGAGATGCAGCGACTGTGAGCATTGCGGTAACACACTGCTCACCAAAAAAGTCGAGACACGCATTGGTGAAAGAACAGGCAGGAAGATGGTGCTTTTTGATTCTTTTTGATTGTGCTATGTGCTATGTACTATGTTCGAGCTCGATGCGAGCTATCTTGGCCTGTATCCAAGAGAGACTTGACCATATCCTTGCCGTGCCCATGCTTTCGCTGGCCTTGGTTTTCCGGGATGCCATGACATGGCCAACCAGGGCCTTTCCTTTCAAATCTGTCAAACCACCAACGCCGCGCTCAAATTACAAACATTACTTCTAGCCTCGTCTCATCTCATCTCTTGACGGATCTTCTTCTCCGCTTCATACAGCAATCTTCGGCATCGGCTTGAAGGCCACCAGATACTGCGCGTTAATCTGCTCCAGCGTCATCTCCTCCGTCCAGAACGCATCTTCCTCGGACAGCATCCTGCTTCCCCTCCTCACATCAACAGCCGCATCCACACCTCCACCCAGCTGCAACCACTCCTCAACATCGCCCTTCTCGGCCCCCAATTGCAGCCACTCCTCCACCTCTTTCGCACCAGCACCCCCGATCCGCCGCCTTGGCATACTGATGCCCAGCCCAGATACCTTCTCCACCTTCTCAAGCTTCATCTTCGGCGGCGGCGGTGGTAGGCTAGCGATTGCAGTCTCCCACGCACTGATGCCCGTCTGCACGCGCTTGGCCGGCCGCTGCGGTCGCGGACTGAGACATTGCAACGTCCCATGCTCGGCCTCGACATGGTCCTCATACTCGCTGCGACTCGTCCTCAACAGCGGCGTCCACTCCTTCGCCGGCACGCTCGGGGCCCTTCCCTCCAGCGCAGCGAGTGCGGCGGCGCGATGGAGGAGGATGGTGTACTCTTCCTCGCTGACGGGCGCGCCTGCATGCGGCGTCAAGTAGTCCTCCGCCTCCTCTTCGGCAAACGCAGGATGCTTCCCATTCGAGTCGAAGACGTCCGAGAAGACGGAACGAGGCGTTGCGATGTCGCTGAACCAGGCGTCTGAGCCGTCTGCGCTGAAGTCGGAGAGTGTGGGGGAGAAGGACTCGGCGGAGGATTCGTAGTGGGAGCGGGCGGCGGCGAAGTCGACTGTGGCCGGGAGGGTGGGCGTGAGGTATTGGTTGCGTTTCTTACTGCTCGCCTGGAGGTTCAGGTGTGACTGGGAGTGTTTCCGCGGCGTCGATGGTGAATGCGGTGCCAGTTGTGATGAGGGAGAGGAAGGCACGCCGGAGAGGATGTAGGCGTTGTTGATGGAGTTGTTGCGGGATTTTGCTGCGAAGCTGGCGAAGGTGGGGGAGGAGAGGGCGGAGTCTGCGTCTTGGGAGCCGCGGCGGACGGAGGCGGCTTTGGCGAGGTCGAAGATGCTGCCCTGACGCTGGAAGAGCTGTGTTGGGCGGCGTTCGTGCCGGGACATGCGCTTGTCGGTGCTGACTGTGACGGGCATGATGATGGTGGTGGTGGTAGTGATAGTGGTGGTGGTAATGATAGTGGATGAAGAATGAAGGTGAACGAGGTAAGCTCAGCGAGTGAAAGCCTCCTGAGGCAAGAAACTTCGAAACCGAAGAGCTGCGAGCGAGGTGTAGCTGCTAAAGTGCAGTATACCGGAGCTCAGCAAGGAAGATCGTGAAGAAGCGTTGGCAGGGAGTGAGTGCCTAGCAGCCTGACTGGACGACGGTGTCTGGGATATGCTGGTGATCGTAGAGTTTATGCAAGGCAGGTTACTGTGCAGCCGGGGACGCCCTATGCAAGCTAGTCGTTGAGGTACTGTATCCAAGTGACAGTTGAGTCAAAGCAACGTCAAGTGTCAAAGAGTAAGGTACAGTAGCTTCGTTGCTGCATGCATTGAGCAGCAACCGGCGCCTATCTATAGCCCATGCCTGAATCCCCCATCCCATCCCAGACTCAGGCCAGTCGCATTCAGCCGGGATCCCCACCTCGATCCCAGCCAGGAGTGTCTGTCTTTATGCTCGTATCGGGCCTTCGCCGGTGTGTGTCTGGGCCTATGTGGAGGGGAACAGCAAGGGGGGCAAGTAGGTACGGATCCTTTCTCTCGCCCATCCCACCAGCCATGACACACACTCCGGGTTCAGCGTGGCCTGGGAGTCAGACCATAGTACTGCACTGCGGTAGTGGCTGAACTGCAAAATGCCACACTGGCCACACGATACCTCCGGCTTATTCCTCCGCTTGCACCATATACGAACGCCCCCACCCGCGCCCTTGCAGACACACGAGGTCGGGATCCACTATGTAGATAGAGTTGGCTTTGACCTGCATGAGGTCGTGTAGGCGTGTCCCGACCATCTGGCAGCCGGTATGTTACTGTATAGCGTTGGGTTGTGTGGGTGTGTCCGAGTGCATATCTGTGACGCTGTGATCGCCGGTGGTCATGTTCTGATGTTGTGATATTGAGACCCTGAGGCAAGTGAGACGACAGCAGGCTCGAGGGGCTCGATTGTTCGTCTTTCGGGCATGCTTCGAGACTTTGCTGTGTGCTAAGGGTGTGCTTTGCTATCCCTGCAGCTGCCATCTGACTCTGCCATTACACACGTTTCCCTTGACATATAGTTACAGTATTGACGGTATTGACAGCAAAATGGCTTTCCAAATGTGCATCGCGAAGTAGTGCCGTCGTACTCACGGCGCCAGAGTACTGTACACTCTCTGCCTCCTGCGAGCGACTGCTCCTTTTCTTCCTATAGTGCTGACTACTGCTGCATCAAGAGGCTTAAAGGCTACACATGGTAGCTACTGGCACGATCTCGTACTACTGTCAACCGGATAGTGGTCGATGGTGGTCGATGGTGGTCGATGGTGGTCGATGGTGGTCGATGGTGGTCGATGGTGGTCGATGGTGGTCGATGGTGGTCGATGATGGAATGCATGACAGTGTGGATGATGAAGACGATGAGGACGGTCAAGACGATGAGAAGTCAAGAAATGGTGGAATGCTGAATATCAAGGCTTGAGTCCTGTTAACGTTTGACTGCTGCTTGGCATGCAGTGGAGGTGTTCTAGATCCTGCCGTATGCTGCTACGTGGAAGCACAATCGTTTCATGATGTATGTCATCTGCGTCCTCGACTGTGCGTGCGACGGCCAGGAACGGGCGATATGTGCTCAAGCTTGGGAGCACCTGATGCTCCGTCTACCGTCACCTGCAACTTCATCATGCAATGTACCTGCATCATGCAAGTGGTGATGATATGCAGCTTGCAGCTTGTAGCAGTCGCCATGAAAGACCTTCTCCCGCAAGCACAGAGTACTGATCCCCTTATCCCTGCACACTCTGATGACAGCTCCAAAACGAAGCTGTCTGTGTGTTCACCGGGCACCCACATTCCGCAGCCTTATCAGGTATGCATCCTCCACCATTACCCGCCGATCACCATGACACTTCCTGCACACTCAGATCGATGTTCAGGCATCTCGACCTTGCTCCACCTCGATCACGACTTACCTTACCTGTGCTGTCTGCCTTTCACCTTTGACCGACCAGTCCATCGGTGCTTTTCCGCCACCAACACGAATACGCATGCCCCCGGATCATCACAACCCCACGCCTTTTCATTCCAAATCCTCGCATCCCTGTAAGCGGTCACGAGATCGAATGATAACGGGGCAAACGTCTCTGAATCTTGGTAGTAAGTGAGAGAGATTATGGTGAAGGTAGACAAGGATGTATCTGTCATGAATGCTTGCAAAGATGAAGGTTGAGGTTGAAGAGGATAGCCGATTAGGGACTAGCCTTCACTCGCATTACGGGGCCATTGGAGATAAGGGGCAGATCGGCGGGTAGGGCTGCGATTATGCAAGTATGGCGAATGATGCAAGCGTCATGCAAGGACGATCAACGCATATCTTGACGACAACAGTATTTGCTAACTAATAACTGACATGCTCCTGGCTGCGCAAGATTCGAAAGGCATCTCGTCGTATGAAGAGTACATTTGCCCGATATCCTCATAGCAGGAACCAACACCAACATCTGTCCTCCGCGGATCCAGAGTCATACACACCCGCCATTCTACTATCACGAACACCGTTACATACGACATTCAACGCAACACGTTTCTTCACCGTCTCAGCGATACAAGCCTTTGTCCCACGCCAGACCCTGCTTCCGCTTCGCTCCGTCTGCCTTCCGTTAGCTCTACGTCGGCTCAGATCAGATACAGTCACCCTCCCGCTCCACGTCCAGAGCTCAGACGACCACCACGCAGCGCACCCATCGCCCTTGCACCATCCCAATCCATCTTGGATCCTGCAAGCCCAGTCCCCAAGGCAAAGTCCTGCTGGATTTTGAGACTTGCTTCTCTCGCCTTTCTCACTTCAATTGCTCACAGCCTACGTTACGTAGATCCTCCTCCTTTCTCCTATGCACTAAACCAATCCGGCCAAATGCTGCAATCGTCCTGACTCCCGACTGTAAATCCATTCATCCATTCATCAAATCACCTACCCTCTCATCCTTAACATCTACTTCCTGCATGCTCTTACTTTGCCTTCCTTCTCCTTCTCCTTCTCGCCCCTTCTCACACGGCTCACGGCCCGTCCTCTTACACCCCTCTGTTCCCATCCCAGCTCTGCAGTCTGACCCCGTTGCCGGTCCAGATCGAGCCCCCCATTCCCGCCAGCAGCTTTACGAGGCCTCACCTCGTGCTCAACAAGCGCCACCTCCAACATCTCATTCTTCAAACGACGCTGACTCGGCTCGACATGTATGTCTTCCACCATCCACCGTCAACTGTCTGCCGTATTAGATTGCAGGTGACGGTGCGCTCCAAGCTGCGTCTGCTGTGCTGTGCTGTGCTGTGCTGTGCTGTGCTGTGCTGTGCTGTGCTGTGCTGTGCTGTGCTTTGCTGTGCTGT
>Ga0268250_10000373_pt1 | contig 21786 bp, 22 predicted proteins | sample AgamicAsSfe_FD_200448 | JGI IMG/M metagenome (GOLD analysis project Ga0268250, IMG submission 200448) | Agave microbial communities from Guanajuato, Mexico - As.Sf.e (v2) (version 2) | ecosystem: Host-associated > Plants > Phyllosphere > Phylloplane/Leaf | place: Guanajuato, Mexico | collected... | reverse complement strand
GAGTGGCCCATTCGGGGTCAGTGGGAGCGATGACGCGAGTGGGTTGATGTTGAGGAGATGCAAAGGCCAAGAAGGAAGGAGAAATCCAGTTGAAGTCACCCATGTCGACTCTTTCGTACTTCTCGTATCTGCATACTTGTTAGTTGTCTATCCCAACTTCAAGTGCTCTCGGAAAACTCACTCTTCGAGACTGAAGTCCTTGAGGCCACAGAGGCCTTCCTCCTTTGCCTTCCACACACCGTAGACGACATCTTGTACGGTCAAACCATAATCAGCTTGACTGTAGCCGGCATCACGGAAAGGCATGCATGGAGGGTCCATCTGGGCGATGGGGGCCAGGGCAAGATGCGGCGGCCAGTTTTGGATCAAGATCATGTAGCAAGCAAGAATGCATGCAGCATTTGCGCGACCTGGATGAGCAGTTAGTAACAAAGGTCACCAAGAGTCAATTCGATGTATGCATACTCCTTGAGTCGGCGTTGCACCAGAAAACAACGGGCCTTCCCTCGTTCTCGGGATCCCCAAGCACCTCATGCAGCATCACGGCGAAGCGGTAGAGGTGACCAATGTGCAGCGGGCCAAAGTCTGCATGGAATGCATTGTAAAGCAGATGCTTGTCGACTGAGAAGTATACGGGAGGCAGCGAAGGGGTAGCTGCGGTTGTGGTTGATTGGGATCTGGCAGAGCGCTTGGACGGCGACTTGCTGGACGACTTGTTTGTGTAGGGAAAGGGCGTTTGCGCGTTGGGCTTGTGGGTGTATGAAGCCAAGTAGAGGCGGTCTACTGCTGTTAGACTAAAGTTGATGCTGGGTATGGCGGATGCGACACTGACCTTGGATGTACTCGATGACCTGACCATAGCTTGTGGCGGCCGAAGGGCTGTCGGATTGAGGCATTGCGGGAAGAGGTTATAAATATGAAATGCTCTGTAGTCGAAGGCGAGGGTCAAGGGATTGCGACAACGAGACCGCGGATGCGCCTCGGGTTGGGCGGCGAGGGTGGTATGGAGCGGCGGGGTGAAGAAGAGGAAGTAGCTACTGTGGCGCAGACAGCATCAAGAAAAGAATAGCTGGAGTCGATGGGTGTTGTGGTCGAGTAAAGATGTGTTGCGAATAGAACCGGGACCAACACCTTTGAAGAAGCTCTCGACTGTGAAATGTTGTTGTTTATCCGCATGTCAACACTGCGCTGTGCCAAGCCACATCCGAGCTTTGGCCCCTTCCCATTCGAGACGCTCCCTACCTGCGCAACCCTCGCCTTCTACCTTTCCCATCGCTGGCTTGAGACATGTATTCAAATGCTCCTCCTACTACTCACCTACATTGCCACACTTGGTTGAGATTGTGTCTCGAGTCGTGCACCCTCATAGTATCATGTGCTTACAGCAACGCTGCTCTCGAGTCCTGTTCTAGCTTGTCGTGCATCAACGGGGGGTGTGGCTAGCGCACGGGCTCCGTCACCGTTCGTCGTTCGACTCTGGTTGTCGGGTGCAACCCTCGAGCCTGGCGACCATTCGTGCTTTTGCTGCTACATACCAACAACAATCTCCGTGTACGTCACCTTTGACCTCCTGAATGCTCTGCGGTCATGATTCGTGACGGCAAACAACGAGGCTGGCTGTCTCTGCCTGTCGACTCTCTGCCTGTCTGGGCTGCCTTCAATTCTGTCTCGTTTGATGGCGTCAATATCGGTCCATTGCCAGGCAAAGAAGACCGTGGTTCTACTGTCATTGCAAACCGCTCTCTCAGAGGCCCACATGAATCACCTCTTATAACGATACCCAGAGATTTGATTCTCTCACTCGAGAGAATCCATGAGCATGCAAAATTTGATTCTGACTTTCGTGCTGTCCTCGAAGGTCTCGATGATTTTGGTAGGGTAGGTGCTTCTTTGATCGTTTCTTCTTCCATCTCATTATGTGTCCTTCTCCCTCAAGAGTGCATGCTCTTCCTACTTCATTTTCAACAATGATTTTCTCCTGTCCCACCTAGTAGGACACAATATCAGGACATCTCATCACGAACTTTCCTTACACACTGCATTCCTTCTTTCCAACAACAGCTGACCTTGTGTCAGACTGCTAGAGGCGCCATCCTGGCTTTCCTGCTTATGCAATCCTTCACTGCATGCCCTTCTGTCGTGAAAAAGAAGGGTGTGTCGGGTCCGTTCACCGAGTATGTCAAGTACTTGCCTATGGAACTGCTTCCCACCTTCTGGTCATCTGCCGAGTGCGAGCTGTTGACCGGTACCACACTTGCCCCCGCACTCACCGCAAAGTTGAACTCGCTCCACCGCGAATTCGAACAACTTCAAGATGCGACATCAAACATACCGTGGTGTGCCGAACAGTGGTGGGACGAGGTCGATGGAATCATTGAATTCGATGACTGGCTGCAAGTTGATGCCTTCTACCGTTCAAGAGCTCTCGAGTATCCTGGAGTAGGTGACTGTATGGTCCCTTGTATCGACATGGCCAACCACACTTCCGGTACCGGCACTGCTGCTATCTATGAAGTGGACGATCAAGGCAATGCGGTGTTGCTGTTACGCGATGACAAAGACATTAAGGAAAACGGCGAGATAACCATCACCTATGGGGATGACAAAGGCGCTTGCGAGATGCTTTTCTCGTATGGTTTCATCGAGGAGGAGATGCAATCTGCCCGTGAGCTATTTCTTGACCTATCGATCCCCGGAGACGACCCACTGGGAAGGGCTAAGGCGGCAGTTGCAAACTGTGCTCCAGGCTTCAAGATCGTCGGCGCTGTGGAAGGCGTGATTTGGGATGGTGCCTACATCTGGCTCATCTGCGTCAACGAGGAGGATGGACTGTCGTTTCAAATCCAGCAGACCGTTGAAGGTACTCGCGAGCTGATCGCCACATGGCAAGATGAACCGGTGCACGGATTTGAAGGGTTCCGGTCCATCCTGGAGAAGGACCCGTTGTGGGATATCTACCATCTCCGCGCTGTTAGCATATTACAGGAACGAGTAGCGAGTCAATTACAGGACCTCTACGGGTCAGATGACCGAGTTGATGCCGCGAAACACGGCGATGGCACCGATATCAGGGACAGGCCTTGGCATCTAGCTAAACGACTCAGATTGCTGGAGAGTGAGCTATTGGAAAAAGCTTACAGCCATTTTGAAGATCAGGTGAGTCGAAAACACTGAGTCCTTTCAAAGATCTGCACATCAGTCTGGTCGGCTTTCGGCAGCACCACGGAGAACATTGATCTTGCTCCACATGCTAACTGCTTTGCTTTACAGAAACTTCAACTCATGCAAAGTGAGACTGTGTTGAGATACCTATCGGGACCGAACGTTGAGCAAGAGGAAGACTTCTCTTGAGTCCAACTAACCAGGTAACGAGAAGATGCGGCGATATGTATGTACAACCCATGGTGGTGAGATTAATGCTATGTGATCAGTGATCACGCACTTACCACGCGACCCCACGCCTGGGTACTCCTCTATCTCCACGAGGCAGCATCCTTAAAATGGGGGAAATCCATGACCCCTTTTGCGTTGCACGGTCGCCCAGACTTTGGGATGGCTCATGACAGCTTCCCGAGCGGTACGAGCCTCGGACTGCTCGACAGTCGTAAGGTAAGTCATCTACGCCCGTAATCCATAAAAGTAGGCCGCCTTCTATCAGGGGATCTACATCAACAGTCATCGCAAGCTTCGAGAAATGTGAGAAATGATGCGGATTGACGCAAACCCGCGCAGCAAGAAAATAGCGCTACGGTGTACGAGACGACGAAATGGCTTAGGTTTGGTAGCAATGACTCGAGTCTTGGAAGCCTGACTGCCGAATTCATGCGACCTCCACGCTTTCGGTCACATCGTGGTAGTTATCCTCTACACTTGCCACAATCAAGCTCATGTCTGACTGGTATACACGCCCGAGTACTCGGCTCTGGGGACTTTGATTGTAGATCGTATCTCACTGAAATTTGACAAATCTGGCTTACAACGTACGTTGAGCTTATATACAGATGATTAAAAATCGACTCGGAGAAGCCCTTCCCCGGTTTCTTCGATGACCCAAAGCCTGGGTCTCGACCGTTTCCAAATTCTGACAATACGCGTTTTCGTCAGCCCGCTCGTGCCGGCTTCGCAAGTCAGCAACCCAGCAACATTTTCACGACCCCTGACCAGTGACCACTGATAAGGACTCACGAACAGTCACAGCCATCTTGATAACCTGCATGGATGAAGCAAACATGGTCGGGGGTTCACGGAGTGACTACGAAGCAGCGCCGCATCAAACTCGGCGCTATCATTAACGTTATGCTTTATGATCGTCCAACGCTCACAGCTCTCCCCCGCAAAGACCAAGAGAACTGGTCATGTCAGGGTTGTCAATCATGCCTGGTAGACCAATCACAGAGCCTCTGAACGAACCGCCGACACTGGTCCGAGGCTTTTGTCTACGTTTTAGGTATAGTACGGTCTCTCCAAGAGGCTTGAGTGGGATCTGGCGTCTGGGGGATGCCGCTGTTGTGTGTGGCTCCCCAGACTCGGACTGCGTTTCGAGTCCCGCACAGTCCGTACTGGTTCGATTTGAGCATCCGTCCTTGTTTCTTCGTCACGACAAGACCTCCACACTTCGATCTGTACGTACTTAGGTAACCATAAATCACGCCTCTTTGCACACCCTACTTCTTGGACCCGATCCCCTTCGCATGCACCAGTCCTTCGGTATCTCCAACTTGAACACCGCTTATCTCGTGCCCACCTACCACCGATCGCCCCAACCATTATTCAACCTACACTCACACAAGATTGGAATAACCACACACCCCACCAACACATACCGGCACCATGCCAGGAATTCTACCTATGAAGGTCATCAAGGTTGGGTCAAGCGCCCAATCTCGCATCGCACAAGCTTGCGATAGGTACGTCTATCGAAGCCGCTCTTGTACGCGTGTACTTATGCGACTGGTAGATGTCGAAGCAAGAAGATCAGATGCGACGGAATTCGACCAAGTTGTTCGCAATGCACCAGCGTCGGCTTCGAGTGCAAGACCAGCGACAAGCTCAGTCGTCGCGCCTTCCCCAGAGGCTACACAGAGTCGCTAGAAGAAAGAGTCCGGAGTCTAGAAGCCGAGGTCAGAGAGTTGAAGGAGTTGCTCGATGAGAAGGACGAGAAGATTGATATGCTGTCAAAACTGCACTCGTCGTCTGCACAATCGGCCTTTCAGAACTCGCCGCGGCGGCCATCAGTCTCCCCAGCAGCCCCTTCACCACACACAAATAGCGACGACGTTTTTCACGTTCAACAGACACTCCAGCTTGACGGAAACGGCTCAAATGCCCACTTTGCAGGCACATCAAGCGGAAAGGCCTTTTACGGTACGCCGGCCTATCAACTGGAATCAATATCGTCGCTGACCTCAGACAGATGCCTTCTCAAGACGAGTACAGGAACTCGGCCGCGCAGCACCAGCCATCAACGCTCAGAATCTACTACCCGGAAGCACACACATCGCACATCGCGATCCCCTCTCAAACCCCATTGTCTGGAGAGCACCTGCCAGACTCGAATCCGATCAATTGATTGGCATCTTCTTCCAAGAGTGGGCACCGCTCTTCCCCATTCTCCATCGTCCTACCTTCCTAGAGCTCTATCAGTCTTACATGTCCGCTCCTGAGGATGTCACAGATAACTGTAGCCACGCTCAACTCAACCTTGTTTTCGGAATCGCTGCCTTGTCCAGTGGTGTAAGTGCTGTGGCCGATTGACATCTGAACACGACTGACATCGTCTAGTCACGCGACACATCCGAGCTGCAATCGTTCGAGAGACAATGGCAAGCAGCTATCGACACGATACTCTCTGATCACAGCATGCCTACTTTGCAGTGCTTGGTTTTGGCACAGCTATATTGTATGCAACGTGGCGATTATGACAGGCTTCTAACATACAAGGCACTTGCTGTCACGCTTTCTTCTAGACTGGGCCTGCACCAATCGCAGAAGCGGTTTGCTCTTGGTGCCTCCACTAGCGAGATGAGAAAGAAGGTTTTCTGGTCGTTGTACACAATCGATTGGTAGGTTATCGAGATTGGCGATCTTATCAAGAACGAATACTGATTCATACCAGCTTCTCTGCTGTCACTCTTGGTCTACCCAAACAACTCAAGGACGAGGATGTCCACTGCGAGGAGCCTCGTGACGCCGATGAGGAGTACGTTGACGAGAATGGCTTCAAGGCGCCTTGCCCTGGCGAGTATACTAGAGTGTCTAGTGCACTCGCACTCTTCCGCGCTGCTCGTATTCTCTCTCGTGTTCTGGAAGAAATCTATCCCGCACGTTCTTCGTACGATCTCTCTTTGCAACAGCTCTCGGCCTTGTCGGAAGAACTCGACGCGTGGCACAACGCCCTCGCACCACACTTGCGCCTTCCATTTGCAAACGACAAGCCGACCACCGGAACCGTCAGCAGCCGATCTCCTTTACTGGTATGTCACTCGGGCGTCACGTTGGAAATATTGGCTAATTTTCACAGTCATTGACCTACCACTTTATTCGTGCTCTTATCCATCGCCCAGCTGTATGTGCCTCACTTGGTCCAAAGGCTTCTTCGTCATTACTTGCAGTCGCTGGTTCCTCGAAGCACATGATTCAGATCGTCGAATTGCTGAGCGAAAGAGCATTGAGTTTCTCATTCTGCATCAATAAGGATGAACTCCTCGTCTTGTCTGGACTGGGTCTCCTCTTCCAAAGCCTGGATCTCGGAGAAAACAGCAAGCTCGTCAAGGATAACCAGAAAATGACATCCACTGTCGTTCAGATTCTCACCAAGACCAAGGCCCCATCAGCAGCAGAATTCCAAAAGCTCACTCCTTCGATCCCAATCGTTTCAACACAGCCGACAGCCAAACAGCAACACCCGACCTTGTCACGCCACAATTCTGATGGCGCTGTTCATCCAGTCAGCTTAGCTCACCATGGAAGCGCCTCGCCAACAGAAAAGAACCGCTTCAAGGCAGCCGCTCAAAGGCTGATGGCCAAGAATCCTTTCGATCGCAATGACCAAAGACGAGCCACCTTCCCGAACATCTCCTTGCACCATGCTGCAATGCAGACGCAGAGTCAGCCAAACATACCCCACGTCGCGACCTCCGAACCCGCATACAGCCCCGCGAATCCTTCTCCCCCCGCACCGCTACCCGCTTCCGCCCGACCATCTGCGGCGCCACAAACCCTAAGACCTGTCCGATCCTTCCCTCAGCAACAACAGCTCAATCTGGATTACCTGTCTTTCAGCAACGTTCCTACCCGTACACACTCACCTGATGCTCACTTGTCTATCAAGCAGGAGCCTTCGGATTGGGAACGCCTGCTCGGCTCGCTGGACAACGGTCAAACCAACATCTTCGACAACATCTATGGCGGCCCTCCTGTCGACTTCTTGGACACACACCATCACCAGCATCACCATCAACAAAACGTAAAACATATGGTGCCTCCCATGGCGTCGAGCTTACCCAACCCAGCCACCCAATGGAATTGGAGCGTTACAAACTCCGACATCAACGCCATGAACTGCAGCATGGCTGGCAGCGTCGCACATCCCGAAAGCGTGTTTAGCATTTCCACCGACGATGATGGCACTGCAGGTGCCAACGACGAGATCTTTGGCAATGACTGGGGCAGCACGAGCAGCACTAACGGTAGCGAGGCTTATGCTGGCATCGTGATGCCGCAATTGACTCCTGATGAGCACAGTTTGTTGAGCAGTATGTGGGGAGAAAACACTGCTGTTCTCCAGGCCTCGTGAGGAAGGAATGATGTAATGACTCTTGCTATGTGGTTGGTTTCAGGAGTTTGTTATTTTTGTTAATACCCCCCAACCACTATCTTTGTTTGATATCTTCGTTTATATCTGTCCACGTTGGTGTTTATATAGCTATCTAGTTGGCGCATATCTATTCAACCTTCTGAATCACTTGTCCCTTTTGAGACCTTTGGAAATTCTTGATGTAATCATCATTCAAGCCATTGTTCAGGCTTGCATAAGCCATTGTCGGTAGTATACTCCCTACTCGAAGCTTGCCCCTCACTTGTCCATCTCTCCTTCTCTCCCCTTTCCCCCCACCCTCTTTGTTCCTTCTATGCAGCTCTGGACTCTCGGAAGAGAATAACTCGGGATCCTCAAAAGGTCTCGTGTCTTGCATCAATTGCAGCAAGGAGATACATTGTGATACATGTAAGGTACCCATGTGATTGATCCTCTGTCCTCTTCGGGACCTTGGTCCGGTGGTCCGGCCGAGATTGAGGACACGCTTTTCTGCCACTCCAATCTAAACTTCTTGATTCTTCTTCGGTGGCACCTATGGCTGGGGGCCGTGGGAAGTCTGCTTTGAGGCAGATGCGGCAGAGCTTGATTGGTGCGGAGCAGAGTACGAGGCTTGTTTTGGTTCACTTTTTGAGTTTTCGTTCAATTGGTGTGGTGGAAGTATGGAGTGCATGAAGAAGTGATGATGTAGATTCGAGCGTATGTGTGGGATAGAGATATTGATGGCAGGATATGATAGGGAACGCGAGGATGTAAGGTGGATTGGTATGGAATCTCGTTCATACTTGACGACCTGATAATGGGAGAAACACATTACGACCTTGCAGATCATACGAGACCATACGCTATGCAGACGTTTCAAGCTCTGCATTCATGTCGGCAAGATGTACTATCTTAAGTTGTGAACAAGCTCCAGCAAGGGCTATAAGAAGGCAACAGAGAATGCTTAAAAGAGATCTCGTACAGCCATAAAACGCGGTAGACTTAGAAGATCGCGTTCCTAGTTAAGGAATGTCTTCTTAGAGCGGCATTGTAATAACGTCTGCTGTCTGACGGATAGATTGAATAGATGGGTTATAAGTCAGGCATGGCTCCATCCAAATTTGTTGCCTAATCCACATCTGTTGGCTAGTGATCGCTAGGGTCTGCTCCAGCTGATTCATTTGACACGGTGTACCCATTGTTGACATCGGGGCCGTCGAGCAATGAAGACATATCTCCATATAACTCTCGCTTGTCTGAATGAATCAGACCGAAAGCGGCGAGTCCACCGACTAGGAGAAAGACAAGAGCAGATGTAACGCTTATACCACACTGCGTCTTGTTGATGTCTCTGTCGTTCGCACTCAGAGGGCAGACTCCTGCAGCAAGTACCCAGAAAGCTGCCGATGCAACACCAGCGGCTAAGACAAAGATAGGGCTGTGGAAGGATATTCTATCATTGGAAAGCGATGATATTGGTCTTTCAGAAGACGAGAGAGATGCACAGGGCTTCTTATCGAGCTTGTCGGAGGTCATTGGACGTGTTCCAGAGGTGTCGAGGCCTGTGGAGGATTGCATGGTGCTGCTTTCGAGTCTTTGAGGCCAAGATGTAGGGACTCTGCGAATTAAGTTGTAAGGGTATCATCGGCAAAGATCCACAGCACGCGCGAGACCCCAGGGGAGCCTCTAGCACATCGAACCCTTTACTGTAGGCTGCAACTGTGTCTTGTAATTCATTCGTGTTGGTCACCTGGGAATGAGAGGTTGAAAGTCATCGCTAAAGTGCTTGGTGCCGGAAGCCGAGATCTTATTTCCGGCCGGATTCATTTGGACAACTCTTGTCTGGTCACGTATCAACAATGATGGGTCCACTGTAAAACAATCGTTGTGCTGGAAAGCCTACAGTCGCATTAGGATCGAGTATCTCTTATGCCGGACAGGAATGGAAGTGTATGTACGGTGGAAGGATGTGGGAGCCAAGATGAGCGGAGTAATTGGCATATGAGGTGCTGGAGATACAGGTGAAGAAAGCTGATATATACGATTGTGCTGCCCTCGGATGATCCATGCAAGCAGTTCTAGGTTTATAAATGAGAACACGACTCTGCACATATGCGATGATATCCTTTGAATGAATATAATAGTTGTTGTGGTTGTCGATATCATTTTTTTGATGGAAAAAAATGTTGTAAAGGGGACGACCCTGATCCGAATCAAGAAGGCTCGATGGCTCAAAACCTCGCCATTGAGTTTCCCGATCAAGGAGGTCCAAAGCCTCAATGTGAAGAAGCTTGCCGATTTATAGAGCTCATTGTTCCGTATACACTCTCATCTATCGTTCCATGCTCTTGCCACATCCGTTCTTCCCTCTCTTATCATCTACCTCTCACTCTTTCTGATGCTCAACAGGCAAATTCATACCCACCCTCCTCGCCGACAATCTAACCCTCTCCTCATCACTCATATCCATACCAGGATTATACCTCTCCACCAACGTAACATACGTCCTTTGCGCCTTCAAATACGCCGCAAGCTGTTCAGCCTCTTGCACTTGTTGCAATGCTGTTTTGGTGACCCCTGCTGCATCCAAGCCTGAGGAAGTGGCAATGGTGGAAGATGTGGATGTGGAGTCGGCAAGGTTGGCGGTGGTGAGGGGAGACGTAGGTGTGGTGGCGGAGGTAGAGGCGAAGGTGGTGCGGAGGTGGGTGGCTAAAGGCGAAGGTGTGCGAGAGGTGCGCGGGGGAAGTTCGCGGAGGAGGGAGCGGTAGAGACTGCGCAGGGTTGTTGGTGTGGGTGTTGACATTGTGATGTTGGTCGATTGAAAGGCTGTAAATGTGGTGTGTGTGCTTTTTGTTGTCGGTGGTTGAGTCAAGTGGTGACGAGGTCGAAGTTGTCGGGTGAGTGGATTCGCCTTAGGCGTAGAGAGTCAATCGTGCTGGTTGATCTGAGATGGAATGTGCTTGTGGATGCGATGGTTGATAGAGTATGAGAGTGCTTGAATGAGTTGCGGCGAAAGATGGATGCTTCGGCAGTGCTTAGACCACCTCCATCTCTATATCTATTACCTGCCTTGACCACCATTTTTTTCTATCACAACACACCTTTTATTTTACTTAGCTTCAGGAGCGAACACAAGCATGGATGCAAGGGTCAGGGTCAGATAGGATCAATCAACAAAGAAGCACGAGATATCGACCTTGGAATGCTAGTAACCAAGCAACAACTTTACGTATGCCAAAGCCTTCCTTGAGTCTTGTCAGGACGCACGAAGTTGTGATTCGTGAGCTTGTAGTAGAAGTTTTTCACGTTGGCAGAGATCCGTAGGCTATCAAAAGACTTTGAGCAATGTTTCGAGCATCGGAGCATCAATTTTGGAACCTTGGCGACAAGCTTATATTGCTTTTCTTAACAGCCGGTAAGCACTTTGCTAGCAGCAGCCTTCTCTGCACTATCCATAGTCAAGCCATAGTAGTACTTGACTTGCACCCAAGCACGCACGTACTCGCACTGGTACGCTACACGAGGAGGAAGCCATTCTGCGAGATCTTGATCGCCCTTTGATTGGTTCAGACTATCCGTGACGGCCAGAAGTTGAGGGCGGGTAAGACTATTGGAGCACGCGTGTTAGTCAAAGTATAATGCCAGCTATAACCTCCTGTCTCTTTCTCGAGACAGATGCGTATCGAGAACGATAGATGACAAAGGAAGAGAACTCACTCATTAGCAAATTGTTGTCTTCTATCGTTCGTCCAGTCCTTGGCGCCTGATACCCATGCTTCTTTCAGCGGTACCAAGTGATCAATATCCACATCTGCAGCTGCACTCCACGTCTTGCCATCGTAGTCAGAGTACCAAGAGCCGGAGGTGGCAGCACAAGCCGAGGAAGTCACTACACCAGTGCCATCGCGCTTGAGCACTGTTTCGCGGGTGTTACATTCGCCAGAGATGGTGATCCAGTGTTTGAAGAGGTCGCGGTCGTAGGCGGGAGTGTTGGATTCGGCGGCGACTTTGATGGAGGACAGATATTGGATTGCTGTCGCAGCCGAGACGGGCTCGGGTAGGTTACCGCGGCGCTGGATGGGTGCTGCCGCAGCAAGTCCGGCGGTTGCGGCGAGGAGAATGGAGGACGAGGATACCATGGTTGTCTTTGACTTGGGAGAAGTCCTGAAGGGGAGAGTAGTGCGAGATGAGATGGGCGGACTTTCGAGAGGCAGTCGAGGAGTTTATATGATGGTCGAGTAGATTGTGTAGCTCAACTCCAAAAGCATTCTTCCGTACAATAAAGACATTCTTCCGAGGACACAAGTTGTCGATATTCGGCGGTCGCCTATATCGCAATTGTTCTGGTGCAACAGCATGGTCAAGATACCCAACCGTTATCACCACGTGTGCATATCCACGCTGAAACACCATGCGACCTTCCCATTCAAGTGCAGTGTGAACTCCGCCAAGAGGCGGTCAACCCCGTGGACCTGCATGCTGTTATACAAAAAGGTTGGAGTGTTGTTGGATCGTCAGAAGGCCAAGGCTGCAGGTGGTCGATCAATCAGCTGCGTTGGCTGCTTCCCCAGTCTGATTCGCTGGTTGCTGGTTTCAACCCTAGATGTCCGATTGATAGACAGCGCGTGCTCGGAGGTTAAACAGACAATAACTCTTGATTCTTGATATCCATCATATGCCTCAAGAGCCAAGCAAGGCGCCGTAGCTAAAAGCCGAAGAATACGTGCGTAAGAAAATGCAACAATTCAGGAAGGAGATAAGGGCAATCACGAAAGATGAAGGAATGGAGAACAGGAAGGCGCTCACAAACCTCGGATGCCAATACGTTAACACTTGTTGGATACGGCAGGTTTGATTGACGGGTGTTTGGCATGAAGATAATGATCGAGGGTTTCGGCAAACCGGCGATCGAATGCATATTTGTCTTACAGATTGGAAGCAGATATGTGTACAGCAATTGTTCGGAAGCGGTATTGGGTATCCAGCGGAGCGTCGTAATTCATAAAAGCAAAGATGTTCGGGCCTTGACTATAAGGAGCTCAGCCGGCGGCCTCCTTGACCTTGTTGTTCTCCGGAGGCTCGTCGATGAACTGCGGAGGAGCACTTTGATCCATCATGAAGGCAGGCATGGAGTCTGCACCCTCGTACGAAGCCTCTCCAAGATCGACCTCCTCGCCCAGAGCCTCGAGCTCAGCGTCCAACTCAGCCTCATCGACGTCCTCGGGTACGTCGTAGCTGCGACTGATGCTTTCCTGGATCTCGTTGCCAATGTCCATGAGGTCTGCCATCTCGTCCTGCAGCTTGTCGATCTTGTCAATGTCGATCTTGCCGTACTGCTTTTTGAGTTCTTTGGTGGTGGTCTTCATGGCGTCGACAGTTGTCATGGTGTTGCGCAGATTGTCCTGCATCATTGTTGCTTGCTCCATGTTCCATTGCTGACTCATGAGTTGATCCTTCTGGCTCTCGTACATGCGACGGCGCTCGAGACAGGCCTTTGCGCGTTGTCGGATGGCGTTCTTGCCAGGACCATCACGCATACGGGACAGCTTCTGCTGGTAGGTGGTCAACTCGCCGTTGATCTTTGCAATGTTGACATCGATGGTGTCGAGACGGGTTTGCATCTGTTGGCTGATCAGTATGACGAGCATGGGTAGATGGGTGGCAGGCACCAACATTGCCGATGGCATCGTTCAGAGTGGGCTTTGGGCCCGTGTTGCGTCCACCGAAGAGGCGATTCATGGTGACAGAAGTGGTGTGAGTTGATATGCAGTCGCGACGATGTGTTTGTGTTGATGAATAGTTGAAAGCAAGTGGCATGCACAATGGTACGGGCTTCCCCACGTTAGACACTCGGACGGCAGATGGACGAGCCTCGCCGGGCGGTGGACGCGCTCAGACGCTTGGGGCACGAGGGCTGGCTAGGACATGTCTGCTGCCACTTGACCTACAACTGCGCATTGCTAAAACAAGCGCCAACACGCCCACTCAACTGCATGTTCCTCGCCGACACATCCAACACTCCCCGCGCATAAGACCCGGCCTCCGCCACTCGGCACCCGGAACCCTGGCATGCCCACGCCAGCCTACGTCAATCTCTGTCTCGAAGCTCTTCCCGAGCCCCTCCCCGACCCACGTCCTTGCTCCGTCTTGGACGCACCCATCACTTGATCCACAATGTTCTGGCGTTTCGGCGGCTATGCCAACATCTCCTCAATCGACTCCATCCTCGAAAAGCCCAATGTCTCGCTTGAAGAGCTGCTCGACGAGAGCGACCTGATCCAGGAGCTCAAGCAGAACAACTCCAAACTCATCGAGTTCCTCAGAGAAGAAAACACTCTTCAGGCCTTGCTGGAGTACGTCGTTGCCGATAAGCCTCCGCGCACCGATAAGGCCTCGGTCAAGGATGACGAGCCTGACCGATCCTCTCCCATCAGCTTCTTCAAGAAGTCTGCCTCGCGCTCGCGTTCAAAGTCTGTCAACAAGTCCGATGCTGGCGGCGATGTGAATGAAGCCGCCGACGAGGAAGACAAGGGTGAAGCCTTGCGCAAGAAATACGCCTATGTCGCGTGCGAGGTCCTTTCCTCGGACGTCTGGTCAATCACAGAGGCCGTCCTGGAGTATCAGAACTACCTTCGCGATTTCTGGCACTATGTCAGCCGTCCCGCTCCCCTCGACCCCTTGCAAGCTGGCTACTTCACAAAGGTCAATGAGTCTTTGCTGGACAAGAAGACGGATGAAATGCTAGCCTTCTTCAAAACCCTTGATCACATCGTTCCTGACATGCTGCAACATGTCGACTGTCCGATGATTATGGATCTACTACTGAAGATTATCAGCCTGGAGAAAGCTCCAGGAGGCCAAGGAATCGTCGATGTGAGTCAGGCCGCTCCTTCTGTACTTTCGAATTGCTGACAGTGGCCCAAAAGTGGCTGCAAACACAGGAGCTCATCCCTGTACTCCTGTCCTATCTCGGTCCCGACAACAGCGCTTCAACTCAGACAGCTGCTGGTGACTTCTTGAAGGCAATAATTACTATTTCTGCGAATGCTACCACTCAGGATCAGACTGTCATCGGTCCCAACGAATTGACCAGACAGCTCGTTTCTGACGAATGCACCACTATTCTGATCAATAACATGCTTTCAGGAGGCAATGCTTTGACTGTCGGAGTTGGAATCATCATCGAAGTCATCCGCAAAAACAACTCGGATTACGATCTCGACAACCAAGTCGGTCCCGAGCCTAGAACCACCGATCCGATTTATCTTGGCAGTCTGCTTCGCCAGTTTGCGACACATGTTCCCGACTTTATGCATCTGATTAGAAGTGCTGGAGCTAAGAAGCCTGGTCTCAAAACTGCTTTCGGCAAGGAGATCCAGCCTCTGGGCTTCGACAGGTTCAAGACATGCGAGCTCATGGCTGAACTTTTGCACTGCAGTAACATGGCCCTCCTGAACGAACGCGGAAGTGATGCTCAGATCAAGCACAGAGACGAGGAGAGAGAAAAGCTCAAGCTCGAAGGGCGTCTGACAGGACAACAAATCGAAGGCTCTTCGTATGACGAGCACGAGCCTTTCGCAAGTAGTGTCGATAGCCACGGATTCCACCACGCACAACGACCCGAGGACGACCTCAGCGGCTCGCCCGAAGAGATCAAGAGACTTGAAGTGCAGAATGCGTCCGAAGAAGATGGTTTCGAGAAGGTCGCTGTTTCAGAAGCTGATGAGTTCAACGAGATTGCGGGAGATACAAGCCTCCCACCCCTAACGAAACAGGACGACCCATCAAGTATTCACCACGTTCCGAACGAATCGTCTCAAGACGGCACGACTGTCCTTACAGAAGAAATCAGCCAACTACATATCGACTCTCCCGAGCAAGAGGGCGATGAACCTCAATCTGAGGGTAAGCGCCGCGTCTCACTGTTGACTCAGCAGCTTCAACAACATATTCAAGAATCTGAGCTCAACTTTTCATCAGATCAGCCCAGGACCGCACAAGAAGACGTCGACATGCACCCTGAGGACAGGCCGGCACCTTTGTTCGCTAGCCCCAGTAAGAACAGCCAGTCAGCGCCAAGCTCCAACGAAGAAGACCCTAGCCATAGTACGGCTACGCTTCAGCCGGACGCGCATACCACCGAAGGCGATAACGGACTCTGGGAGGCCGACGTGGATGGTTCGCCCGTTGTTGGGGATTTGCTGAAGATTATGTTCGTCGAGCATCAAGTTGTTCCCACTATCCTTGTGAGTCTGCTTTCCGCTACCGAAATTGTTTGTTATACTTATTTTCCAGGACTTCTTCTTCCGCTTCCCCTGGAACAACTTCTTGCACAACGTGGTATACGATGTCGTACAGCAAGTCTTTAATGGTAGCTTCGAGCGTGGCTACAACCGTACTCTTGCGATCGACCTCTTCTGCCATTCCAACTGCACCGACTTGGCTTCTCAGGCCGACGTTACCCAGCGTATCTTGGATGGACAAACCGCTTCCGATAATGCTCAGAAGGAGAAGGGCATGCGCCTTGGTTACATGGGACATCTCACATTGATTGCCGAAGAAGTATTGAAGTTGCAGGATCGTCAGCCCCCAGAGGTACTTGGTGAACAGATCATGGAACGCATCACCCGCGATGAATGGATTCAATATCTGGAAACCACACTTTCCGAAACTAGAGATCGCGATAATGCTGTCCTAGGTGGCATCAAGCCTGACCAAGGATTTGGCGCTCGACAAGTGGGCATGGGTGCCAACAGCATGCTCGGTCAGAGCAACTTTTCGGGCGGCAACAACTCGAGCGTCCTATCCGTGCCAGCCGACAGTATGGCGCTGCAAGAGCAAGGAGATGCCAGCAATTACGACACAGGATCCGCCGGCCTGCTCAGTGGGTTCGGCAATGGCGATGACGACGATGACGATCTTGAGGAGTCGATAAGCGGAGAGAAGAGGGAGAAGGCGGTCGATGATGATGAGCAGGTCGGTGAACTCTCGTTTGACGATGTCGACATCAACCACTTCCGATAAATGCTACTTTTGCATGCACACTTCTACACAGCACACACACACACTTTTTGCACATTTGAAAGATACACGAGCAGTCTCCCTCCCCAGTTCCCTTTACCTTGTTGTCCGCATCTTTTGTTGTGTATTGCATCGGAGCAGAGCAAGAGGTGGGAAATTCCAATCCCAAACATCTCTGATCGGCGTCTTTTGTAACGAGATTTTGGCTATAACGATTTGATGACGAGATTTGCAGCCTCGGAGGGGGGGTTCATGCAACTCATGTCCCTCTCTCGAGTCGAAGAATCTCATCTGTACTATACAAGATTTTTTCTACCCTTCATCCTTCTCCCTCCCACCCTGTCTTCTCTCCCACATGCATTCTTTCTGAAGCAGGCCTCTTCCTATACCAATCCACACCACACACGTTCACATTGTCAGGTACGCACACTTTTTAGCACAACAAAGCACACTTTTCCCATCTCCACATTGCTTAGAACACTTTTACTGACCCGTACATCTTCTCAACAGCAGACCCCAGCCTCGCCAGACTCTGCAATCTCGCCAGCACCTTTGAATCTCACACCCAGCCGGGCCCGCAACAAATTCGCCGAACGCCTCGCCTTGCGCGCAAAAGAAGCCGCCGAAGAAGAAAGCGCCACCACTCTGCAAGCTTCGGATCCAGATAGCGCGGATGCAGCAGCCGTGCAGCAAGCTTTTGAAATGCCCGTAGAACCTCTGAGTGACTTGCCCGATCTCGATCTCTCAGCCGTCACAGAACGACAGATCAATGAGCTCATCGGCAACACTGGTGCGTCGGGAGAGCAAGGCAGAGTGGTGTCTGCATACTCTTCCTCTTCTTCCTCGCTGGACTCTGCATCCTCGGATGAAGACGAAGATCCCGTGATTCCAAACAATGATATCGGAGGGGAAGGAACAGTGGGTGTCAAACGCCGTCCTAGCACCACGGAAGCTAAGAAGAGAGTTCCGATTGATGATGGAGAGGAGGATGAGCAACACAGGCCTCAAGTGCAGAGGATGATATCCGATCCATTCGAGAGCCCCGAAGATAGCAGTGGGGATGAGAGTAGTGGTGAAGAATTGAGTTTTGGGAGATAGCATGGGGGCAAGGAAACGGAAGGAGAAGAATGGAGAGAGGAGAGATGATAGGCAAGGAGAGAGAAGGGAGAGAGGCAAGTAGTTGAATGACAGATGAATGGAATGCGAGACACGCAAATGATATGGCTGCAACGGATATAGATAGATCTCCTTTGTTTGGTCTCGTTTTCTCCATAAGGGTACAGTAAGGATATAAAATGTTCTTTCACCTGGACTTCACCGAGTGCTCCTTTTCAACCATTTGTAATAAAGTCGTGCTTTCAGATGTCAGAAAAGGACAAAAACACCGGCCTAATGCAGCGTGCGTATATTTGTAAGATGTAACTATATGCACAAGAAGATGCCAAAACTACCATACTCCCCATGCTATGAGGGAGAAAAAAGGTGTCTGTCTATAAAACCAAACATGCCAGAAAGAATGATCCCAGACCATTTTTCTGTTCTCTACATGACGCTCTCAACATCACTTTCAATCTCGACCTCTGATTCCTTTTTTCGCCTCTCTTCAGCCATCTCCCTGTACGTCGCCCACGATAAGAGCAAGAACGCCACAATAATCAGCAATCCACCTGCCACAGCAGCACCAGTAAGCGGCTGATTCAGCGGCGGCGGCAACAATTGATCCACCACCGCCACCAAAAAGATCGTCAGCAGTGCAGCTACAGAACTCAATACTGGCGATGTCAAAGAGATGAGGACCAGGAAAGAGCCAGAGAATGTGGCGTTTGCCATGACGGAGATGAGCAGCATCCATGCTGCTTCCCCCGTGGGGAGTTCAAAGGTTTCGATGCCGGTGTAGTGGAGGATGGGGATGGGGATCCAGAGGACGGTAAGCGTAAATAGACCGATCAACGACCCGAAGGTGTTTGCAAAGATCATGCCGCGGCCAGGCGAGCAGCCCTCGGGTGGGCAAGCGAGTTTTTTGTATAGCACTTCGTAGAAGCCGTAGAGTACGCTGCCAACGCCGATGACGAGGTTACCAAGCGCGCGGTTGGAGGCTTCCTCTGGTTCTGGAGCTGTGGGACCGCCTGCGCCGCCGCCGGATTTGCTGCCGTGTTTGCTGGGGGAGACGTCGCCGTATGCGACTACCAAGACGCCGATGATAGCGACGCCGACGGCGAAGACTTTGTTCCACTTGAAGTGTTCGCCCAGCAAGGGGATGGCAAAGGCATAGGCGAAGAAGGCGGAGCAGTTGTAGATGGCGGTCAAATCCGAGGCAGTGGTCAGGTCGACGGCAACGTACCAACTGCCGCCGGCGACAGTGAGTGCGCAAGTGACCATCGAGGTCATCTTGATGAAATATGGAATGGGCGATTGCTTCTGCATGTGGTGTGGGATGTCCAATCTTTGATGCTCGACCATCTGGGCTGTGCTCCGTAGAATGGCTTTGTGTCTGCGCCAGAAGGATTCCCAGGGCATATTCAGCTTTTGCAATCGCAGGATGGCTAGTTGTGTGGGCCACAGCAGAATCCAGCTGCCGTGGGTAAAGTAGAGCATGCAGTATGCCTTGTTCCAATGCAACGAGTGTTGGATATATACAGCGGTTTCTGTTTGTATGGTGAAGGAGATCAAGCTGAGCACCAAGAAGGCGGCAGCATATGTGTATTTTTGCTTTGTGGCTTGGGCAGCAGCGACATCAGGATCGCGTTCTCGTAGGCGTGAGCGGCGTTCTCGGAGGGCAGCGCTGCCGGGAGGGGAAGCATAGTCGCGGTGCTTGTTCTCTGGCGAGAGCAATGGAGCAGCATGCGATCTGCTCTCTGCGACTGAGCGTAGATCCGACGGCATGCCTCTATCGTCGTCGTCGTAGTTGTCGTCCCAAGCAAAATCGTCGTCGTCCTGCTCCGTATGAGTCGTCTTGTAGTCGTCGAGTTCTAAGGCATCAGGGTGGGGCAGATCGGTAAAGGGCGATGTGTCCCTAGAAATATGTACAGGACTGGTGGCAGACGACGAATGGGCGCTAGACGGCTTGACACCAAGGTTGTTTGGATTCATGCACGCGGTAGCACTTGGGGGTAGTGTCTGATTTGACGAGATAAGGGTTTGGTGGTAGAAAGGGTGCAACGTGATCTGCTTGCGTGATTACGAGGCTGAGGAAGCTCCTTACTGTCTCCACCACGATGCGCTCCGGGCGTTGGGGGTTTCGCGTTGCTCCTGCGTCAGCTGCGCTGGGCGATTGTCAAACACTTGGCCACGAGTCTGTTTCGTGGATATATCTGATCTAGAATGACGAGTTGTTCAAGTGGTGCAACTTCTCAAAAGTCCATCGTGTCCATCATCACAAGCCAGCGAGCGACTGCCGCAGGAAGTCGGCTGGAATAGCCTTCTCGGCCGGCCTTTAGCCTTATCTCCAGATTGGTAGCTGCCTCTTTCGTCACTGCCGATGAGGGGTCCTCGATGCTCTTCTCCAATCCACTTTATAACTCTCTGTCCATGTTCAAGAACTTTCTTTCTCCATTCAGACCTGTTTTGAGAAATACCTCATCCAAAAGTTCACATCGTTTCCTACAACACCCATCCAGAATGTTGCTCACAGGAACCGGCAAGCCGCGAGTCATCCTCGGGACCATGACCTTTGTAGGCTTGCAATACGTCTATCTCCCTATTTTGCTAACCTTATCAGGGTCCCGATACCGATTCAGGTGCTCGTCAAACCGATCTCGCCGACTACAACAAGGCTTTGGACTATTTGCAATCTCAAGGCTACAATGAAATCGATACTGCCCGCACTTACGTTGGCGGAAAGCAGGAAGCATGGACCAAGGATGCCCACTGGAAGGACCGTGGTCTGACCCTGGCTACCAAGTGCTACCCTCACGAGCCTGGTATGCACAAGGCAGACAGCATCCTCGCCTCCCTCGACAAAAGTTTGGCCGAGCTAGGAACTGATTGTGTCGACATCTTCTATCTGCACGCACCAGACCGTTCTGTCCCGTTCACCGAGACTCTGGAGGCTGTTAACAGAGCCCACAAGCAGGGCAAGTTTGTCCAGCTGGGTCTGTCCAACTACACTGCATTCGAGGTTGCCGAGATTGTCATGCACTGCAAGTACAACAACTGGGTTCGACCTACCATCTACCAGGGCATGTACAACGCCATTACTCGCAGCATCGAGCAAGAGTTGATCCCCGTCTGCCGGCGCTACGGTCTGGACATTGTCGTCTACAACCCCGTCGCTGGAGGCATTTTCTCCGGCAAGTACAAGACCAGCGAGGTGCCTACTGAAGGCCGTTACAGCGACTCCGTTGGTAAGATGGGTGGCATGTATCGTAAGCGATACTTCAGAGACGCCACCTTCGATGCCCTGCGTGTCATTGAGCCAGTCGTTGAAAAGCACAACCTGACCTTGATTGAGACGGCACTGCGTTGGATGGTGCATCACAGTGGACTCAACATCAAGGATGGCGGTAATGATGGTATTATCATTGGTGTCAGCAAGCAGGAACAACTCGAGGGCAATCTCAAAGACCTTGAGAAAGGACCTTTGCCAGAGGAGGTGGTTAAAGCTCTTGATGAAGCCTGGTTGATCACGAAGCCTACGACCCCAAATTACTGGCATCTCGACTTGGCCTACACCTACGATACCTATGAGGCATTGTTCGGCAACAAGTCGTAGAGGGACGGGGATGGTCGAGTGATGCAAGAGAATTCGTAGAACAAAGAAAGAATGAAGCTTGGAGCCTATAAGTCTGGACTCTTAGCCATTATTGCAGTGGATATTGACAAAAATGAAACATGACAAGCCGTTGTTTTTGTATTCATTGCTGAAATCAGAGGAAGATAGTGCCGTGACAGAGACAGAGTGTCGGATTGGGTGTAGGATCGGAGGAGGTGGTCTAAGCACCGCCGAAGCATCCATCTTTCGCCGCAGTTCA
>Ga0268250_10000372_pt1 | contig 21819 bp, 19 predicted proteins | sample AgamicAsSfe_FD_200448 | JGI IMG/M metagenome (GOLD analysis project Ga0268250, IMG submission 200448) | Agave microbial communities from Guanajuato, Mexico - As.Sf.e (v2) (version 2) | ecosystem: Host-associated > Plants > Phyllosphere > Phylloplane/Leaf | place: Guanajuato, Mexico | collected... | reverse complement strand
GCAAGCTCGAGAGGATTACTCGCGAGTTCAAGCGCATGCGAGTCAAGCCCCGGCCCGAAGTGGAAGAGATAACGCAATTCAGCCAGCGGGCCGCTGCTGACTACGTCCCCCCGACCGGTGAGAATGCTGGGAAGAAGTCGCTCAAGAAGGCCCGATCATTAGCAAGTCTCAAGTTTGGCAACGGCAGCTCTGCATCTCTGTCCAGCAGAAAGGGCAGCGATTCTATGCCATTCGACGCAAACGAGATGAAGAAGCACCGAATGATGTACGAGGCGTCAGTCAGCAAGAGCACCACCCAGGCGTAGACAGCCGAGCGGTTGATTACGATGGCCGTTACGATTTCATGACGACTCGCATCTTCACCACGAGTCAACATAGCATGTTCACATGCACCCACGAATCCCGGGTCGTTGTAAGCACGATTCGGACCGATGCCACGGCGCGATCCCTGGACGCAGGACGGAGACGTCGCATCGTCGCAAAAGCATGCAGGTTGGTCGCTGGTTTCGACTCATTTTATTAGAGTCCCCATTGTTCTTTGTTACGAGGCTGAGAGGCCTTTGATTTTAGCGGGCGTTGTCAGAAGCAATACCTTCGCGGGTCAAAACTTCTATTTTCATGTTAGTACATCAGGGCTTATGTGATCTATGATGGATAAAGCATGGCGTTCAGGAACTGGGTGCATGGCAAAGGCGTAGTACACGATTGTTTTTGCTGGCATGTTTCTTTTCTTCGGCTGTACATACGAAAAGGTACGCGAGTGCCTTGATGCGGAACACGCATCGATATCCGAAAACTTTAGTGTAATCGTGTCATTTCAGACATGGTAGAGTAATGGATAATACATATCACAATCACACTGTTTCAACACTGCACAGTCCTGCACGCGTGTCATTGGCGGCGCTCGCGATGAGGCGAGAAACGAGACCATAAGGAACGAGGCTTCCGTTGTTGACCTTCCCTATTGATCCTGTTTGTCTCGCGTAGAGCTCATAACACCCGATGGTAAAGTTTGTTTTGCAAAATCAATTGAACGGCGATTCAAGACCCTAGGCAAGGTAAACTTTGTTTTAATCACACTGCCCACTGAGCCCGCAGCTGTTCCCACATGCATCTGCAAGCATAACAACAACAGGGTAAGTCGCCCCCGCCACACTTTGCCGCATGGAGCACGGCTTCGGGTGCCCGTTGCAACGTCAATGGCCATCAAGTTCCTTCACGTGCGTTCAGCGGGCATGCGAAATGCAGTCAATCACATCCCCGGCATGAAGGTGCCCCGAAGCTAACCGTGAAGCACGATCAGCACCCGATATGGCCTCATCCATCCCGAACACGGAGCTGACCTCTTGCGACGCCCGCGATGCCGACAGCCCATCCCACGCGTCTGGCCCATCTCAAGTAATCAACACCTCGACGCGTACGGCCGAAACTCGTCAGCCTCGCCAGCCCTCCCCAGCTGCCGCCACCGCACCGCCACGACGTTTCTTCGACCCCTGGAACAGCTCCAGTACAGGCCATCAGCGCGCTGAGAATCGCCTCTCTGGTTCTACGTCATGGCGCGCGTCGCGGAGCCTCAAGCTGGGAGAGCAGTTCAAGGCTGGTAGGGACGGGGGTAGACGGGTCGCCGACACGGTTGGCGCAGGCAGTGAGGATTTTGGCAAGGATGGTCGCAAGGACAACGGCAGCTGGGAGAAGGGCGCAAAAGGTCTCAGGACAGGAGGACAGAAGAGCCTGGCCGAGGTATGGGCTGCGAGCAAGGCAGGCAGGAAGCAGTCCCAACAGAAAGACACCAAATGTGTTGCCATGAACGCGCATGACATGTCCAACCATGGGCAGACAAATGCGCCTCCAGTGTCCTCTGATGCAGGAACAGAATCAGATGCACATGTCCACAGCGACCTCTCCCAATCTTCGTCAAAGCCTCCTGAGAACCAGATCTTCGCCGGACTCTGCTTCTACCTCAACGGCTCGACCGCTCCCCTAGTCTCTGACCACAAGCTCAAGCGGCTCTGCGCCGCTCACGGCGCTAGACACTCGATATCACTAGGCCGTCGAACCGTAACGCATGTCATTCTTGGAAGAGTAAATGCAAACGGCGGCGCAGGCGGTGGCTTAGCTGCAACCAAAATCCAAAAGGAGATTACCAGGACAGGCGGCAAAGCTGTCAAGTTTATCAACGCAGAGTGGTAAGTAAGCTTTGCACATCTCCCGCTCTGCCTTTCTCTCTGTGTTTCACATCCGATTGCGCACAATCAGAGTTCATGCATAACACCTGCCGTGGCATTTACTCAACTGACATGTGCAGGGTCCTGGACAGTATCAAAGCGAATCGGCGCCTCCCAGAGTCACGCTACTCGCCGCTGAAGCTGGCGCCCAGCACTCAAAACAGCATCTTTGGCATGATGGGCGCAGCAAGTTCAAAGCAGGAGCAGGGATGAAGCCAACCTCCCTTTGCAGCAACTCTCCCGGATCGACGAGGTTTGCCGTTGAAGCCTCGCCTGACGTGCCAGGACTAGGAGGAATACGGAATATGCCAGAACCAAAAGGGCAAAATTCCTGCGTCACAAAAGACCCTTGAACGATAACAAACTTTCGGTGCTCGAAACCGCATCACATGAGCTCGTGGTGATCCACTTCTGTTCACTGAAACGTTGTTTGTGGGGAAGTCGGGTCCGACGTCGATCAACAACTTAACATTCATGAACCCTTGAAAACCTTAAGTGGCGCGATAACGTGGCGCCATGTTCGCGCAGAGTCATTAGTTTTGTTACTCACGCCATACCTGCCATGGTTTCCCAGTCCCGAACTCTGTTTCTTCAATCGTAGCGGCAGCGGCTCGACTTGGCCTATTACGCACTAGCGTGGTTTGGTTATCACAGTTTGAAAGCGAAAGAAGAAGAAGTTTCCAACCCACAAAGCTTCTTGCTCGTTGCTTTGTAGTGTACCATGTTGTTCTTTTTTCGGTAGGGTAGCCGGTTGCACTTCACCAGCGTAGTGCTGTTATCTCTTCAAACGCGGATGCTTCCGCTAATGGCGCGATTGCTGTCATGGAACCGGTTGGTGCGCCACTGGAACCCACTGGCGTGAACTCTTTGTCTGTCAAAACAATCAAGTCCGGGTTCGTTCGGTTCCTTGAAACGTCCGGACTTTTGCCGTAGAAATTCAGCGGTTGCTCAACGATCACTAGTACCTTGATAGCCGTGGACCCTGCCTGTCAGGGTAAGTTCCGTGTTGGTTCCTCGAGGGTTTTTGCTGAGCTTGTTGCGTGACTCGAAAGCGGATGGCGGATGATCCCTTTGGGGTAGACCGTGATAGCCCCACTAAGGAATCTATTGTTACATGTTTATTGTACTTTTCTGCGCCTGAAATTCCGGTGAAGGCTGTTTCGCTGCTATCTAGCCTGTCGAAACCGTAGTTGCGGATGTAACGGGTGATGTGTGCTGGTGTCGAGAGAATAATATGTGATAATGAAGTGTATTAATGTCTTTGCATGATTTGTTCAGTGCCTGTGTTCAAGTCACGCATAAAAAGCAGTAGTTTGATACTGACGATTACAGGAAGTAAGTCTGAACGACTACCCTGTATAACTCGCAAACTACAACCTTCAATATCACCATCACCCCACTCAGCACTCTCGTTATTGACAGGCATGGCCACATTGTTGGTCAGCTTGCTTTACAAGAGTAAACCACTCTGTTTAGCCACAATGTGTCGAGTATCGCAACACGCTGAATCTATTCTGAAGTTTTCTGTGCGCGAAAAGCGATACAAGAAGATCAGAGCGGGAGTACATGCGTAGGAAAATCTTGAAATATACGAATCGACTAAAGCTTGTACTTACTACAGGAACACAACAAGAGAACCACCAGGCTAAAACATGGATATCTCACTTTACCATGTAGCTTTTAGACCATCACTGTTGTGATAACATCTGAAATTGTATTTTGACATTAGAAAAAACTATATATCAAGACGCAGTCATACAAATGTAGTAACAAAGCGTTTTGCACTTCATAATACCAGCTAGCACGTGTGCCTTGAAAACGCCATAAGCCAGCAGGTATCACTATTCCGTGAACGCCAGCTTCCCGTGCACAAAAATCTGACTTTGTCCTCCAAGCAGCAACCAGTTTCCCTTAGCCAGCTGTCCTCGGCTTAGCCTTGGCCTGCTTCTTCGCCTTCGCGTCAGCCTTTTGCTTCTTTTTCTTCTCTTCAAGCTTCTCCTCAGCCTTGCGTTTCAGACTGGCCTTTTCCTCGGCCGTCTTCTCAATGGGCTTAAAGAAACCCTCCAACCTGCTCTGTTGCGCTGTCTTCATGTTCTTCTGTAGCTTAGCTGCTCCATTGCGCACCCTGTCCTCGTTGAAATGCTTCTCCTCGACCAGGAACTTAACAAGACCTTCTACGTCTGGGGCTTCCCACTTGAAGTCGCATTCTGGGTCATCGGCAGGTCGGACGTCTGGTTCAAGGAAGAGCAGGCGCGCATCGGCGAAGGGCCAGTCGTCGGGGATAGTGAGCTTCTTGGAGGATTGGGACTTGATGTGTTCAACGACACCTTCCAAGTCATTATGCTCACGGATGAGCTTGAGAGCGGTGCTGGGGCCAATGCCTTTGATAGGGTCGAGATAATCACAGCCGAGGAGGATACAGAGGTCGATGAACTGGAAAGTGGTTAGTAGGTGAGAGTTTGGAAGCGCCCTTAGATGCCGTACCTGTTTCCGCTCCATGTTCAAGCCTTCGAGTACCTTGTCCAGATGAATCTCCAGAATGGGTTCTTTGCGTTGCTCGCTGAAGGTCAGATGTCGCAGCAGGATGGGTGAATCGAAGGTCAAGGTGTCCATATCCTCTGAAGCGGCGGCATAGACCTTACCGCCTCTCGCCAATGTCGCGCATTGGGCTTCAGCTTCGGTCGGCGCAACAATGTACGGGATGCCCATGAGCTTGAGCAGGCGCTGACACTCCTCGTTGTGTTCCCTCGTCACCCTGACGGTCCGCCGCGAGAACTTCTCGACGTCTTCGGCTGTACCCGTCTCTTTTGCCTCCTCAGCCGCAGCGTGTGCCTCTGTCTTGCGCTGAAACCGCTTCGCGAGCTCGCCGGACTTGAGCTTGGGTGGAGCGCCGTCGAAGACGTAGAGGGGCTTGATACCGTTGTCGACCATGCGCATCGTGCGGTAGAAGAGACCCATGAGATGTGATGTGGTTTCGCCTGTCTCGCTCATGAGCTGCTGACCATCAGATCGGACAGCGATGAGGAAACTGTAGATGCTCATAGATCTACACGATGTTAGGTTCGAAGTGTCATTGGAGGTTTGATATATGCATACGCATCCTGCACACGTTAGCAAGTGACCTGTTACTCCGAGAATGCTGCGAACGAACTATGGCAACTTTGCGTCCAAACTGGTTCTTGATCTCGCCCTTCTTGACTGCCTCGGGCGCATGCTCCTCAATGAGCTGGTACAGGTGTTTAATACCCATCTCTGGTGTTTGCCCTAGTGCGTGAATGTGTATCGGGTAGAACTTGGTGATGTCGTAGCCCTAGATTGTTGTGTGTAGAAGCGTAGGCGAGGGCGTGGAGGCTGGAGAAAGTGACGCCAACCATTATCACGACGCGTCCGCGTCTCACGCGCAATCACGGTCTACATTCCTTGGCACTGCTACCCCACATATCGCCTGTCATCGCTTAGTGAGGCTCAGCAGGCATTCTCTGGGGATGCATCTCGAATCCTGTATTTAATCTCCCCAGATCTTATTAGACGCCCCAGACGCTCCAGGCGCCGCGTGTTTGATGTGATGATGCTGGCTTTATTGCCACCGCGCGCGGAGTGCTTCCGAACCGCGGTTCTTTCTACGTGGGGTTTTCCGAGGCCAACATCATCCAATTACGGATATCTTCGTTTCGACCCTAGTATAATAGTCACTCTTGTGTAGCCAGAAGACTTTCTTCATCCTTGATCACGACTTCAACATGCTTCGACCAACATACAGACATGCCACCCGGCAATTGCGCACTCCACTCCGATCCGCGGCTCTCGGCAAACGATACTTACATGCTCCTGTGAAGTTTGACTGGCAAGACCCATTAAACACAAGCAACTTATTTACAGAAGAAGAGCAAGCCATCTCAGAGACGGCTGAATCATATTGCCAGGAGCGTATGCTTCCGAGAGTGCTAGGTACGCGAGACATTGCCTCGGTCTCTATAGCCAGCTGACGTAGCTCAGAGGCATATCGCAATGAGAACTTTGACAGAAAGATCATCGAAGAGATGGGTGAGCTGGGACTGCTAGGTGCAAGCATACAAGGCTATGAGTGTGCCGGAGTCAGCAGCGTTGCTGCAGGCTTGATCACCAGAGCCGTGGAGAGGGTTGACTCAGGTTATCGTTCAGGCTACTCTGTTCAAAGTTCACTTGCTATGGGTGGTATTGAGGAGTTTGGATCTGAAGAACTAAAAGAACGCCTGCTGCCAAAGATGGCCAAGGGCCAGTTGCTTGGTTGCTTTGGCCTGACTGAGCCTAACCACGGATCCGATCCAGGCTCTTTGGAGACGGTTGCGAAGCCTCATCCTACGAAGAAAGGTTACTACTCACTGTCTGGTTCAAAGACCTGGATTACGAACTCGCCCATTGCCGATGTCCTCCTTGTCTGGGCGAAGCTGCAGAGTACGGGCAAAATCCGTGGCTTTGTCATTGAGCGCGACCAATGTCCACCCGGTACTCTCGAAACCCCACCAATCAAGAACAAGAACGGTCTACGGGCGTCCATCACTGGTATGATTCAGCTCGATGAATGCCCCGTGTCCGAGGCAAACATGTTTCCGGAAGTGGAGGGGTTGAAGGGACCCTTCAGCTGTCTCAACTCAGCCAGATATGGTATTGCCTGGGGCACCATTGGTGCTCTCGAAGACTGCATCGCAAGGACCCGAGAGTATGCACTAGAGAGGAAGCAGTTCAAGAATAACCCGATTGCCAAATACCAGCTTGTGCAGAAGAAGCTGGCTGATGCTACGACGGATGCTGCGTATGGTATTCTGGCTGCCCACCAAGTCGGACGCCTGAAGGATGAAGGTAAAGCTGCGCCAGAGATGATTTCTATGATCAAGAGACAGAACTGTGACAGAGCGTTGATCAACGCACGAACGTAAGTTGTACCGAGTGCTTGCATGATATTGTACTGACTGTGGGCAGACTGCAAGAAGTGTTTGGTGGAAATGCAGTATCGGATGAGTACGGAATCGGAAGGCATGTCGCCAACTTGTTTGTGACACAGACATACGAAGGCCAGAGCGACATCCACTGTGAGTCTAACAGAAACACGGCGGTGATTTTGGCTAATTCAAAACAGCTTTGATCCTCGGTCGAGCCATTACTGGATTACAGGCCTTCTGCTGATTGTAGCGAGGTTGCTCCAACTTGAATCTTTCCTGCTGTTGCTGTACTACCAACAAAAGTGTATGAAGGCGCATCCAATCACAAGTAGCACGTTAGCTGTAGGCGCCTAGAGATGTTATGCATGCAGACAGAGTTTATTTAGAAGTAGACGCATATCAAACCATGTGAAGGTCGATGCACGCTCCCGAGTTGGCCTCGAACGCGGCAAGTGTCACTTCTGATTGCTCGTATCCACAGTGCAGTTCGCCACGCGAGTTCAGGTCGAGCGACTGACCAATGTACGGTGACTAAGTGCAGTCAAAGACGACTGTGAAGGTACATGTCAGCCTTGACGCATCTTCTTGCGTCTTCGATAGGTTGCCACCAAGCGCGGTTAGCTGCACAGGGTAGAAACGCTCGGTGAATTTTGTGGGCAGCGACACTGTGCAGTTGGGCGGTCAGCTCTGTGTCGCCTCTTTGCGGCTGGGTCTGACACATGATAAATACAAACGCCCCTGCCTGAGCCCCATACTGCAGACTTTCTCTTTGCACAGCTCGGCCGCCTGTCTTGCACCCACAGCGAGTCTTAGGTACGTGAAGGCGTGTGGCGGGTGAGCCTTCCGCTGATACGCCGCACTTGCTTTCTTTGGACCCCCGCTAACTAACCGCCTTGCCTGCGCAGACATCCCACTTCAACTCTTCAACACCAACTCGCTCTACCGCAACAACCGCGATACCCTCCCATACCAACCCACACACATACACACAGCAGCCATGGCTCTCAAGCGCATCAACAAGGAGCTCACCGATCTCGGCCGGTACGTGATATCCTTTCCCTCGACGGCGAGGCTCGCTTGCTCTCTTTTGCTCGCATGGGCAGCGACATGGCAGCGACCGGGTGCGAGGCCGTACGCCAGAACCCGACGCTGCTGCTTCGCAAGACGACCAAGAGTGGAATATTTGGCTGACACCCTACCTCTAGTGACCCTCCCTCTTCCTGTTCGGCTGGCCCTATTGGAGATGATCTGGTACGTCACTCTCTGTGCACGACTCCCGCGGCTGAGACACTCTCACCGACATGATCGTGGAAAAAAGAGACAAGGCCAAACACATGCTAACTGTGCGGCAGTTTCACTGGCAAGCAACCATCATGGGTCCTGGCGACTCACCATATTCCGGCGGTGTCTTCTTCCTAGCGATCCATTTCCCAACCGACTACCCCTTCAAGCCCCCAAAGGTCAACTTCACCACCCGCATCTACCACCCCAACATCAACTCCAACGGCAGCATCTGTTTGGATATTCTGCGAGATCAATGGAGCCCAGCCCTCACCATCTCAAAGGGTAGGCCATCCTGAAATTCCCACGGGAATCCATAATCCATGCTAACGAAAATTGTAGTGCTACTGAGTATCTGCTCGATGCTGACAGACCCGAACCCTGACGACCCGCTCGTCCCCGAGATCGCACACGTCTACAAGACCGACCGGTCCCGCTATGAATCGACGGCGCGTGAGTGGACTCGAAAGTACGCCATCTAGGTTGAGCGGACGCAAGACTGGTGGCGGAGCGTGGTTTCGTTAGCACCTGTGATGGGTTATGAGACGATGGTTAGGGTCGATTTCAAGGCATAGTGTCTGATGGGGGTTTCTTGTACACGGCATGCATGCTGGACTGCGTTCATAGCACTGGCTATCATCACTCTTAGCAGAACAGGCTCGATTTCTTTATCCGAGATGCGCAAATGTGAAGGTTTCAATATCATGGTGATTTCACATTTTGGGGGCTTCGGCGAAGCAGATTAGGCTTTCTTCACGTCATCGCCTTGTCCTTTTATGTTGTTGTTGTTGTCTCTTTGGCTTGTGATTCCTCCTCGACCGCCGGCATGCCTGGGATGGTAGCCATTGCATCACCGTGCTCTAACGCTGATGCCTTCTCTGCTTTTTTTCTCAACCGCTCATTCATCTCATCCGTAAGCCTCTGCCAATCTCTATCCATTTGCTCTCTTGCTAACCGTTGTTTAGTCTCTTCTTCTTCTTCGTTCTCTTTCTTTAGAGCCGTTTCTTCTTCGTTTGTCTTCGGCGCCTCTTCGTTTACAAGTTGTGGTGGCATCGACTGCCCCAATTGATCCGCCTTCCTAACTGCCTCTGCCTTTTGAGAAAGCATTTTAGCTTGCTTATCCTTTAGGTCTCGGCCGTATTCTCGTAGTTTGCGACGGCGTTCGAGTTGCAACAAGTACGAGTTGCCTACCAGAGGAGCGAGTAGAGATGGCCGTGTGTTCACTTTGATGTCGTTAACGAGTTGATAGTGTAGATCTCGGAGGGTGACTTGAACGTGCTTGATAGCCACGCCTTTGCGACCGAGGTCGTTCGTCTCGTCGGCGGGGTCGCGGAGGGAAAGCATATAGTCGGGCATGGGATCGATTTTTCCATTCTAGATAGTCGTTAGCGTGTGTGTGAAGAAGAAGAAGAACTGAGTGAATTCGTACCTCCCGTTTGGCCCTCTGTACGTCAGTCAGGACAGGATGCTCCGCTTTGTCGTAGAAGTAAGCCGGTTCAATAGAAATACCCCGCTTTGCTGTATCGAACTTGCCCCAGAAGTGAAGAAAGTTGAGGAGAGCTCGTGCGGAATCTCCTGGCGGACTCGGCGTATGCTTTAAGCTAGCGACGACCATCATGAACAACGGATATGACCCAAAACCGCCCCGAAAAACGTCCGACAAGCCCCTTGTGTCGAAGATGGTCTTGACCACGCAGTATAACTCCCGCAGATAGGGTATCTCATCCATGTAGCCTTGCATGATAACTCTTGAGATCGACGTGTCGTTTGCAAGTACAATCTGAATATCCAAGCCAGACTGCGCGTCCTGCGCGCTGATGAGGGGATAACGTGCGTGACGAACCACAGGCAACAGATACTCCTTGTTGTTGCGGAATCCTGCATAGCGTAACTCCTGAAGCATCTTGATATTCTTGTTTCGCTGTGTTTGGCTCGGTGGAAGTCTCGCCTGCGCAGGGTCTAGCGACTCCGACTTTGGTACCAGTCTAAAGTCTAAGTCTGATAAAGGCATGCCTATACCAGTTCGTTCCGAGCCGAACACTTCAACTTTGTAGTCTGGGAGCCATTCTCGAAGGTGGTTGCGCACCCGTTCGACGACGTGTTTCCTGGCAAGAGTTTCGTGGTGGTCGGGTGTGGTGTAGTTGTAGAATTCTGTGATTTCCAAGCGCAAACTGGAGATGTCTTTAGCATAGCACTATCAGTTGGAAGGTCAGTTTCGAGACATACCGACTGACTCCTGGCAGCGCTCTGTCCTTCTCGTTCAGACACCATGGAAGTTGGCTTTCCTTGATAGACGTCTCGCTCATCATGGGCTGCACAATGACGCCCTTGTAACTTTCCAATTTACTATGCGCGTGTCTTGCGGCGGCCAGCAGTTTCTCATGCTCTTTGAGCAAGGCCCTGGGCGCTTCTCTTCGCAATTTTTTGTTTTTGGCAGTCGAAACCGCGACCTTGCTGGACAGCCACGGCCCTTTATCTGTTCTCATCATCCTCAGCTTCCATGGCTTCGCGGTCGGTTCCTTTTCCGGCTCTCTTGTTTCTACTTGAGATCTTTGGGCATCGCGAGCCTCGGGAGAAGTCGAGGATTCGGATTCGGCATGCTTGCCATGGGCGGTGGCATCATCTTGCGTAGCTGGCGTCGCAGTGGAGAGCTGGCGCCGGTCGCGGGGTTTGGATGGATTGGCTTGGACAAAGTGCTGCCACAGCGCAATTGATGGATTGAAGCGGTCGTGGGCGCGACATATCAGGCCGGTGTGCGAGCGCTGCATGAGACCCAGAGTAACGCTGGCGACTCGCAATGCGGTCACGATGGTGGTTTTCCTCACTCTACACGAATCTTCTCCATGCATCTTCGCGCGCACCGTGCCAAGCATCTAGTCCGCTTTGGGCCGACGAGGCTACGGCGGAGAATAGGCACTCCCGCGGGCATGCTGCACTGCCAATCGCTCTTGCATGCACCCGGCGTTTGACAGCTTGACACGTCTATTGTTAGCCCTCCATCTGCCATGTCCGCTGTGTGAAGAAGCTGTGTGAGCCGGCCAGACTGGCCCCAGTACCCCGCAGGCAGAGGCCGGCCCACGATGTTGTCTCCGTCGGTCCACTTGCAGCACTTGCTCAGGCCCACACCCTCGTCCGATATGAAAGCTGCCTGACATCATATTGACATTCTCAACAAAACTTCGCGAAGCGGTCAAGAAGCGGAGCGCGTGGAGGCACGAGCAGTCAGTAATCGTGCGCTGCTATCCTTGCTTGCAGCAGAGACAGCGAGGCCCAAGCTGCTCGGTTCCAACGTCACAGCTATGGCTTAGTGGGGCGTGAACCATCCCACCACGGCCAGCTTTTCTTCCCCCATTGCCCTTCTCAAGTTTCTATCAGCTTCTCGACACACGTCGTGTCTTCGCGCCCTTCTCTTTTTCCCACACCCCTTCGTTTAGGTCCCCTAAATTCCCCTCGTTCTGTGACGCCCGCAGCGCAAGACCTTTGCGGAGCTCCTTCCTCTGACTATCTGGCAGTACAGCGACTCCAAGACACCAGGTAATACATGTTTCCACACCCATCTTTTGGTTGCGCCGCTCGCCTGCCACCTGACATACCTCTCTTACCTCTTATCATGCCTCCTGTCATCTTTGCGTCTACAAGTTCCTAACATTTCCATGTATAGCAGCATAACGGAACCTGCCTAATCCCATCATGGCCCCTCCTGCAGAGGAGAAGCCTCAAAGGCCTCAATTCGAATCAAAAGCAAGCACACATCCCGCACTCAACCCCGAAATTACCAATGTGCCCGTCACACCCGGCGTGCATCTCTCTGGTAAGACCGCTTACTTCGACGAGTCCACTACCGAGAAGACGAACAATCTGCCCTTCGATCCCGAGACTGCCACCCCAGGCCCATCATGGAGCGCCAACTCCTACTTCTCCAACAAGCAAAGAGAGGACCAGGCTGGCGCACAAACAGAGAAGGCCGCGGGCGCACAATCTGATGGAGAGGTCAAAAGCAAAATGGGCGACACTCCCAACCCAGATGCGAAGACTGAACTGGCAGATGTAGATCCGCGTGCTGCGCATCCTAATCTGAACCTCAGCGGTCGTGTTATCAGTGCGACGTTTGCCATACCCTATTCTATCGGCTACTCACAAGGTAACGACTGGGAACTGACCCCGCGACGCGGAACTTCGGCTCTGTTCGATTCCTTCTCCTACCTAGCCTCAAGTTCCTCTCCGTGGAACCACACACTTGTGGGCTGGACTGGCGAGATCTCCAACGCGAAGACGGCCTCTGTCGTAACCGCACAAGCACCTACGAACAAAGCTGCCGCACCCATTCCCGTCGACCCCAAGAAGCCGACACAAACTCCTCAAGCTCCAAATAGCTTCCGTATAGGCCCAGAGGATCGTGAACGATTAGACAAACAGCTCGAGCGTGATCATGGAGGCAGAATTGTGCCAGTCTGGCTCGTCGACGAGGTTGATGATGGGAAAGATGAATACATCCTGAAAAACCAGAGTCATTGGCGGACATACGCGGAAAACGAGCTCTACACTCTGTTCCACTACAAGCAAAACGAGCCGGCTGATGGGCGCGCTGCACGGAAGTCGTGGGCCGATTACTACCGCATGAACAAGCTTTTCGCAGACAGGATTCTCGAGATCTACAAGCCGGGCGACATCGTCATGGTGCATGACTTTTACTTGATGCTCTTGCCGAGCTTACTTCGACAACGCCTACCAAGTGTCTACATTGGCTTCTATTTGCACATCCCCTTCCCTAGTAGCGAGTTCTACCGCTGCTTGAGCCGGCGGAAAGAGATTCTGGAGGGCGTGTTAGGTGCCAACATGATCGGTTTCCAGTCATACAGCTACTCGCGACACTTCTCGTCCTGTTGTACTAGGATACTGGGTTTCGATTCGTCGTCCACAGGAGTCGACGCCTATGGTGCTCATGTAGCGGTAGATGTGTTCCCCATTGGCATCAACGCAGTCTCGACGCAACGACAGGCTTTCGGCGACCCAGAGATCGATGAGAAACTCAAAGACATCCGTGAGATGTATGCTGGCAAGAAACTCATTGTCGGTCGTGACAGGCTAGATGCTGTCCGTGGAGTAGTCCAGAAGCTTCAGGCATTCCAGCTATTCCTCGAGAAATACCCTGAGTGGGTAGGCAAAGTAGTACTCATTCAGGTTACAAGTCCTAGCGGAGTGCATACGGACAGAAGCGATGGCGCACAGGAAAAGGTAGTCAACAAGATCTCGGACCTTGCGGCCAAGATTAACGGCACATACGGTACACTTGACTTCACTCCAGTCCGTCACTTCCCACAATATCTTTCCCGAGAAGAGTACTTTGCTCTGCTCCGACTTGCAGACATTGGCCTTATCACCAGCGTGCGAGACGGCATGAACACCACCAGCATGGAATACATCATTTGCCAAAAGGATAACCACGGCCCGCTCATTCTCTCGGAATTCTCTGGTACATCAAGTTCCCTCAGCGCCGCAAGTCACATCAACCCCTGGGACATGGGCGGAGTTGCCGATGCGATCAACGATGCTCTGAAGCAGAGTGACGAACATCGCGCCAATGTTCATGCTCAACTTTACAAGCACGTCGTACAGAACAATGTTCAGGCTTGGTCGAACAACTACCTAAAGCGTTTGATGACGAATCTTTCATCCTTTGATCAAGCGTTCGCTACACCGGCATTGGATCGGGCAAAGCTACTCTTTCAATACCGTGAAGCCAAGAAGCGGCTTTTCATGTTCGACTATGATGGTACCCTGACGCCCATTGTCAAGGACCCACAAGCAGCTATCCCATCTGACCGAGTCATCCGTACTCTCAAGACTCTGGCAGCAGACCCTGCCAATGCTGTTTGGATTATCAGCGGCAGAGATCAGGCTTTCCTGGATGAATGGATGGGTCACATCCCCGAGCTCGGTCTGAGTGCCGAGCATGGCAGCTTTATGCGACATCCACGCAGTCAGGAATGGCACAATCTGACCGAAACTACCGATATGAGCTGGCAACAGGAAGTCATTGATGTGTTCCAACACTATACAGAGAGAACTCAAGGTGAGCTTTCTACGTTCTTCGCCAAGAAGTTTAGCACTAACAGATGAACAGGTTCCTTTATCGAACGCAAGAAGATTGCTCTAACGTGGCACTACCGGAGAGCCGACCCCGAATACGGCGCATTCCAGGCGCGTGAGTGCCAGAAACACCTCGAGAGGACCGTTGCAAAGAAGCACGACGTCGAGGTTATGACAGGCAAAGCCAACCTTGAGGTTCGTCCGAAGTTTGTGAACAAGGGCGAGATTGCAAAGACACTTGTGCAGAACTACGGCGAAGGTAGCGGTAATGCGCCTGAGTTTGTTCTCTGCATGGGTGATGACTTTACAGACGAAGGTATGTATTGCACTTTGAGGTTTTCTGACCATTCCGCTAATACGTATAGACATGTTCCGATCGCTGCGACAGTCCAAACTGCCAACGGATCACGTATTCTCGGTCACTGTTGGCGCCAGCTCGAAGCAAACGTTGGCAAGCTGGCATCTAGTCGAGCCTTCGGATGTCATTTCTGTGATCTCGTTGCTAAACGGATCAGCCGACGCAGGCAATGTTGGCGCGATTGCTGTTGTCGACGGAACGGTTCCTGAGTCTCGGGTGGTTGCATGAGGTCATAGGGCGAGGAGGCACTGACAAGCAATTTCAACTGTAATGGAGCACGGAGCATGGGGAGGCTATAGATCTACGAAATGCGGCATGGCGATCCCGGGGGTTTTCTAGCACTGGGTCTGGAAGAAGCAATCACATCCTATGTCATGATAGTCGTCCTCAGACTGCACCTGCGTGAAGGAACATCTCTGTGTCGCGATCGACGATGTCGATTGCTACCCGGTGGATAATTCTGCTGCATGGCGATTACCAATGCGCCCCTGGGACGAGCGTCTGCTGCCAAGGCGGTGGCGGTCGGCACGTCTGGGGCCTCGCCCAAGACCCCTGATTCCCACGTGAGAGCTGACTCGGGAGCCACGAAACCTTGGGATGCGAACAGTGGGAGCGTCGGGGGTTTTGAGCGTTTCGGAGAGATTTCCGCAGCACGCGAGAACTTGTAAGACGCCCAGGACACCAAGTGACAGCTCGCCGCACCTCGCAACAGCAATGTCTACGTCGGCAAGACAGGCACAGCACACGAAAGCGGCCCACGACTCACGATTCCGCAACACGGGCACGATGGCTTCTCTAGGCCTGGTATGTTTTGGCTTTCGGCTTTACTAGCCCACATTTATGCAACTTGGGGTTCGAGAACTGGCAGTGCATGAAACCTGGAACGCCTAGCAGTCGTCCCGCCCCAACAGCCTATCCGAGGGATGTTCCTCCTTCCTCTTGGAACTGCGTACCGTTGTCGTTGATCCGTCTTTTACCAGCCATTCCGTTCCTTTTTGACCACTCGTTATCCCTCCGCACTGCGTCGACACTCGTTTACCAGCTATACTCCCACCCACTTATTTTGAGCGACAATCTTATATTAGTGAAGCGCATCGCTGAATAACACAAATCAACACCTGGTCTGACCTCAATCCGATACTGCATCTGCAACAGCGCAACAGGGAACTGGCTGGCGAGCACATTGCGACATTACAACCGTGCCATATCTACAATACGCCTCTCCTTGGTATTCCTTCTTCGACAAACACCATATCTCTCGGCGCGCGGATAACAAGGCACAACAAATTCCACACAATACACAATGGGTCTCATGGAGAAGCTGCAAGCTCGTATGTCTTACCTCGCTTCGCCCTATCTCCTCCCGGCCCTAATCCTTTACGCCTTGGGACACTTTACTAACAGCCGCCCACCTTAGGCCTCGAGCTGTACCGCCTCGAACAGCGTTACACACGCCGTGAGAAACGCACTACTTTTATCAGCGAAGCCCAATACGTCGACGGCGAATATGTCTATGCCTCATCGCCTTCTTCAGCAAACTCATCCACCACCACAAGTAGCAAGCGCTTCAGCAAGATGCCTGCTATACGGATAAAGGAGCTTGGCCGTATGGGCACAGGACGATCGTAAATATTCTCTCGGATTCAGCTGCTCATTGCGCTCCTACATGGTCGACGATGATAGACGAATGTTTGCCCGCCCGGTCAGGCCGACAGAAACAACAGCATCACAGTCCGATTGAGGAAGAACGTGCGACGAAACAAACCTCACACAGTACTGGAGCACACCATGTACTCATGCCGTGAAGGAGTCGCACATGAATACATACGCCATGTGCAGAGACAGGAGACGACACGCCTCGCAACACCAGCGGGTGGAAGATGTAATAACGCAACGAAATTAACGCCAAAACAACTATCGACGAAGGACGGGAAGGCTAACAAAAAGTTCTTTGTACCACTTCATGTCGATATCTTCATTCTTTACAACACCCTTTTCCTTTTCTCCATCTACCTTTTTTAGTCATGTTGCGCTATTAGAATACCCCCTTGTTCAGTTACCACTGAAACGCATCAATACAAGTTTATAGGCAAATCAGAACCCTGTATGCAACTTGAAGTGGAAGCATTTTTGCAATCGAGTCTCTTTCATTGCATGACAAAATAAAGTGCATACTCGACCCTGTCCTTATGAAGACTTGTCCAATCTTGCTTAGCTTCTTGGTTTTCCTCTCTAGTAGTCAGTACCGCGGACTTTGTAAGGCTGATAGGTAGAGTACCAGACGGCGGTAGAACGGTTGCCAAGAGTAACGTGCAGATGCGTAGGGCGTGGGAACCAGAATGCGTCCGAGGGGTAAATGCAAATATGGGCGCAAGGCGTGTGGGCGTAAGGCGCGTGCAGATTGGATGCGACTCTGTAGATAGGCAAGGCGTGCGTGCACTTGCTTCTGATGTACGCAGACTGTATCTGTTGATACAAGAGTATCCTGAGAGTAAGCCGACAGACTGTCATCAAGCATGATCCATCCATTTTTTCCTCGTCTACTTCCGCTTGATATTGTACTTACACTGGCTACTGGAAAGATGTTCAAGAAGTCGAACAAGAATACGCCTGCGACGACGATCGTCGAACCGCACGACCAACATCTGCCCGTTAGGTCGGGCTCTCAAGAGAAAAGTATTGAGCATCCCAAAGACAGCATGATCGAAGTAACATCGAGTCTACCACCCATGGATAGAGGAAAAGATGCTTGGCTTTTTCTAGCCGCAGCCTTCACTGTCGAAGTCCTAACAGTTGGTGAGCCCATCCCAGCACACAGCACCTTTTCATACTAATCCCGCAAAATACAGGCTTCTCTTTTTCCTACGGCCGTTTCCAAGAACACTACAGCACCACGCCTCCCTTCTCGGGCTCTGATAATATCGCAGTCATCGGCGTTTTGAATCAAGGCCTCATCCTCATCAGCATGCTTCCCATCGTTCAACTCGCTCGCCGGAAACCGCATTGGGCACGCTGGATGGCAACAGCAGGTCTCCTCGGATGTGTCGTCTCAAACATAGCAAGCTCCTTTTGCACCAGTATAACTCAGCTCATCGGCACCCAGGGCATACTCCTCGGCATCAGCGGAAGCGTCGCTTTCTGTCCTCTTCTCATCTTCGCAGACCAGTGGTTTGACAAGCGCAAGGGCCTGGCGTTTGGTATCATAGGCAGTGGAAGCGGATTCGGAGGTCTCCTCCTCCCTCTCCTTATCAACGCCTTGCTTACCAGAGTGGGATTCCAGACTACCATGCGTATCCTGGCTGGTATGATTTTCGGTCTTGGGATGCCACTGGCTTACTTTGTGAGACCCAGACTACCGCCAGCTGCCACGGATACAAAGAAGCCATTCTGGAACTGGAGGCTTCTCCACTCACGATCTTTTCTCCTTCATCAAATTGCTAATCTCGTTCAGGGTGCTGGCTACTATCTGCCTGGCATTTATCTACCTACCTTCACCCGCCACGTCTTTGGCGCTTCGGATTGGTTATCAACTCTCTCGCTTATGCTCTTGAATTTGTCTACTATGATAGGGCTCGTCATAATGGGCTATATGACTGATTGGTTAAACTCCCGGAAATGCATTGCCATGTCCGCTGTGGGTGCTACTCTCTCTGTCTTCCTTTTTTGGGGCTTGGCCGTACATGTTGCTGTCCTTTTCGTCTTCTGCATACTGTTCGGATTGTTCGGGGGTGGCTTTCCCGCGGCTTGGCCGGCTGTTATGAGAGAGACAGCTGAGAAGGCGGAGGCAAGGGGTCTCGGTCATGTAGATACTATGCTGATATTCTCTCTGTTTTGTGTTAGTAGAGGGATTGGAAACATCGTCTCCGGTCCTCTGAGCGAGGCGCTTGTTGATCAGATGCCTTGGGAAGGGGATGCAATTGGCGCTTACGGAAGCGGATATGGTGGACTTGTCGTCTTCTGCGGAATAAGCTCTCTCGTAAGTGGCATGAATGCGTTATGGTATCATCGTTTATAAGAGTTGGAGCATTGCAATGTACAAGGAAGTTGTTTGTACTGTAACCAAATCCATTTCCGTAACACAGAAGAGAACATAGATGTTCTCACATCTAGAACTATGTCACCTTCATGTGCTACGCGTACGAATGGCCGATGACAGACTAAGAGACTACAGCTTAGCAACCACGTATCTCTTCATAGCCGTCTGAGGCACTCGGCTACTTCCCAGTATTACAAACTATATCGTTTACTCCCACTAGACAGATTCAAAAGGGAAACATTGTGCGAAGTGATCCGCATCTAGTTAGTCATTGGATCGCTAGCATTGCGAGCATGAAAGCCTTGCAGCATGGGGGTCACGTAAGCAGGCGAACCGCACTCACATGGCTCCCACATCACCGATCAATCAATGCAGAGAATAGATAAAAAGAAAGGACAGTGGAGTTACTACGATTGGTGGTGTGGAACTAATTGCGGATCCGCGGGCCAGATATGACCTGCATTGCATACACATGCACGCTAGTGGAAGAGGGTTGTGACCATTGATACTCACGCGGTGACCTTCGTACTCAGTGGATGAGAGAAGGTTTCTGAATATGGAATGAATGATATTAATGAAGTACATTGCGCTAAGTGATAAGAACATTCGCGTAGGTTTGCTATTGAGTACATGGGTGGCTTCTTTGGGGGTATCATCCGATCTATGGGTACTTTGCTCAAGTGAATGGGTTTGCCCCCTGATGTCTTTCCTTCTAAGTGGTGACTCCGAATGCTCATGAGAAACGATGAAAGTAAAATGCAACCCAAAGAGTGGGCAACGCTAAAGAACGAAGGATTGTCCACCTCAGTATAAACGCCCGGAAAATCAAACCCGTCTATCAGTATTTTCAGATGTCGTTAAAGTCGTTATGTTTCGATTTGGCGATGCGCCTCTAGTAGGGATAGGCGAGTGTGACGTGGACTCGTCCACTAAACGGTGTCGTAGTCGCTGAGAATGTCCTCTGGGTCCTCTGGTGGAAGCATGTCGATGGTATCGCTTGTGCGTGGGCCAGTGTACTTCTTCCTTGCACCGGCGTACCACCAGACCGTGCTGAACAAGCCAATGAAGGCTGCCACGCAGATAGCGTAATTCATGTTGTCGGCTCTGACTGGCTTCACAGTTGGGAAGAACAGCACAACACTAATGAAGATGACCCATGTCACTGCGATCGCGTTGACCGGCTTGCTCCATCTACCCATTGTGTATGGTCCAGGATGGAAGATGACGGTGTTTTCATACCATCGGTGTGCGATGATGACTGCGATGTAACTGATGTCCAGAGCAGGTGCTGTGATGTTGAAAATAGCCGTGATGGTGAGGGTGCTTCCGATTCCGATTAAGTCAAGACAGCTGCAGAAGATGACAACCAGCCATACTGCATTGACCGGGGTGCCTGTGTACGAATTGACCTTACTCCAGAAACTATGCATAGTCAGCTCCGATATAATAGCGCCGATTGGGGGCGGTCACTTACCCCGAGAATGGGAAGGCTGCGTCGCGGGAAAAGGCCCAAGCCATTCTCGCGTTGGCCAACATGGCAGAACAGCCGGTGAAGAATTGGACCAACATGACGAAGAACCACATGATGGTTCCACCTGTTCTGCCACCGGCATTAAAGAAGATCTGGGCGACGGGAAGACCAGTCGGTGTCGCCATAATCTCGTCGTAGTCTGACATGCAGAAGCAAAAGGTGACTGTTAGCATCCATCCTACGACACCGGACACGAGGATCGCCGCTCGGATCGCTACAGGGCCACGAATAGCGGCATCGTGCGTCTCTTCCGACATGCTGTGTGACACTGATTAGATTGGCTGATACGCAGGATTGTAGGGCTGACCTACTGTGTTGTGCCGTCGTAGTCTGTCATTGTCCATGCAACAGAGAGGAAACTGTGTATGGTTAGTGACGTGTCTGCACACATGCATTGGTTAGGCATACCCGAGAAGGAAGGAAAATCCTTTGCTTCCCCAACCCGAGCCGTCCATTACTGTCGTAAACACCCATTGCGGGCTTTGTTTGTTCGGTGTGAGGATGAGAAGAGCGATGCAGATGCAGATTGATGCAATGACTACTTATTGTCAGACTGTGCCGAGACTAGCTTTCCAGTCCACTTACTGTTGATAGGTGCAAACCATAAAATGATGCGATGGAGCCAGTTCGTGGGGAACGAGCAGATTGTGCCAAACATGCACAATACGAAGATGGCGAGAAGGACAGTCTGATATGCTTGCCTGTATTGATCGGTAAGCTGCTGCAGGTCGTACAAGCGGGGTATGTCTCACGGCTCAAAGGCAGCTTCCCCATTGTCTAGGGTATGCATGACGGCGGTCGCCAGTATCATCTGAGAGATTGTGTATGCCAGACTTGCCACGCCAGCTGCTTGACCAAGGAAGTTGCACCACCCAATGATCCACGCCCAGGCTGCGACGTGCTCAGGTGGTACAACATGTTTTGTGACATAGTACATTCCTCCAGCGGTTGGGTATGCGGATACCAATTCGGCAACTTGACGAAAACTTAGCTAAGGTTCCTTCGGGGCTCTGTCCAACATACCTGAACTGGCTATGCAGTATGCCATGACACTGCCAATGAACCAGGCCCATACTGCTGTCGCTGGTCCGCCTGAACTCATCGGGGCACCGAAGGTTGCAGGTACCGAGCCCAATACACCTAGAATTGAGATGGCATATGAAACAGTAGACCATCTTGAGAAATGTCTTTGTAGCACCTGTACACTGTTGGAAGATGCCTGAGTGGAAGGCTTGGAGCACTTACTGGAGTGTATCCAATGCGTACCAGTAGCCTGTCGTCGTCATCTGCGATTGTGGCCATGATGCTTTGATTTTGATTGTTTCCTGCCGCTTTCGACTGATTGGAGGTGGTAGATTGGAGCGCTCTTTCTCCAACGC
>Ga0268250_10000370_pt1 | contig 21832 bp, 30 predicted proteins | sample AgamicAsSfe_FD_200448 | JGI IMG/M metagenome (GOLD analysis project Ga0268250, IMG submission 200448) | Agave microbial communities from Guanajuato, Mexico - As.Sf.e (v2) (version 2) | ecosystem: Host-associated > Plants > Phyllosphere > Phylloplane/Leaf | place: Guanajuato, Mexico | collected... | reverse complement strand
CTCCAAAACGGCGGACTTTTATTCTCGAACCCTGATCCCGGACTAACATTCCACCTCGCCACATCCCACTTACTCTGACTCCACCGTTCCTGCGGATGCCCCATCGTCCAATTCCTCAACACCGCCTCGGACGTGATATGTTGCGGATTATAACTCAGCTCATGCATGTGTTTCTTCAAATCTGTGCGAAAGTCGGCGCCGGAGACGATGGTGCTATTGGATGAGGCGAAATATCCGGAGAGGCTGATGAAGGGCGTGTCGACTGTTGTGGCGCCGGCAGCTCCGAGCACCTTGAGCATGCGCGTGAAGGCGGGGAGGACGGAAGTCTGGCATGTTGTGTTGGCGTAGAGTGTGAGCACGTTGCTGGGGACGCCGAGCGGGCGCCGTGGAGGCCGGAGAACGAACAGGCGGAGACATAGGAGGGGATGGTGCCATGATAGAGATTCGTGGCATCTTCGAGCCCAACAGAGCAAACAATCCAGCAGTGTTATTCATCAGATCGTGCGTGGCCAATCGTTCTTGATCAAGATGCGTGAAGAGGCCCAATCACATTATCAGCAGCACGTTGCGGGTCAAGCTCGACAGCGATACTGAGAGCATCTGGGTTGAGCTCCGTCATCATGTAAAAGGTGTCCTTCAGTTCATGGATTTTGGCAATGTAGGCCCCCTGTGATATCAGCAGTGTTTGTGCGTGGGATATGTGATTGTTCGACGTACAGTGACAAGATCAATGGAGGTGAAGAGACCTAGAGTGATAGCGAGCAATATTGGGAACGAAGTGCCCTTGACATCAGCAGTGTCCGAGCACGCGTCAAATGAGTATTGAGCGACCACAGCAGCAGCAGCCAGGAGGACGAGTAGGAGTTTACGAAGCATGGTGATACGAAACCCTCAGGAAGAATGACATAGCAGTCTAACCTATTGCTTATGAATATGGCTTGCGAGCTTCTGCAAAAGACACAGTCTTCGATGCTATGCATGAGATAAGGGCTAGGCGTGCTCACTACATCCACAACATCAGTATTTGGTAATACACGCAGTATATCAGACAAGCAATTGCTGGGCACGCCCGCGAATAAGATTGAGACGTCGATGTCGTCGTCGATATTACAAAGATAATCCTTCAGCATGGATGTTGCCGTTATCAATGGTCCCTGGCGATGCTCGAAGAGGCAGGTCCTCTTTTTCCTCTTGATCACTTACATTTTAACATTCATCCTTCTTCTTACAATGACCCTGCTCACACTGATTCTTATTCTCCTCAGAGCTCACCCCATCAATCTTTGCGCAGTTCTTGTATGCGTACTCCGCCGTCTCAAAGTAGCAGTCCGTGCCAGACTGGTCCTAACCATTGGGATTGAGGTACTTACGATCTGTCCGACGATACCACTGCTCCAACTGCTTCCCCGGCTGTCTATCCTCATCATAGCGTTGGCGGTCGTGGTGGTCCTTCTCGCCGAGACAGCCTTGATGGTAATCGCGAGACGTGCTGAGGCCTGTGACATCGAGGAAGCTGGCGTGGTTTTCCTCGTAGCTTATGGACGAATTAGCGCCTGGGGCCGGAAAGCATTGGCAGGGATAGTCTGTGGAGGGACAAGGATATTAGTTCATGCCAAAAGTGTATGCAAACGAGTAAAACCGTACTTCTTCCCTCCTGAATGTTCAAGCTTGAGACGAATTGACCGTGCGGATCATAGCAGACACCGAGATTGAATACACCAGCACGGGCAGGTGTCCAGGTCTATGTCGCTAGAGGATCGTTGATAACGACGGGCAACTTCATCCTCGTGCTCCAGTGGGATATTCTGGCCGGCTCGCCTGAATCCGGAAACCGCCGACCGAACAATCTGGACGTTGTGTCAAAAGTGTCGGTCAAACGTCGCTGAAGTGATCCATACCATTTTCTGAGTGGCGCCTTCAAAACCATCACCAGCAAGCATATGCCATCCTGGTGCGACATCCAGGCTGGAGATTCTCTTCTTAGTCATCTCTTCATACTTTGGGAGTGTATTCTGGATGTCAGTCGTGAGGTAACGCAGGCTCAACAATAAACACTGACGAGTACACCCAGAACGTGTAATCAGGATATTCAACAAGGCAGACCTTGTCGACCTCCGGACCTTGACGGGAATCCTCGCACTTTCCATCAGTCATAAGAATATAAACCTGCTCTTTGGCCCACACGGTATCGATGATGGATGCGATGAGCATATTCTGGAATATCTTTTCAACCCCTGCAGCTAGATAGTTGACGGGATCCGCAAAGTTCCTTGTTGGAAGTGATCAATGAAAGTACAATCATTCCAGAAGATACTACTTACCCAGTCGATAGGATCGTGGCTAGATTGAATGCATCGTCTGCATGACCCGTGAGGTTGTTGCCCCTTAGGATCGTCTCACCTTGTCAGACCAAATCCTGCGCGAGCTCTGCAATGTAATCTGCAAATTCCGAGGCAAAGTCTTCGGGCGAGACGCTCCTTGTTGGAACCTTCATTAGGTTTAAAACCTAAACCTTCTTTTTACTACATTGGATCAGCAACGAGGTGCCCAAAGCTCTAGCTGACACTCAATCCAAAATGTGTGCCAAGTCTGGTCTCGTGCGCCAAGGTTGGCAAAAGCTGAGTCAATTGCTTCATGGTGGCAACTCCATCTTTAAACGACACATGGTGATCTTCACCGCCTTCTCAGCCTCGCCTGCGATTCTGAGAGTGGCCGCTTGCCTCGCTTCACGAGCCGCCTTTGCAGTCATTTGCTCGATGCTTTTGATGGTTGCAGGGACTGCAGTTTTCGTGAACATGGTGTTGAATAACATACCGGCACCGGCCATCTCTGGCTGCGCTATTGCAATTGAAGGCAATGAGAACAAAGTATCAACAACCCAATTGCCATCATCAACGTTTCCATCCCAGCTGAAGGTTTTCATCGTGCTGGGAATCTTTGCCTGAGCGAATACAGAGACAGAGAGGAGAGATTCCCTTAGGATATCCAGCCAATTTGCAAGGGACTCTGCACCTATCAGCATAGCGTAAGCTTGCTTACCATCAGTAGAGTTGGGGTGGCCCTTATATCGCTACAACTGTGAACAAGCTGTCAAAACGTCAGCTTACGCTACACTTAAGCTGCCCTTCGCATAGTGTATAGTGACTCAAAGGTCATTGCTGTATGACCATGCACGTCGCAGCCGACTCTGGCCGATTATGGGTAAGAGTGTAGCCAAGGGTATTGCAGAATCGAGTCCTCCGATTACCATCTTGGACCGTGCAGCAAGTCACACTGTGCATGCTTGAAGCGGGCGATGTCGGTGGTGCTATAGTCAGGTTTCAAGTATCCCTTGACTCCACAAACGGGCGAGTTGGTGACGTTTGGGTTCGATCTCCGGCTCACAGTGAGTTGTGCTTGGACAGGGTGAACAAAGAAAGTATAAGACGAGAAGTGCAAGGTCAAGTGATCATTGTGAATCACATGAGCAGAGGCGGGGTTCAAGCACTTTCCTGTCCGTGACCAGCATATCACATCAAGATTCCACACGTGTGTACTCGACCGAGCAATGCTGCGCGCCCTCCGACACCATTACCCTGGACATCCTGGAACATCTTTCAACTGACTTGTCGAGATTCTCATTATATTTGACGGCGACCAGGACCCCTCCAAGTATGCACGTGCACCTGACAAGCTGAGTAAGCACGGTACTCTTCACCCATCCTTCCATGCAGATACAGATTATTCTGCTGCGGATGGTATCAGCTTAACCATCTGTCAGGCAGTCTTGCAGACATGGCCCTTAGAATGCCACAGAGGTGCGTCGTGTTACTCATGTAGGATTGTAATAGCAAAACATAAAGTGTATCTAATGCTCTTCCTAAACTATGTAGCCTGCGCGCAGTGGCTTCCCGGCCGAATCGACTTGGCGAAAACCCGTGGTATCATGCTGTCCTCATGTCGCCAATCAGAATGCACTTAGTCGCCCTCTTTTCGATTTCCACAGTACTGGGCCACTATCAGATTTACCGTGTTTCTGAAACCTTGACTACACTTCGACATCAGCGAAGTCGTCCAGCACTGGTTAGTCCCAGCTCATCCCCACTGCAACAACGACCCATCGCCAGCTTCCCCTCCATACGCTGCCTTCCAATATTTCCACGCTGACTCCACACCCAACTCCGCCATTCTGCTAGCCAAGTAGTCCGACTTTGTCATATCGTCCATAAACTCCCTCATGGCTGCTTGAGCTGGGTTGAGACGCTGAGCAGCAGCCACGATTGCCTCAAAATAGGATAGCTGTGCGACGAGCTGTGCTTGGAGTTCGGCGAAGATGGCGTTGATGTCCTCGAGTGTGATGACGGCCGCAGGATCGTTCTTCTCAGCTGTTTTGCTTGGCAATTCGTCGCTTGCTGTGCTGTCAGGCGGAGACTTTTTAGGGGTCGAATCTTTCGGTTCGCTACGCTGAACAGCAAGCGTGGTTGTCTGAGCTGCAGTAGCCAGTGCGAAGAGTCCGACGAGGGTAAGAAGAACCCGGATGACAGCGTTTAACTTCATAGTGACAAGGTAACCTGTGTGAAGGGGTGTAGGTATTATTCTGGATCACGACTCAGAGAGCCGCTTAGGGAGAGTGCAGCACAGAGTCTGCCCAGCATTATGCTTGACGACAGTACAATAGCTTACCTGGAACTGTAGCTGATGTATTCAGGACGATGGGGTAGCAGAAGGTGGAGGCGGGAATAGGTTGCGTGCAAGGCCGCTGCAGAGTGTCGTGGTTGTCGAGGATTGAGTTCTGTCAAAGTCAAGTGTCTGCTTGCGTGTTGTTGACCTGTAGCTCAGCATCAAACACTACAGGCGTTTCTTTTGTAGAATGTCATTGGGCGCTCAGACTTTCATGTTATTGGGTCAAAAGTCAGAACTCTATTCACGGGGAAGTTTTACACTTCGCGTCAAGATAGCTTCAACATAACATAGGTGTATCACACTCTGCGCCAGCGACCTTTTGTGCGATCTTGAACACACGCGCAGTCGTTAGGGATAGCAAGGAGGCTTTCCCGGGATAAAATTGTATCTCATGCACATATGTCTGGCACAGTTGCTGTCTTTCGCACGCTAAGCACACATCGTACTCAAGTCTCTGATTTCGCAACGTTCTCAGTATAGCAGTATCACACACGCGGTATGAGTCAGTGGCATTTGTGTAAGATGAATGCCATGGACGCCATGAATGAAGCTCATGGTAGCGCGGAGCTGAAACTGATGTGGAAGTGGCGAACTTTGGTGAACTTCGGTGATGTCTCTCGGCATTTCCCCGGGTAGCCAATCGGTCACATCACTCCCATAACGCATGCTGTTGCTCCTACGCCAACGCCTCACCACTTGCCATGGCGCCTGGTCTATACACCCTCCACAAGCTCGGGCTCGCCCGCAGCGCCACAGCCACCATTCGTCACTTCACCCTCGGCGGCGGTGCACCCACCACAAATCGCATCTTCACCAGCGTGCGCAATGCCTCCGACTTCGACACATACATGCTCCTTTCCTCGTCCTCTCGTGCACCACTTATCACACTATGGACAGCATCCTGGTGCACACCCTGCCACACCATCACCCCCATGATCAAGAAGATGATAGAAGAGGAGAAAGTCGGCGAGCGCAATGGCAATCCCATCAGTTTCGCAGAGATTGAGCTCGATGCGCCTGATATTGGCGAAGTCGCGGGACGATACATGGTCACGAGTATACCTATGCTACTGGCGTTCAGCAGAAGAGAGGCACAGATGGACACGAGGGTTACGGATGTTAATCAGATGAAGGATAAGAAGTTCTTGGAGCAATGGCTGGAGACTGAGGCTGCGAGACGTGGGGATGGTGGTGCAGGTGGAAGTCTTTTCGGCTTTGGAGGCTTGAGCAAGTGGTTTGGTGGCGGTGGCGGCACGTCATGATGAGCAGTCAAAGACGTCCGCACACAACAACAATCGAAGAGGATTCTTGGTCACCTCCTGCGCGTTGTGTATTTACCGCAGATGACGGCATGAAACAGCATGCTCAAACGCGTCGAGCGATAGAGCAAATCTCTAGCCTTGGGACACCAAATACTCTCTGCAGCTCTCGATCCGCCCACTGCTCTGAGTTCGAGGATGGCGACCAGAAGTCACGAGCCCGCGGGCTTGTTGCTGCGTTTATTCCTCTTCCAGACTATCGGCATCCAAAGAGCAGCTGCTGTGCTTCACGCGGCACGAAGTGCCGTAGATGGACTTGGCAAGATAGCAAGTGGGTATGGTCTTGCTATCCGTTGAAGGTGGAATCTCATCGGGAGGAGTCCCCGGGCCTTGAGGTAGTGATGGCCTTAAAGCTCACATTTCAACTCACAACACCGGACTCACAGATGTCTCTGACCCTCCTCAGTCAGCATCCTGAGAGCGTATAGCCATAGAGAGCTAGGATAGAAAGATATCTTCTTCTGGCAGTGGCTTGAGAATCCTACCAAACCAGCACATTGTCTCTAAGCTACATCCCATGCTTCGCACGCGTGCACTGCCTCATAAACAGAACCTCAAGCACATTAATACTCGATAGATGCCTTCATTCTTTGATCTGATTTGCGGTAGAAACTCGTGAAGCTGAAACACGTTGGACCCTTTCCAGAAGTTCAAACGCGGGGAACAACGCGCTGGTCAAAAAAGCTGACGGCACGACCGACGACCACGACAATCACGCCGCCATCTATTCAGCATATTCCAATAGAATTGGCATTGTGCGCACCCCCGAACATACTCTTGAAGATACACGTTCACGCATAGGAATAAGCGTTCTTCTGTGACCAAGCGCGATACCGCTTCACGAAAACACACAACACAAGCCTCAAACATGGCTGGAATCTTCGAAACACCGCGCGGCGCTGGTACGCTGTTCTTAGGAGGCGAGAGGCTACAAGGAAGTGCTGTGCGCGAACAATGTGTCCACGCCACGACTGCAGTGGCGAATATCATGCGGAGTTCACTTGGCCCGTCTGGACTTGACAAGGCTAGTTTACAATCAGAGCTCGAAGTATGCTAGTCTAACATCTATGGCAGATGATGGTGGATGATATAGGAGACGTGACAGTAACGAACGACGGCGCCACAATCCTCAGCTTACTCGACGTCGAGCATCCCGCAGGCAAGATTCTGGTTGACCTAGCACAACAGCAAGATAAGGAAGTAGGCGACGGAACCACATCAGTCGTCCTCATTGCCGCGGAGTTGTTGAAAAGAGCAAATGACCTAATGAGCAACCGGATACATCCCACCACGATCATCACTGGCTACCGTCTTGCCCTCCGCGAAGCCGTCCGCTACATGTCAGAAAACATCAGCACGAAAGTCGATCAGCTCGGCCGGGACTCACTCATCAGCATCGCCAAGACCTCCATGTCCAGCAAGATCATCGGCTCAGATTCAGACTTCTACTCGAATATGGTTGTCGATGCCATGCAAGCAGTACGAACAACGAACGGGAAGAATGAGGTCAAATATCCAGTCAAGGCAGTCAACATCCTCAAAGCCCACGGTCAAAGTTCTACAGAGTCACTTCTTATCAAGGGTTACGCACTCAACTGCACAGTTGCCTCTCAAGCAATGAAGACGCGGATCACTGACGCCAAGATCGCCTGCTTCGACATGAACTTCCAGAAGGAGCGCATGAAGCTTGGTGTTCAGATCACAATCGACGACCCCGCCCAACTCGAAAAGATCCGTGAGCGCGAGTCGGCAATGGTGATGGAGCGCATCGACATGATCCTCAAAGCTGGCGCAAACGTCGTCCTCACAACAAAAGGCATCGACGACCTGTGCTTGAAGCAGTTCATCGAGAAAGGCGCAATGGCTGTGCGTCGCTGCAAGAAGGAAGACCTCCGCCGCATCGCAAAAGCAACTGGTGCAACACTAATCTCATCCCTCTCTGACCTCAACGGCGACGAAAAGTTCGAAGCTGCTTCGCTCGGTCACGCGGAAGAAGTCGTCCAGGAGCGCATCTCAGACGACGAATGCATCCTCGTCAAAGGCACAAAAGTTCACACTTCCGCATCCATCATCCTCCGTGGACCAAACGACTACCAACTCGACGAAATGGAGCGCTCAGTCCACGACGCCTTGTGCGCAGTCAAACGCACTCTCGAGTCCGGCCGCATCGTTCCCGGTGGTGGTGCTGTAGAGACAGCACTACACATCTACCTAGAGGAGTGGGCCACCAGCGTCGGCAGCAGGGAACAACTTGCGATCGGCGCCTTTGCACAGAGCTTGCTCGTCATTCCTAAGACTCTGGCAACAAATGCTGCGTTAGATGCCACGGACCTCGTCGCCCAACTTCGATCACGTCATGCAATCTCCCAGCGTCTGTCCAACGACCCAACCACATCGACGTCCGCCAAGAACATGGCTGGAGGTATTGACGCTGATGGGAGCACAGGTGCTGGATCAGCGAAGCCGAGACTGTCGAGTGCGGAAGTGGACGATGCGAAGGCTCTTGCACACAAGCGGAATTATCGAAACTACGGCTTAGATCTGCAGAAGGGGAAAGTGGCGGATAGTGTCAAAAATGGAGTCTTGGAGCCGACGCTTTCGAAGGTAAAGCAGTTGAAGAGTGCGGTCGAGGCGTGTATTGCGATATTGCGCATCGACACTATGATCCGCCTGGATCCAGAGCAGAGAGGAGGAGAGGATGATGGGCACGGCCATTGAGGAGGAGGAAGAAATGCAAGGAGAATGGTCTGAGCGCGGTGACTAGCCCGCGCGCAACGATGAAGCGGTCATGGCATATGATGTGTGATGTAAATAGATAAGCAATAACACGACTGATCATGACCTTGAACATGGGACCCTTCATGACAACATTCGGCTCACGTACATGTATCTTTGGGTCCTCGCGGAGGCCTGCCGTTTACTGAAGCAAGTGGAAAGAAGGCTCCAGCTTCGTTGAATGACTTCTCGCGTGACAAATCCCAATAGAATCTTTCACCACACCTTTCATCCTAGATATGTCTGTGGACACAACCTACACTCTAGAAATACTCGAGCTTCTTCTCTTCCCTTACCGCCCTTCACCTTGTCTCATTCAGCTTCCTGTCGACTATCTTAGACTAATCTACGACATGTTGGTTCAGGGATCAATGAAGTCTACTCTTGCATTCATCTGATGTCTTGCCGTATGCATATTCAGTCATGTGCCCCTTCCACCTTATCTTCCTTCTACCCTGTCTTCCCATCATCCATCCTGTGTTTACTTTACCCCGTCTTCTTTTCACTCTGTCATAGTTTCACTTCTTGTCCTTCGCACCCTGACTCTGTGATTCGTCATTCGATGTCCGTTCAGCCGTGTAATACTCACCCGCATCCGTACTCCCTATCGATCCTTCTCCCGGTCGCTCCCAACGACCAGTCTCTGGGACTAGCATTGGCTTAAAGCACATTCTGAGGGAAAGGAGATTGCAAGATGTCGACTACCAATCGTTCGAGAAGAGTCGTCAAAGCTCGAACGACAACAGCTGATCTAGTCGAGGACATCGAGAGCACTCCATCTTCGGGCAATGAAAGTCTCAGCAATGGGCAGGTTCGACTGACTTAGATTCTTCAGCATTGCCAGAGGACATGATGCGAGCTTTGAAGGGAGAGCTTCAGTCTCTTATGACCGATAGTGAACGCTTGAAAGCACAAATCCACCGCTTATGCGTGAGATGTACGCATTCGGAGACATTACAAAAGATCGCTTTACCTGCTCTGAACTCTGTTTAGAATAATGCATACCGGACATACTCTGAGCCGAAGGCACTTTCTGAAAGTATGAAGGCAACAAGCGCACACATCAGTCGAGCTGCAGACATTGCTGCAAAAGACAGAGCAGACAAGACGGTGAAAGATACAGGAGACCAAAAGACGGCAACAGAGGTTGACCAAAGTCGAGTGACAAGTGTAATTCGTGACACTCGTGCCACAGACGGAGACGAGGAACTCAAGTACGCCAAAGATGCGACAGAGCAGAGTAAGATAGCTGTAGTCCGGGGCGTAAGCCAAGATTTGGAGGTAATCATGGCAGGCAAAGCTTCTTACAGCACCGATCGTGAGAAGGAACAGACAAACGCCATTCGATCTGTTAAGCAGTCGTCTCGCGATTCCAGTATTAAGCCGGCTAGTATCGAAAGTATCACAGCGGCTCTGACCCAGGTACAATTGCGAAGATCACAAAAGCCATTGATCAAGCTTCCGACTGAGCCTCGAACGAACTCGATCCAGCCATGCAGAGCTTGGAGGAGGATATCATTCGCGTAAGGAAGATTTCCCGAAGAGGGCGCGTCAGGACACATTCATACATCAAAGAAGTGGTGATTCACGACGAGCTCGCCAGAACAATCGCGCTGATGATGTACTGGACTCCGAAGATCCGACATTCAGGACAATGGCATGCTTGGTGCAAGGACGAGCCAGGCCATGCATGTTTTCCATCAGCGGCTGGACCGAAGGCCAGGATCTCTACACTAATGAGATCCAGGGAGTGATAGATCGTGCCAAACACACGGCAGCAGTGTTGGAGTTGACGTCGATTCTCGGCCTTTGGATACGTGAGCACCGCAATGATCAAGGCGATCCAGGCAGGTACTGTGCATGCCATGCCGAAGCACAGATCCTTGCTAACAAGATTCTGCACGATCCGACGGCGGGAGCACGAGTAGGACGTCTAAAGGAGATGAGGAAAGAGAGGAAGAATGCAGGGAGGAGGGTTTTGTTCCACTTCGAGGACCAAGTGCTGCCTTTTGACGTAGCTGTCTGTCAACCTTACCAAGGAGACGGCATCTGTGATGTATGCATGACACTCTACCAGGAGGCTGCACCGCAGCTGAACTTGACTATTCGACTGTTCGTCATCTCTGAACCTGGTCTTACCCTAGCAGGGATTTGGCAGCGCGATGCCAGGCGCGATCACTCTAATATCAAAGCTATACCTTCCTCGGAACCTGCCCTACAGTGCTTTCCCGAGACTCGGACGAAAGGCTCTGTTGGATTCGCGCTTCCTTCGGCCCTGATCCTCCAGCGCTTTGAGAGTCTGAAGATTTGACAGTACTGGCCGACTCTAGTTTATAGCATTTTCTAGTACGGCGTGGAGTCATCAGGAGATTTTGCAAAAGACACCAGCGTCTGTCCATCCCCGCGCTTTACGCCCCGGTACAATGCCATCGGGGTTGCTGGCACCGCGCTCACGGATTCCGTCAGCTAGATGCAGATTCTCGGCACGATCACGGACCCCTTCCTGGCTGTGCATGCACACAGCGCGATCCTCCCGAAGGTGCCATTGAAGCTGCCCCTCTGGACGACGCAGGCGGCGTTGGAGAGGATGGTGGCGTTTTGGCATGTTGAGCCGTTGGTGGTGCCGGTGGATGTCTTGACGGTGTGGGATGGTGCGGGGGCTGTGAGGACCGATGGGACGCTTTCTGTTACGCCGGTGGCTGTGTCAGCAACAAAATCAAAGCTAATGCTCGCGCCATCATCCCCGATTCTCCGCGCGTTGCGGAGAGGCCAGCGACCCTAACTCAACACCAACACCAACACCAGCACCTCCACCTTCCCCTCCTCCCAGCGACCCCACCATCCTCCTCTCTAAACTCTCCATCCCGCTCCCAAACCCATCGGCTCCGCCTCCGGCGCGAAAGCAGAGTACGTCTGGTACCAAACTTACCTGGTGTCCGCAAGCAAGGACGCGGACGGTAAAACCCTGGAGCCAGACGGCGGCGGCACGCATAAGGTGATGAGGTTCAATGTCTTTGGGTATTCGGATGATGCAGCGAGTGGAGCGGGTACGGCGATGGCGAGACTGGGGGAGGGACCGTATACGGCTAATGAAGGGTTTGTAGTGGTGAGGAAGGGGGTGTGAGGGTGAAGTGAGGAAGAGTAGTCAGGCGGGAAGGAGAGGCGGGAAGGAGAGGCGAGGGGAGAAAGGGGTAGGAGAGAAAGAATCGAGAAAAGGGGAGGAGATACGGGGAGGGGAGAAGGAGTACGAAAGTCAGCAGGAGATTGCTGCAGGAGGATCGGGAAAGATAGGGAACGTCTTCAAGATTTCGGACTTCTCCTATGTATCTGCTGCCACGCGAAAGAGCCTCCAAGTTCGCCGCGGTCATTGATAACACGATGGCAATCCCCAAGACTAGCATCTTTTCATACCACTTCACCCAGCAGCTTATGCAGTAGGCACAAACGTGCCATTCGCGCAGACAAAGCCCAGCTCCGGATTAAGACTCGCGCTTGCCTGAACGCAAACGACCTGCGGTTTCGTCTGCGGGAACGTCTGCGGCACCACCTGAATGTTGCTGAGCTGGAAATTCTGGCATGATGTGTTTGTGTCTGGAATGGATCGTCAGCCATTGTGCTTTTCGGAGCATGCTCGCTAGGTAGTGGCTGTCGCTTACTGCACTCAATGATCACGCTCTCCGTATGCGTCAGATTCGGCAATCCGACATTATACCAGCAAGGATCCGTAACACAGCTCCCATCGCCGGGCTTAAACTGATTGATCGTCCCCGTGAAGTTCTCCCACCTGAAATCCTGCATCACCACACTACTGTTGTTCGGCCTCCCCACCGACGTGCTGTTCCCGTTCTCCAGCTGCGTCTGCGAGCCGCCTTGGTTGATATATGTCTGGGTGACAAAAATAGGAAAGGTGACGTTGTAGAGCCGCAGGTTTGTCCAGGAGATGTTGCGGGCGAGGCCTTGGCCGCCTTGCCAAGATTTAAAACGCGCGGCGTAGACGCCGTTGACGATGGTGAGGTCGTTGAAGGCGATGTTGGTGACGTTTGCGAAGAGGGCTTGGTTTTGGCCGAGAGAGCCGATGGACATGCCGTGGGTTTGATAGCCGATTGTGCCGCCTGCGAGAGGTGTGTCAGTGGCAAGTAAGGTTGGATCAAGGCAGGAACATCGACTCATACCTTGAATAAGGACGTTGTGGGAACCGGACTGTACGGCGAATGCATCATCGCCATTGAAGATGGTGCTGTCGTAGATGTTGATATTGGTACCTGTGATGTCGAAGCCGTCGGTATTGAAAGGGAACGCGCCGGAGGTGGAATAAGCGTCGATGAAGGTGTCCGTGACGGTGATGTTGTTCCCAATGAGCTGCACATTCCAGCCGATCGGCTGTGCGGATTTGAAATGCTGAATAGAGCCTACACACAATTTCAGCATTGATGTTGCTCTTCAGGGCTAGAGAAGCACTGACCATTCGTGGTGTTAAAGCTCATAAGATGAGGACGATTGACAAGACCAGTCGCAGGGTAGATGTTGGCGTCATACCAGGCTTGGCCATACGAGTAGATCCAGCCGTCGCTGACGTTGGCAGTGCCGATGTACTCTATCTGCGGGCCCCCTGGTTGGCGGTCAGTTGCAATCCCAGCATTCGCACGTTCTGGGACGCGAACATACAGAAGGTGAACCAATAGCCGCTCCCGGCAGCGTAGCTAGTTCCATTGACGATATTTCTTAGATATATCAGTGTATACTCGCATCGAGCCGGTCAAGCTAAGCACGGCAGGCATAGCTAAAGCAACTCACTGAACGTAGGATACATTCTGCGGCAAGTGAAGGTTGCCCTGCACGGCAATAGCGACGTTACTCAGGTTCGTAGCTGTAATCGGGTTGAACACATTACTAAAATGAAAGCCGATTAGAGAGCTGTTACAAGTCAGACCCTCACTCTGCAGCAACATACTAGTCCACGCCCTCTTGGAACAGGATGACAGAGTCTTGTGCGCATCGAGCGAAAGTTGACGCTATGGCTGGCGAGTCGTCCGCAGTGCCATTGGAGGCTGCATATCTCGATGGAATGACGCAGATTGAGGGGCGTGACTCGGACGCGAGAGAGTCTGCACACCGAGCTGATATAGTGGGCGATGCAAGAACACAAGAGGCAAGGGATATGGCAAAGGAGAGTATAGAAAGTAAGGATGGTACTCCCGAGGTCATTTTGGTCAACAGTTTACAGTCGGACAATGGAAGCGTAAATTTTACTGCCAGACAGGAACGTGAGGGGGTTGAGGTGCAACATACTCTTATAGATAACACGCGCGACGTGCCTTGAGCAGCCCGGCGGCGACACACGGCCCGTGATGAGGAGTGCAGAAAGGAAAGGAGGGGAGAAGAGGAGAAGGAGGAGTCTTGGAAGGCGGGGACATCATACATCAATACATCTGTGCCATGTCCGGTCCGTCTGCACTGGCCCTCCGCCTTCGTGTCGGATCTTAGTGTAGGCAGCTCGACCGATGGGGACGTAGACGCCAGTAGCAGGAAGTACTGTATATTTCAACAGAGCTCAGTCAAGAAGAGGAGTAAGCGTAGGTAAACACTTGAAGGCCAACAGCAAGGACTTCACTGCCTTCAGTAAGACAGCGAGAGAGATGCTATCGACGAGACAGAGGTTGTTGATGTCGATGATGGTGATGGTGATGGTAATGGTGTTGCACGATGCTGATGATGAACCGAGGTTGCGATCTGGAACTCACTCCGTTGGAATGACGTCCCCAAACCTAGCCATCGTCGATAAACTTGCTCAGTAAACAAAGCATCTGCATATGTCCCACGTCCTCTCTTTCGCCCTGATAGCTCGCGTCAATATCTTTAGAGCACAAGTTGCAAACCAGTGTCACGTCATGCCACGTCGAACGCGAAGCTGCAAAGCTGAGCCAGCTCGCACGCCCCGCCGCAAGGTCAAGAAAGAAGTCACAGATGACGGCGAGTATCATGACGACACCCCCGACGCCGACATGAAACAAGAGCCCTCCTCTCCTCCCCTTAGCAATCCCACAAGTCCCCCATCCAGTCATACAAACTCCGTTTTCTCGCCTTCGAAGACTTCTCCTAAACAGGCTTCACCCACCAACTCCAACCCCTACCCCTCCACAACTTCCACCTCGCTCCGCATGTCCTACCGCATCGCCCGCGGCGAACAAGGCGTCTTGACCTTCGAGCCCTACAAATCCTTCCTCCTTCCCCTCTGGCGCTTCCGCACCGTCCCCATCGCCCGCGCCTCCTCTATCGCCCTCTGGGATCGCTTCCTCGATTACGACGCTGCAGACGACTTTGTCGGCATGGATATGACGCGCAAGTTCATTCAGATGGGCATGACGAGGGCGAAGCGGTATGCGAATCATAAGGGGGGCCGGAAGTACGATAAGGTGAGTGGGGTGGAACTGGAGAAGAGCACGGGACATGAGGGGATGCGGGAGAAGGAGGAGGCGAGTATGGTGTTCAGGGAGGTGTGGGAGAGGTGTCGGGGCCACGAGGGGTATCAGAGGAGGAAGGAGGTATTTCAAGCGGAGCAGAAGGAGTGGGATAGGAGGGTCAAGAATGGGGAGGTGGTGTTGGATGAGCTCACGGGACAGGAAGTTGAGGAGGCGAGGGTCAAAGATGAGATGAACGTGAAAGAGGAGGAAGATGGATGAGCAAGAGCATGATGCGTAACGACCGTATGACGCGAAATATGTCCTCAGGCTGAGGCCATAAAATGGCACTTCGGGGTGTCCTTTAACGCTATATATTGTGCTCACTGGCAGTCTCTGCTGCACTGCATTGCAGCAGCAGCACGGTCTCGATCAGAGACAAGCACTCTCAGGTCTTCCGCACCGGGCGTCATCAGACACCATCACGCGCCACCACCACGCTCAATATGCCCGAAACGCCACTCGCATGCACACTCGGACGAATCTCCTCTGCAACTAATAACTCCTCCCGAACATGACCCACTTCTTCGCCTTGTTCTTACAATTCGGATTCGTGCATTCAGTCTCACCCTCGACAAGATCGCCCGGCTGCTCATACGGAATGCACAAACTCTTCGCACCCATACTCGGCGCTTTCGCATCCTCAGCCAGATCATCACCAGTACTCGCGCGCTTGCTCAGCTCCTTGATCTCGTCTTCACAAGGTCCTCCGAGGCAGTGACGGATCAGGCAGACATTCTTTGCGTTCAGCGCAGGGACGAAATCTTTCCAGTCCTTGATCTCAACGCGGTGTTCGCGGAAGATCTTGTCAGCCTTGGCCAGCATGTCTTTCTGCATCGTCTCGAGCAATTCTGGGATGGCTGTTTGAAGGTCGGCAATGGGGATTGTTGACTTTGCACCTTCTTGATCACGGCGCGACACAGTCACCACTTGCTTCTCGCTATCCTTTGGTCCGAACTCAACACGCAACGGCACGCCCTTGAGCTCCCAGTCGCTGAACTTGTAGCCAGGAGTGTAGCCTTCGCGCATGTCGGTCTCTGCGCGAACACCAGCTCCTTGTAGAGTTTCTCGGAAGCCATCGACTTCGGAGTAGAGGCGCCCGCGGTCTTCAGGAGTTGTCTTTGCGGTAACGCCGACTGGCATGATGATCACTTGGACTTCTGCAACTCGCGGAGGGATCACAAGACCTTTGTTGTCACCGTGCACAAGAATCATAACACCGATGGAGCGAGTGGTGAAGCCCCATGAGTTCTGCCAGACATTCAGCGGAGGTTTCTTCTCCTCGCCTTGTTGTTGAGTCGGATCTTCGACACTGATCTTGAACATCTTGCTGAAATGTTGGCCCAAGCAATGACTTGTTCCTCCTTGGATACCGCGGCCAGTGGCAGGAATGTAACCTTCGACGGTGGTAGTGTAATCTGCTCCGGCGAACTTCTCGTTGTCGGTCTTCACACCCTTGACAACTGGGACTGCAAGTAGCTCTTGGTAGATGTCTGCATAGTGATCAAGAATTTGGAGCACCTCTTTGTTCGCCTCTTCGTGAGTCAAATGAGCGGTGTGACCTTCTTGCCAAAGGAATTCTCGGGATCGTAAGAATGGCATAGCGTGCTTGAATTCCCATCGTACAACGTTGTTCCACTGATTCAGCTTGAGAGGGAGGTCGCGATGTGAGCGGATCTTTTTCGCGTAGTATGGGTACATGGCAGTTTCTGAGGTTGGACGGACAGCCAGCCGATCTGCGAGCTTCTCCTTGCCGCTGTAGACTATTCAGTATGTTGTAAACCATGTGCTCAAGCGGTCACTCACCCATGTGTGACCCATGCAACTTCTGCTTCGAAACCCTCGAGGTGCTCTTTTTCTGTCGCAAGAGACTTTTCCGAGATGAAGATTGGGAAGTAACAGTTTCGCACACCCATCTTCTTTATTCGCGAATCGAAGAAGTCTCGGATCTTCTCCCAGATGGCATATGAGGCAGGCTAGCTGTTTGTCAGATCCCATTCTCCTCGCGACTTCGTGCCTATCTCACGTTGAGGATGTAGCAGCCAGGAATGTCCGAGTACTCGAGCATCTCTCCTTTCAGCAGTACTTGCTGGTACCAATCTGCCAGATCCTCCTCTTTCGGTGTTGTGATACCAATGAGAGCTGATCCTTCGTCTGCCTTTTTCTTTTGCTGCTGTGCTTTTGGCTGCTGAGACTGTTTCTGCTTGGGCTCTTTCTTTGGTTTAGGAGCCTTCTCTTTCTTCTCGGCGTTGGCTGCCACCTGGGTCATGTCTACCTCCTGATCGGCGGCCTTGTCTCGTGAAGTCATGTCTGTTGTGGAAGATGTAGTTGGGGTTGGTGTGTTCTCCGCCATGCTGACGTGTGTATGTATGATTGCGCGTGAGATATCGGGCTTTCCAGCAAATATGCGAGAGGATGTGAGTCACAGATAATCAATGCCGTGGTTGTCACAAGATCAGACGAGTTGTTTTGGTGATATGCAAAAGCGTCTGAAGCTTGAGTCAGATTCATAACGTGGGGTAGAAGTGTTTCAGCTTCAGGGTCTACAGTCTGTATCGGATGGCAGGCGCGACAACAGAAGCAAGGCGCACAGCTTTCCCATTCTTATGGAAGCTGAATAGTATGCTAGAGTATCGAAAGAAAAACGAGGGCGCCTACAGTCATAGTGCCAGCCATTAGAGCATTAACACCATTGTTGTCCAGTATGTCCTGCCCATTGACCAGCTTTCGCTCATCCATCTGGTCTGCAGATTGCCTGTACGAAACCCTGAGACCGCCCTCACCTTCAACAACTCGCCCTGATTTTGCATCCACCACACTTGCTTGCAGTAAACCTCCCAATATGCTGTCAAGCAAGCTTCCAAATCCACCCCACACTGTGATTGCAGCCACGAGCAGCAGTTTGTCTGCATATGTCCAGCCTCCGCAGAATGGTGTCAATGTGGTCACCATTACAGCCATCAATGCTGCACCGCCAAGTCCTGCAACTGTGCCCAGTGTGGTCACGCCCCCGTTCGTCCCTCGCGGCACTCGCTTTGGTTTGAAGCTCAACAAAGCCATCACATCCGTGATCAGCACCGGCTGCTCTTGTGCCAGTATTCCCAGCTCACTTGCAAATGTGTCTGCCGCAACTGCTGCATACTGCGCGAAGATTCCGTATGGTAGCAGATCTGCCCATGTCGTCCCTGTCCCTGGCTTGACTAGACATGCATCGCTGCCCTTGCCTGTCTGATACAGAAGTACCGTATGCGCCACAGCGAGCACACTAGCAAACACAGAGTTGGCCAACACCTGCCGCGCCGTGCGGGGGCTTGGCGGTCCTGCGCCATGCTCGCCAGTCGAGCTCATCGTAAGCTTTGCTTTCTGTGCATGTTTCACTTTCGTTGCTGCGGTGCCGGCAAGGAAGAAAGTCGTGAGGAGAGCGAAGAAGACGGACCATGGGTGGACTGCGTGTGCGATGGCAGTGAGGAAGGCTGTGAAGATGCCGACAGGGGTGAGGGATCGTCGAGAATATGCGCGATAGACCAGGAGGACTATGCTAGGCACAGCCACCAGAGGACGCATCGTCGAAGGTGTGGCAGATGTCAAATGACAGATGTTGATGTTGATCTGTTGTTGTCGATTGTTGACACTCACGTCAGAGCCAGGAGAAGGTTCCGACGACGATTGTCGCAAAAGAGGCTTCAGAACAACTACCCTGAGGTCATTGCCACTACCACATCTCACATTCTTCGTGCGAAACACTCTCCTCATCTTATGGATGCTGTGATGGGAAAATACTAATAGCAAGATGAGAACATCGTGATGTGAGCTGACCCTGGTGATGTCAGTATACTTCGAGTGAATCATGTCCCCTTCAGCATGATATCCGACTGTGAATCTACATCAACCTCAATCCAGTAAGGTCACGCGATCTATTCGGGAATCCAAAGAAATATAGTAAGCCGTGCCGTCCCGGGACCGTCACCACGAGGAACCTTGTAAGATGAATGCCTTCTTGAAGCCACTCAACCTTGACCCTGCTCGGCTCAGCAAGTTGACGATTGAGTTCAGCAAAGTATTCAGACAGCTGGCATGGGATTCCGACAATCAATTCTTACCGACACCGATATCCATGCCACCAGCAGATCTTCCTCAGCTCAATACGCCTATACTAGCCATTGATGTTGGGGGAAGCCACCTCCGGATCGGGCTCTTCTCCAGCGTCCACGACAAACTCAACCTGATACAAGGTGGAGACTATCATGTAATATCTGATTCAGTAAAGTGCAATACTGCCGAAGCATTGTTCAACCTGATTGGGGAGAAAATAGTCGTTGTTATTGAGGTCTATGTGGCTCATTGTCAGGATGGCGAGGCGAAACCTGGGTGGAAGTTAGGGACTGAATTACCTGTAGGCGTCACCTTCAGCTTTCCAATGATGTAGGTTCTGGTCTTCCTCTGATTCTGCTCGCGCCCCTGGACACGATCAGTTTTGTGAGATCCATACTTTCGAGCCTCGAATCCATTTGTGGCATCGTGTGCTATGCCTTATGACGAAGCCCCTGTCGACCATCGAGCAATACTAACATACTCTCAGCCAAGATACGATTGGAACAGCTACACTTATGCCACTAGGCAAGGGCTTCACGATGCGCGCTGGTGCCAGACTCGAGGATCTCCTACTTGCTGGCTATACCCTCCACGCGACTGGCTCGAGTATCGTCCTTCCAAAACTTGTCATCAAAGCTATCACCAATGACACGATCGCTACAATGATTGCCAGCACACAACATGCTGGATCTAGCATAACCTCATCGACACACGCATACTCAGAAGACGTGTCAGCCAGTAAGGCAGACACAGTCATGGGACTTATTGTGGCGACGGGAATGAACGCGACACTCGCACTACCACTGTCGTGTCTTTCTCCACATAAAACATCAAGTCTAAAATTACCCTTCGAACCTGGATCTCACAATGATAGACACAAACTGCTGATAAACACCGAGCTATCCATCAATGGCTCTGCAACACCGCTCAGGTCACTTGGGATAATCACCAAATGGGATGAATTTGTGGACGCAAAAAGTGCCGCACCAGGATTTCAGCCTCTGGAATACATGACATCTGGCAGGTATCTTGGCGAACTTGTTCGAATCATCTTCATGGATTACATCACGACTGAATGCGGTGTTGAGGTTGGCGACATTCCTCCGTGGCTCCGCCTGAAAGAGAGAAGTGCTCTAAGTACAGAATACCTTTCGACTGTCGTTGCTGGAGCGAGATCACCGAGACAGCTGGCTCAGAAGCTGCAAGTAGACTTCCCCACCGCGGCAGACAGTAGCTGGATCTGGACACCTGCCTACACCGAAGCGTTGATCACAATAGCTCACCGTGTTCAGATTAGGTCTTCACGGCTCATCGCTGCAGCTGCGATAGGTCTGTTGCTGTGTTCAGGCGATATCCGCCTGAAAGGTCCTTCAACGAGCACGAATGGAAAGGGCAAAATGCTCCACGAACCACGAGAGTTGACAATAGCATATTCTGGTGCTGTGATCGAGAAGTATCCGATGTACCTTGCGACATGTCAAGAGACCATTGATGCTCTATTCTTCTCACTGTGTCAAAACGAGGACGGTGTCGAGCGGATAGTGCTGAGATATGTGGAAGAAGGCGGCTTGTTCGGTGCGGCTGTATTGGCTGCTGTGGAGGTCCGGAAGGAGAAAGACGTCCAGACAGAAACATGAAGTGGGAAGCAGCGACCTTGTCGATTACCTCCAGCTTTCTTTAGGAAACCCGACGAGAACCTCCCATGCGCGCAAGATCTGCGACGAGCAACATGGCAACACTCATCTCTCCTCAATCACTCTGTTGCAGCACGAACAAGAAACAAGCACATCTTCGTCCTCTACACACGATGCGACACCGCCTTCAGCTGATATCACCTGTACATCTCCAACCCAACGCAACAATCCCTTCGTCGCCCACCGGATCCCGCTCTCCTCCGCCACATGCATCCGCGCCTTCCTCCATGAGACAATGTCCCACTTCGCCGACCGACCGGAGTCTTCTTATTAGGTTCACATTCGCCAGAATCTGCTGGTGCGCCGATACACCATGAGATGACTATTCGCCACGCATCCACGACGACCTGCCTTGACCCTCGGCATGGGCGGCAGCGGGCACATCTTCGCGCATCTGCCGAGTCTGGGGGGCTTCATCATTGACGAGAGAGAAGGAAGGCCGGGGAGTAGGTTCCGGACAACGTGGAGGCAAAGGTCGGAGACTGCGATTGGAAGAGTTTGGTTGGCTTTACGGGAGAGGTAGGGAGAGGAGTGAAGGATTGCGAATTCTGGTGAGGTGAAAGAGTGGGTAAAGGACGGCAGTCGGAAGGTGTTAAACTTATACTGAGAGTGCGGTGTCGTTTGTTACGAGATCAGCCGTGCTCTCTCTATATCTGCAAAGTCCTTGTCCGTTATGTATACCTGTTCCGCCGTTACGGCGCCATTACGGCGCCCTTCGCGGCTCCACTGCCTGATCCGATGATGTATCAAGCGCCCTTGATAGTGCTGCACCACCTAGGTCTACTTGCGTCCCATGCGCAAGCCACTCATCGGAAGATATCGAGTGTAGAGG
>Ga0268250_10000367_pt1 | contig 21853 bp, 25 predicted proteins | sample AgamicAsSfe_FD_200448 | JGI IMG/M metagenome (GOLD analysis project Ga0268250, IMG submission 200448) | Agave microbial communities from Guanajuato, Mexico - As.Sf.e (v2) (version 2) | ecosystem: Host-associated > Plants > Phyllosphere > Phylloplane/Leaf | place: Guanajuato, Mexico | collected... | reverse complement strand
GAGGAGGGGAGGGGAGGGGAGGTTACTGTAGATGTCAAAGGAGTTTGTCCCGACACCGGTGTCGTAGGGCGTCAAGGGGCGTGCGGCACACGTGGCGAGCGAACAAGCTTTCCTTCCAATCAGGTCTCCAGTGTTGCCCGGGTTTTCGAGTGTCTGAGATCACGTGCACTCTCGCTTTCTCTCTGTCACTGCCACTTGCTGGAGCGACAGTGATAGTCCAATGCAGTTGTTGGTCGATGGACATCTCGGGCCTTGATGAGATCCATTTGTGCACCATGTCAGCGCTGAGGCTGAGAAGCATGCCAGTACCAATGTCCAGGTGCATGTCGGCATTTGCAGGCCGCGACTTCACCCTCCAGATGTCCTCAAGTATCAGCATGGCACTCAACATGCTTGCCGCGAGAAGTCAGATGATCGAGTATTTGCCACGCTATATGAGACCACACGACGAGTGTTCTTTGCATCGATTAGATATCACTGGCTCTCAACATGCAGGAAGTCGGATGATGGACCTGAAGACGGGACGACCGAGCTAGGTCTCTGGCGTTGAAACATTCTTGTCCTTGTAGACAACCTCACAACCGAGTAGAATATTCAGACTGTATCGTGTTCCCGTCTCACTTTAGTGGGCCATCAATCTTGCAAACCTGCTATACCCTACCATGTACGTCTTCCTTCACTCACTCGAAATCTCTACTGTATCCCGCTGTTCCAAACGCGCGTGTCTTCTAGATGACACAAGAGTGCAAGAGGTGCAACAAAGTTGTAGACGTATTGCCAGCCAATCTTGAGCCATGCAATGCGTTGCGGAGGGGGAATGGATGCGGCGGTTTTCAGGAGGAGATACGATACCAAATGGATCAATGCGTACCGTACTCCCCATGTCTATAGATCGTGTTGATAATGTATGGAACTAGTACGTTTTTCTATTTCTATCATGTAGGGTGCCGCAGATGTCAGGCAGAGCTGATGAGATATGGAAGGTGAGAACGAGGGGCCGGAGGAAAGAGGCAAGCCCGTCAAGGAGAGACGATTTGACGATCAACAGTAATATATTACGCCTAGTAGTAGCTCCAGTAAGATCTCGGTGTCCAGACGAAAAAATGCTATAATCGCCATGTCCTTCTGATTCCACTCTAGCCACGCATCCTTCATCTCGACCTCACAGTGCCATCTTCACTCCTGTTGGTGGCTCTGCTACCTCTTCTGAACTCGGGCTCATCAACTTCGTTCTCCGCATCCTCCTGCTTCTTATCGCCCTTGACGCTCTTCCACTCAAATCCCAAACTCGCCACAAACGTCAAACACGCCAACCCCAGTCCAACATACCATACCGCACGCAAAGCATCATTATATGCCTTCAACGCGACAGGAAGGTATTCCGGCGGGACCAGCGTCCTCAGCGATGTGGCACCCTGCCCAGAGATGCTTCTAGGGTCAAAGCCGGGGATCTTGCCGGAGAGGCCGTGGATGAGGCGGCTTTGGAGGAGGGCTTGGCAGAGGGTGACGATGATTGTGGAGCTGAAGAATTGGATGAAGCCGATCAGGGAGAGGCCGATGGGGATTTGGTGTTTGGGGAGGACGGTTTGCACGGCGATGTTGGGACCCTGAGATTGAGGGTGTTAGCTGATGACTCGTTCGTGCGTGGAGGTTGGAGAGTGCCATACCTGTAGAATGAGGCCTAGTCCGGCACCAAGCAGGCTCTGTGACGCTTATTAGTATGGCGGTGATGTTGTTGCACAAGGAAGACTGACTTGATAGCCTATCCACTGGCCGCGACTGGCATCCACTTGCCAAGTCGATACCATTGCCGCACCAACAATGGCGACCAGAGAGCCACAGATCAGAACTGGCGTATAGTAGCCAACACGATTCGTGAAGATTCCACCTCCGATCACAAAGACGACGTTACTGAGTAACAGAGCGATCAATGCAAGACCAGAGGATTGTGGTGTCTTTCCTTGAATAGCTTGGAACCAGATGGGAAGGTAGTATGCAAACACGACCAGCATGGAGCCTATCCCAAAATATGCGATACAAGCAGAAAAGACGGTACGTTGGAAGAGTATCTTGCTTGGGATGGTAGCGTGTTCCTTTCGCCAAATCTGGACGCCTATGAATGCAAGGCCGAAGATCCCGAAGAGTACGAAGAGCGCGATGATGACGCCGCTGTTCCAGGGATACTTTACGTTTCCCCATTGGAGCGCAAAGAGGAGGCAGATTGTGCATGAGGCTATGGTGAGGAAGCCCAGAGGGTCGAGTTGATTTATCTTGCCGAGGAGTGTCGCTGCTGGCTTGACTGGTGCTGGGCTGTTAGGGATGAGCGGGATGACTACCAGAAGGGAAATGGCGCCTATGGGGACATTGATCACAAAGACGTAGCGCCAGCTCACTGCTGTCAGGACGCCGCCGAGCAGTGGGCCAAGGATACTTGCAAGGCCGAAGCAAGCGCCGAAGCTTCCTGTGGGGATAGTGAGTTCAGTTGAAACCAGTAGTCTTGTGCTATAGTGCACATACCCAGGTATTTAGGGCGAGACTTGAGCGGTACCAGTGTATTCACGGTCAAGAGCACGCCTCCAGTCATACCAGCAGCACCACAGCCACTGATCATGCGGCCAACGATCAGGGCATGAGAAGTCCTCGCTGTAGCTGAAATGATGGAGCCGATCTCGAAGATGACGATGAGGGCGACCAGTACTATGATGAGGGTTAGTGGACTATACGGAACAGAAGCCAGTCTCAGTGACGTACTCCATTTGACCGAGTAGAATGTCTTGAGTGTGTCAGTCTTGGTAATAAACGTCGATAGAGTAGAGAATCCTTACATAAACACGTCCAAATGAGAGTTGCAGGGCGCAGAATGGGAGCAGAAAGGCTGCCTCATACCATGCTATGTCGTCGAAGCTCTTGAACTCGCTGGTAATGGACGGTATTGCAGTTCCAAGAATGGTTCTGTCCAACGCAATGACGAAGAAAGCGAGGGCCAGTGCGAGCATGGCTGGAATGACCACCTTTGTCGGAGGATATGATCCTTCTTCTTCATCCTCGACAGTCGTCTTTCTGGCCTCGAGTTCCTCATCATTTGAGGTCCCGAGTTTGTCCTGGACTTTGGAGTTCTCCTGAGTGACCATACTGAAGTACAGGAGCTAAGCTGATAGTAGTATAGACTGTACGGTACTCTCCTGATCTAGCACAAGTGTGAAAAAGAAGGCATAGGCGTGGATGATGCTGCCTAAGAGCTTCGTGCGACTGTATGGGAAGATGAGCGGACATGGATGCAGTCTATATTTAAGCAATTAGACCACTAAGGTGATCGGTCGGATATCCGAGTGTGATGTTTGGTGGCGGCGACGGCACAACATCAGCCCATCTTTAGAATATTGTAACAACAATGTGATCTAGAATTTCTACCGATCATCAAATTCGCTACCCATCTAACAGATCTAAAAGTCACACTGCAAGGGTATTCGACATGGAGACCATGAACACTGGTGTGAACGTGACATCAGTCGACATTGACACCTTTCCTCAGTCGTGACCGAATCTCAAGGACTACGTGTAGAGCTCCGATCGATATTGTGTCCGCAGCTGACACCAATCTAATCACGATCGGTTTTTTCGCACAATGCCAAGTCTAAAGACACAGACGTGTCAGGCATGTTCACGCCGCAAAGTCCGATGTGACCATGCCAAGCCATGCTCAAATTGTAAGCGGAGAAAAGATGAGTGTGTATATGTCGAGCTATCTTCCGCCGAGCGCATCAAAGAGCTTGAAGCGTTGGTGAGTAGTCTACGAGGCTGTGCTAGAACTACGACTCGTACAGCTGCGGTCACCGAGAATGCCGTACCACAACAATCCTCACTCGAAGCACTTCCCAAGGACAGAAAGGAAAGCGGCACCAATCCAGTCATGATGAATGAGGATGGCGAAACTGTCTACGTGGAATCGTACGTTTGACACGTCTATCTGGCTCCATGTACTAAGCTATAGACAGGTCGTCATGGTACAGCTGGAATGGCTCCGCGGCACAAGCCAATGACACCACGATCAGAACGCTCTTCACATCCAGCTCGGGTTCTGGAGCTTTACAGTCTATCATCTATCGAGACCCCAATATCGACCTATCCTCACGGCACCCTGCAGCACAGGACGCTCACGTACTTTGGGAATCATTCCTACAACGTGTACATCCGACCTGGAAGGTCGTGTTTGACCAGGAACTGAGACAGATGCGTAACACAGTCACAGGCTATGATGGCTACAGCGGACTTCAATGTTCGGACCATGCATTTCTCTTTGCGATGTACTTGATCAGTGTGACGGCACTATCTGATGAAGAATGTCTAGAGCTACTGAGGCAGCCAAAGCAGTCCATGCTTGTGGATTTTCGACTACTGTGTGAGCAGGCTTTGGCTGGCAGTGACCTGCTTGGATCTTCCGAATCACGTGTAGTTCAGGCAGCGATGTTGTATATCGTAAGTGATCATGCATATAATCACAGAACAATGGTTCAGAAACGCTAGGGGTGAGTTCCGTCAGGATCCTGCTCAGACATTTGTTTTCGTATCATTGTAAAAATGCTACTCTCACAGAACAGATGTCTGAGCAAAATCCTTACGGCACTCTCTCCAGGAGTTCGTTGAACTTCTGAATTATTACATTACATGTGAGACTAATCATATACAGTGGTCAGGTCTTCTATCAGAGATGAATCCGCGAACTCTATGGGGGTTCATGGGCATCATCATGCGCAATGCTGAGCGATGCGGTCTCCATCGGGATGGTACAGTCTTTGGCCTTTCACCCTACGAGACCGAGAAGCGGAGACGCGTGTGGTGGAACTTGCAGTATCTGGACATTGCTCTAGCAGTTCGATCAGGTTCCATGTCACTAACACTCAATGGTCGATGGGACACAAAGTTACCACTTAACATTGAAGACGAGGACATCAGTGCGGATATGCGCGAACCTCCGCCAGAGCGCGAGAGGCTCACGAGTATGTCGCACTGTCTCTGGACGCTGTGGGTTATCCAAGAGCAGCGTTCGTTTCGCTACGCGGACGGCAGATACCTTGGGTTCACTTGGGCTGCGGAAAAGTCACTTTCACGGGCGGAAAAATATGCACTCATCGATCGGCTCGAAGCAGGTTTCAACAAGCACTTCTTCCAGTATTGCGACCCTATCCGACCACTAGATGTGCTAATACAGATCCGAGGTCGTTCTTTCATCTGTGGTATGCGTCGACTGGTACTGCAGACCTTGGTCCAGAACAGCAAGCTCTCCGAGGTGCCCGATGCTGATCGCAAAGAACTGTTGGACATCTGCATGCAAGCGCTGGAGTATGATGTCGCTCTTCAAACCACGCCGTCGATAGCACACTTCCGGGTCTTGTTCCGTGACTACTTCCAGTGGAATGCACTTGCCTTTGTCCTAGTCGAAGCTCGTCGACTGTTTGATCAATTGGTCACGACACGGATCTGGATGCTGCTTGAGAATGTGTACAGATCGAATCCGGGATTGTATGAACATCTTGGAGACCGCCGAAAGTCTCATGCTATTGAGCTTGCGAGCGCGGCTTGGGCAGCCCGAGAGATCCATCTCACCCAGCATACCCAGCACGATCCAGCTTATACGGTGCGAAAACCGGCATTCCTTGTTGAACTCGAAGCACAGCTAGCACAATCTAGCGGAGTTGCGGGCAGCACAACAGCTAACAAGCGAAGGCTGGATGGTGGAGAGTATACCGGCCCGGATCTGGCGAAGAGGCTTCATCTGGATGATACCACGTCTGCTGGAGATGTTCCCTCTCACGGGCTAGACTTCAGCCAATACGATCTGGGTATTGCTGGCGATTTCGACTTTGACTCTTTCGACTGGACATTCTGGAATACTGTGCAATAGTCGAGTTCAAGACAAACGGCACTCTTGACGGGAAGGTTTTTGCCAGGGCTGGCCCCGGGTTCAGCGTCAATGTTCTTTCTGTCGCAACATCGCTGCCGTCTTGACTTCGATTGAAGAATTGACTTCGAGACGACGGGATACTCTACACGCAGATTCGTTGCACACTCAAACCCGTATTTTGTGCCATGCCGGCCACCAATTAGCACCATGTCAACTGCAATTGAATCACCACAACCATTCACGCACATCGATACCGCAAGATCTTGCTTCAAGGCCGCCTGCGTACCTCAACCGAGCAACGGGGCCAGCTCGCACCCTCACCTGAGTCATCTCGCAGACTCTTCGGTATCCCAGCCCATATCACCCCACAACCTGTACGTACCTTCTTCGACGACGCGAACGCCTGGGATTTTCAGGAACAACTCGACACGTTTAGACTCGATGTCAGGCTGTGTTCCAGTGACCTCCGGTTTGCTAGATGACTCCCGATTCATCACAGCTTGAAGCCGGTGACGAGACGACTGAAGGGAATTCGTCCCAGGGCTTTGAGCCCATTTCTTTCCAGCAGATTTGACTGGGAGAACTGCAATGGTCGTTACCATCGATGGATATACGGCTTGCATGTGAGTAAGCCCGCGCACATCACTTCTCGACCAGTCACAGCTACTGAGAGGGCATTCGGGCGACAGACAAGGCGAACTGGAGGTATGAGTGTGTTACAATGTTACACTTATGGTATGAGGTTGACAAGTATGTCTTGAGTAGTGACGTGCCGCGGCACAGCAAGAAGTGGATCTGACGGCGATCCTCCCGGCCCGTGAGCCAAGCCAACAAGCCTGGCTTGAATCGAGACATGATGATGGTGGGCCAGCGTTGTATACGAGGTGTCTTCACACTTTCAAATTCTGCAGAGCCTTGTATACCAGCTTGACTGTATCAGTATTCAGTGCACATCATCGACAATACATACACTGTATACCACACTATACTTGTTCGGTAGAAGTAGAAAGTCCAATCACCAGTCCCACTCCCACACACTCTATCTTTCCACATCTACTCTAATTCGCCCCTGCATATGTCCATCTCCCATTCCCAGCTCGTTTCGCCGCAGTGGAGACGCACGGCGCCTCAACCGAAGCCAGTCCCAGCGCCCCACCTGCGTAGACTAAACCGCTTCGAGACTGTATCTCCAGCTTGACCACCCAAAATGTACAAGCGTGGTGTCATCCATGCTGTTCCAGGGCCCTTGAGCTTGTGCTCAGCCCGTGGCATGGGCAGTCTGCAGGCACCCGTTGGGTGGATGGGGATTGCGCGAGCTTTTCGGTACTTAGCTTAGCTGTATGCTGGCTGGACTGATTAAAGAGAATGGGATGTCCTCGCGCGCGGTTGCGACTTGCAGATTTCGAGAGTCCACGCTTACGCTGTAGTGCTTTGCTGCTGCTGTTGTGACTAGCGCATAGTGTATACTGTGCCGGCGCTGTGTGGACTGCGTGTGTTGCGCCCGGGACACAGTATACGTCAATCATCACTCAACACTCATTCTGGGGCACAGCGCATGAATAGGCAGAAGAAGAAGTGACAGGAGAGAAAAGAGACACAGTCCAGAATAAGCAAGCAAGATCACAGGCGGAAAGAGATAGGACGACCCAGACATCCTCACAGAACACACGAAGCTTCCGAATCGCGACAACAGCACACCATGGCACCAGCACGAATCGCCCTCCCCTTCGAAAAGTCCGACTCCTACACCACCACCTTCATCCGCCAACACATCAACACTCGCCTCCGCCTCATCCTACTCTCCAGCTTCGTCCTCGCCCTCTTCCTCAACGTCTTCGCATTCAAGAGTCACATACCCAGCACAGACACCGTCCTCGATACGCTGCATCTCTCCAACACTGGCCCTACAATCCAGCTCGCGCTGGTGAACGCACACCACGCAAACGACGAGGTGCATACGGCGTTGTACAATGCGTTTTCGCAGGTCAAGAACGTCAACGTCACGAGGTATCAGCAGACATCGAGTTTTGGCATGGACGACGTCGTCGCACAGTTGCCGCATCCACCCAAGACGGCGTGGCAGCCAATCTCGGAGTTTACGAGACTGAGTGCGCATGGGCCTGCGCCTGATATTGTGGTGAGTACGACGTGCGGGAACGACTATTCGCAGGAGCCGGACGCGGTGTCGGCGCTGAAGCTGGATTATGCGCGATTGTTGGAGCACCATAATACCCATCTGATATGTGTGATGCATCAGGGGAATCACTTTGTTGATGGTTTCGGGTTTGAGGTCAAGTCGGTGCTGAGGCCGTGGCTATTGGCTGGGAGGCTGGATATCGTGACGTTGAGTCCCCATGTTGGGGAGTATTTCATGCGGGAGGTGTATCCGTTGTTTTGGGACGATATGGGCGATGTGGTGCCATCTATGCGTACCTTTATCCCGGTTTTCCCGGTCCATGCTGAGTTACCTGCGCGGAACCAGGATGTGTTGAAGCTGGCTATTCAGGGTTCCTTTGATCATGGGCGTAACTTTACCTCCCTCTTCGAGGACTTCGTCAATGTCAAGGCTGAGTGGGACGCTATTGGACAAGGCGAGGATGCGGAAAGGATCCAGCTTCACATCATCGGTTCCGGTACGCGCCCGGAAGTTCCTGAAGAGGTTGAACACCAAGTCATCTTCCACGAGAACCTCGATTACACTTCATATTACAGTCTTCTGAGCGAGATGGATGCCATGATGCCTGCCTTCAGCGACGAGAATTGGGGCGGAAATGATTATTATTCGAATGTTGCCTCTTCGACAGTACCGGCAAGCTTGAATTCTGGAACACCACTTATCGCAGATTTCAGGCTTATCGAGGCTTACTCTTACCTTCGTCTTGGAATGGTTTGGTATCGTGACGACAATGAGCACGAGATCGATGCTGCCTTTCGCATGCTTGCTGCGGGTGCCTCGCAGAGATCGTCATTGAAAGCAGGAGTACTGGGCAGACGTGACGAGCTATTACAAGAGAATCTCGAGAATGTCAAGGAGTGGATCGGAAGTGCTATCAACGGCAACAAAGCCCGTCTTGCATCTGCTGGGCAGAAGTCTGCTGTGCAAGTTAAGGAAGCAGAGGTGCCTCCAACCAGTTTGGAGAAAGCCGTGCACAAATTCAATCCATTCCCCGGTAGAGATGGCAGCAAAAGGCAGCGGTCATGGCAGGGTTAAAGAAATTGCGCAGGAAGTGGGATGCAATGAGCATACTCCCACAGATATCCACCCTGCTTGTGGTTCACATCTTTCACTGCCATCAGGTGCACTCGTCGCTCGGAAGTCATTGGTCAACCAGGTTGCACCACGAGTGCTTTCTTGAGCCAACAGCAAGCATCATCGCTCAGTGATTGAATAGCATAGAGGCACGACGCCGTGCTGGAAGATAGGCCTGGAAAGAATCCTCCCAGCACCTTGCCGAGATTTAGTAGTCTTCTATCCTGGATCAATGGCATTATCGCTAGAAGTCCTTTGCCGGACGTTGCGGTCATCTTCCATCAGCTCGTGCCCCTGATCACGAAGAAGAAGCTGGGTTAGGCACCATGAAGCGGCTTCACAGCTTCGACATTGAGCTGGAGATACTGAGGTGACTGGGAAGATTGGGCTGGATGCAAGGGACTGTTAGACGTTTATGGAGGAGAAACATGATGCAAGAGAGGATAGCATGATGGATAAGTTTGAAGTCTGGTAGCATGTTTGCTATATCAAGGTAGAGGTGTGATACTGAGTGTGCAGAGTTATGAAGTTGGCGAACAAGAACGATGAAGAAAAGTAGGAGTTCAGCAGGGTAGTTGAGTTGACGCCAATGACGAAATGTCTCTGTAGTTCCAAGCCTCCAATGCATTGACCAGTGACCACGTTTGCAGCGTCTTGTCATACTGCCTGTACTTCTCACAGTACATACACGCAACCTTAAGCTGATATACCAAGCTGTTAGACATCCCTCGACCTTCCTTTGTGGCATTGCAGATAGATAGCACAGAAGGATTTCAATACAACCACTCCAATATCCAACCAATCCTCAACTTCTGATTATCCTCGTCTCCTCCGTCTCCTACACTCAGTAGAAGCACAATGGCTTCCAAGAAGATCGATCAGGCCGAAATTGACAAGTACTGGGAAATATTCGCAACACTACTACCTCCGAACTCGCCCGCCAACCAACAATACCTCACTGGCGACCAGGCAGCGACAATCCTTAAAAACAGTGGACTACGAGAAAACCAGCTTGAGCGAGTTTGGGACCTTGCCGACGTCGATAATGATGGTCGACTTGACTTTGTCGAGTTTTGCGTGGCTATGCGCCTGGTCTTCGATCTAGTCAATGGCGAAATCGCGGACGTGCCCGCAACGCTACCGGACTGGCTAGTGCCGGAAAGCAAGGCGCATCTAGTGCAAGCAGGACGTGCAATGCGCGGAGGAGGCGAGACATTTGCAAGACCGCAAGACGACGAGGATGAGGAAGACGGAGTACGATTGAGAGATGGCTTCGATTGGTACATGGCACCGGCACAGAAATCAGAATATGAAGAGATATACACATCATCACGAGATGGACACGGCTATGTTAGCTTTCGAGCGCTGGACAACCTGTACGAGTCGCTGGAAGTACCAGAAACGGACGTGCGAAGTGCATGGAACCTGATTAATCCCTCTGCGGACGAGGTTATTGGGAAGGATGCCTGCATGGCGTATCTTCATTTACTACGTGGTCGCCATGACGGCTACCGGCTTCCACGTACAGTACCTCCAAGCCTGCGAGCAAGTTTCGAGAAAAGAGATATCGACTACAACCTCGAACGTGCGCGGACAGCAGCAGTGTCAGCGCGGGACGACAACACGACAACAGGCCGGAAATCAAAGTTTGGCGACGCATACTTGAGCCGCCTAGGTACTGGTGGTGACAAAGGCGCAAAAGGAACAGATTTCGGCACAAAGACGACGGCAGACTGGGAGGAGGTCCGGTTGAAGAAGCAATTGAAAGAGCTAGAGGCAAAAATGGACAAGGTGGAGGAAGCAGGGAAGAAACGTGCGGCTGCAGGACGAAGAAATGATAGTAAACCAGCGCTTGTGAAGCGCGAGCTAGAGCAATTGCTGGACTACAAGCGACGAGAGCTGATGGAGCTGGAGCGAGGTGATGAGGGTGGTGACAAGAAGAAAGGCGGTCTTGGAGGTGTTGCGGAAGACATTGCCACGGTCAAGGAGCAGATTGAGGGCCTACAGACTCATCTTGCGTCAAGGCAAGAAGTGCTGGAAGATCTCCGGCGGCAGATTACAGAGGAGAGGCAAAGGTGAAGAGTCGAATACCTTTAGTAATGATAATCATGAGGATGTGATAGATGGCGCAATATCGTTATACCACACGAGTGAGACATCGCTGTAGTCTACCTCGTCCGCACATCTGCCGTAACCAGCTGTCCTTGGAGAGGAGTTTGCCGTTGCGCCACAAAGACTCTCCTCCACGTGGTTTTGCTGTTTTCATGAACTTGTGTAGACAGGTTTGACCATTTTCCCCTTTGGGTATCATTGCCCTGTCGCATCTGGTCTACAGATCGCCGCAGCAAGTGCATAGAGCGTTGTGATCACGATGTGCTCGAGCTCTGAAACACGAAGTGCACGAGATCTACCCAGCCTATCGACGAGGAAGAGGAAAAAAGAGAGTAAGAGCTGGGAATCGCTGGATGGATAGAGCTCTTCCGACACCCAGAGATAAACCTTTCCTTAACGTTTTTTTAGTGGCTGATGAAACCGATCTGTCGGGCTCCTACGAACGCAGGGTTCAGTGCGCAGGGCTCGACAGATCAGTATACATTATTTGTAACACTCATTGTGATTGTGTCTACTTGATAAAGGACGAGAATGTCAAGACAGGATACCGCCACCAAGGCCTATATTCTCTAGCAGTAACACACTCTTCATCGTACTGCAGTGTCCTAGATTGGCGCTATCAGGAACCCCACCTGTTGTACGACTGGAAATACGAGGTCTCGTCCCTTGAGTCTACGTCTACACTCATTATTGGTCCAAGCTTGTCGATGAATCATGGGGAAGCTGCTGGAGTATCGTGTGCTCGGGTGGAGGGAATCAGAAAGGGTTCCTCTGGCAAGTCCCTACCTATCTAACTGCCGCTAACTCGATGTTTGTACTAGATGTGAACTGTGCTGGTTATAGTAGTATGCAATACGACGAGATTGATGGTTTGGATCAGGCAGGACAACAAGGTAGGTTGTGCGCGACGGTGGGATGCCAGGCTATACGGGATAGCCCGGCACAGAGCAGAGGTAGTTGCTCAAGCCAAGATCCAATAAGAGAGTGTCGATCGTCATGGGTTGAGGATGCTGATGTGCTGAACAGGCTGCTTCGCTGCTTAATATGCGCGGTCTTGCGCGGAGGTACTGTAGTCGTTCATAGGATAATGAGGATGTAGTCTGCCGGGAAATGCCTGTCTCGTTCAACCTGGTGGTAGTGGTGCTGGTGTAGATGGCCGAGGCAACATACTGATACACCTCGTCTGCAGCTTCACAACACACATCGTTCAATGCTATTACTCGCATTCGATTCGCATGACCATAATCGCCCCGTCGCCAGACCAAGACCAGTGGAAAGGTTCCGATCCGCTCTCTCTCGTAAACCAAATTGCCCGCCTTCTCCACGCGAAGTGACCACGACAAGCTCTCGAACGACCTCCACACTGATTGGCCTTTGTGCCTTCGACCTTCTTCTCGTCTCTTCACATACATTTCGCCGCCATACCCAACCTCGTGGCCGCATCCTCGCATTCCTCATCTCGCCTCTCGGACTTGCTCTCTTGCTACACTTGCACACTGCTCGACCTGCCGTGCAAGACGCCGCCATCGTACCCATTAGTCAGTCCAGACTTCGCAGACTTTCTAGTTGGAGGACCCTATCCCCGCCGCCTGTTTCCGAATCTCCAATCTCTCCATCTCTCTCATCTCACCGGCCGTCCATCTTCAACGACCATACACCCACCGCACATTTGCCTTCTTTGCTGCTTCAGCATCGAGTCAGCACCTGCATCACGGTCGTTGCTGCTCCTTGGTATCTTCGGTATCCGGAACTTTCATCGAGCTACACGACACGCAGACGATCTCCATCGATTACAAGTATAATATTCCAGCATTAACAAATACCTACTGGCTATGCAATTGGGGTTCTCTGGAAGATACCTTAGTGCGCAGAACGCGCCATAACACACAGCTCGCGTCGATAACCTCAATTCTACACCCAAAGCAGCACGGAGCATCCAGGAGACGCCTCGTGACTCTCTATCATAACATCATCGATATCAGCTGTCGCCCTTTACTTGTTGGCTACCAGTTGGACCCCTAACAACCACACTTCTTCACACATACCCTCAAAGCATAACCCAAGATGGGTAACATGTGCTCGAGCTCGGGGCCTAGTGACGCGGAATCGAAGCAGAAGAGCCAGGCCATCGACAGAACACTAGAGGAAGACCAGCGAAGATTACGGCGAGAATGCAAGATTCTTCTACTAGGTAAGATATACACCTGGTCGACTTTATCAACATCGCTAGTGGCGGAAGATGGATAGCAACTCCTTATACTAATACTTGTTGATTTCAGGGTCTGGTGAAAGTGGAAAGTCCACCATCGTCAAGCAGATGAAGATTATCCACCAAGGGGGTTACCCAAGGGATGAGCTGATAATGTATCGCCTCACCATATACAAGAATGTCATCGACTGCGGGAAAGCATTGATCGGCGCCATGCGACAGTTTGAAGTGGTGCCAGAGATGGAGGAGAATATTGCCAATTGCGAATACCTGATGGACTACAATGTCGACCCAGATCCACACAACGCGCTGGATGCGAAGGTGGGAACCGCTGTATTAAGTATTTGGAGCGATCCTTGCATTCCAAAAGTGATGGAGCACTCGAGCGAGTTCTACCTGATGGATTCAGCGCCATAGTAAGATATACCCCCTGGAGTGCTTCCATGGATTGGTAACATCAGGCTAACTTCGCTCCAGCTTCTTTGATGAGATCAAGAGGATAGGAGCAGCAGATTACACACCAACAGAAGCTGATGTGCTAAGAGCGAGAACGAAGACGACCGGTATCTACGAAACAAGGTTTACCATGGGCCAGCTCAGTATACAGTATGTGGTGCTTTGATCTCGTCCTCATGACACCATGACTGATCACCCTTGCAGCATGTTCGACGTCGGTGGTCAACGAAGTGAGCGGAAGAAGTGGATTCACTGCTTCGAAAACGTCACTTCCATCATCTTCTGTGTGGCGCTGAGCGAGTACGATCAAGTGCTGCTCGAAGAGACAACACAGGTGTGTATATGTCGCGAAGCTCTCCACATAGCTGTACTGACGTACGTCCCAACTAGAACCGCATGATTGAAAGCTTAGTGCTCTTTGACTCTGTCGTAAACTCGCGATGGTTCATGCGAACCAGTATCATTCTCTTCCTGAACAAGGTCGATCTTTTCAAGCAGAAGCTGGGACGATCACCTCTTGCGACATACTTCCCTGACTACTCTGGTGGCAACGATGTTAACAGGGCCGCAAAATACCTGTTGTGGCGTTTCAATCAAGTCAACCGAGCACATCTAAACTTGTACCCACATTTGACACAAGCCACAGACACTTCCAACATCAGACTAGTCTTTGCAGCCGTGAAAGAGACTATCTTGCAGAATGCGCTGAAAGATTCTGGCATACTATGAGCAACCGGCATGCGGCAATAACGGCGCACCTGCAGCTTGCCTTTGTCGTGCTCACCGAGGCCAGAGATTTTCGACACCTACCACTGTATCTACGACTCTCTACAAAAAGAATCATTACTAGCTCATTGGATGACATGGCCTCTCTTGTCTTGCTCAGCAGGATTTGGCAATCTGCAGCGAACATCATAACAACAACAAAGCATGCCATCACCAGCCTGATCCTCATCATCAGTCATCAGAACATTATCATCATATTCTTCATCGTCGGAGTACTGGCGCCTCAACGGGCATTCGCAGTCCTCCGTCCCCTCGTTTAATGTCCTTTGCTTTTTTGTTCTCACCTTTGGGACTTTCTCAGAGCAGCTTGGCGCCGTTCTGAGCGAGTTTGTGCTGGATACGGTCACCTTGATTGGACTGCTGGGTGGAGCACGGCGGCCAGCTCGGCGCAGCTGGAATTGGGTTCAGCATCGAGCATATACCCCACGAGTGGAAGAGCGGCAGCACATCATGCTGCTATCAACAGTCAATCGAGCTGAATTGGTACGGGGACGCGCAGAGGTGGGCGGGTGTATGGCGGGTGTGATTGAGGCTGGCAGTGATTACGGCGACAGGTGGGCTGCCAAACACGAAGCTCAAAGTCTCAACGTGGCAAAGGATATTATTGTCAAACGCAATTTGACCAAGGAGATTGGAGTGCTGCAGGAGGAGACTGGGCAGGCACCCGGCACAGCACGCAGAGCATATGATCAGAACTAAGTAGTGAAGTAGGTGGACGCAGAGAAGAATCGATAATTCCATAATCCTTACCTAACATTCCCAATCGCGTACCGTCCTGTCCTCACCTCATTGTCTTTGCTTCGAGTAGATAATCAGTTTCCGAGAGTGGAACGTATACAGACTCTCCCAGGGACTTTTTCGACATTTGTGTAGCTCTGCAACTGCAAGTCAGACTAAAATGCCAGATAACCCGACGGCACTCTTCACGTCTTTGACTCCCTGACCTCTTTTGAAAAGAAGCCTGTGCTTCAAACAGACATTGGCATTGAGAGGACAATGCGTTAACGTGTAGATCGTGGGGGGCGGCCTCTTTACGGGCACCTCTTCAAATTTGGTATTTCCTTCAAGGTCGACACGTCGGGAAAGATCAGCTTGTCGCTACGTAGAGCTCGGCCTACTTACACCAGCGTCTCGAAACCATGATGTCGGGCTATCCCTGACATCCCGAGTCCACAATCTGTTGCACGCCTGAAACGTCTCGCATGATCTGCAACGCCTCAACAACACCACGTGCAGACCTCGTTGGTGAGCGGAACATCCGGACAACCTCACCTTCTTCACGCATCCTAGCTTCGTCGATTTCTACACTTTCAAATCCCCTAACCTCCACTGAAAAAGACTCGTGGGTGCCTATCCCAGCTGCCTGAGGTCTGAACGCGCTTGTGGTCATGATGCACATCATGGGCAGTGACGTGATGGTGCAGGGAGGTCCACGATGAGGGTTTTACATCTCGAGACAGTCTTCACAATTAAAGAGTACTGCTCGTCCCATAATCCCCCTCCCTTTTTGCTCTTACATTGTGTGCTCAGAAAGAATCTCATCAGTGACACCCCAAAATGCTCACCTCCACACTATCCCTCGCCCTCGGCCTCGCCGCCGTCGCATCCGCACAATGTGACACCGTCGAGCACGGCTATCAATGCAACACATCCTACTCCCACAACTGGGGTCAATACTCGCCTTACTACAGTGTGGATTCTACCATCAGCACTGGTCTCCTAGATGGCTGCAAGTACACGTTCGCCAATGTCCTTTCACGACATGGTGCCCGCAACCCGACTTCGAGCAAGACGACATCTTATGCTGCATTGATTGCGAAGATTCACAACTCCACCATATCGTATGGCGCGGATTATGCGTTCATCAAGTCGTACAACTACACGTTGGGGGCTAACAACTTGACTCCTGTAAGTCCTGGCATGTACCGTCACAGAACGCAAGTCTTGCGAATCTCGAGAAGTGTGCTTTGGGAACGACATTCCCACTATATATACCAGTACTAACTCGGTCTGTACGCGCAGTTCGGAGAGCAAGAAATGGTCAACTCAGGAACAAAGTTCTACAACCGCTACCAATCCTTAACACGCACCAACATCCCCTTCATCCGCTCGTCCAGCGACCAGCGTGTCGTCGAGTCCGCCCAGAACTTCACTCAGGGCTACGGTGCCGCCTGTGACAGTGACACAAAGTGCACAACCGGCAATGACTATGCCTCTTACTATGATGACATTGTCATCTTGTCCGAAGCCGCAGGCAGCAACGACACGCTCGACCCTTCTACCTGCAACAATTATGAAAACGGCTACGAATCCAAAACCAACAGCGCGGCTGACACAACCTACGAAGATATCTTCATCCCGCCCATCCAAGCCCGCGTCAACGCAAACCTCCCCGGCGCTAATCTCTCCATCACGGAAATTGTCTATCTCATGGACCTCTGCCCCTTCAACACCGTACAGCCCGTCTCCGGTGCCCCTCTGTCCCCATTCTGTACCCTCTTCACCGTAAAGGAGTGGACGCAATACAACTACCTCCGCAGTATCGACAAGTGGTACGCCGACGGCCCTGGTAACTACCTCGGACCCAGCCAAGGTGTCGGGTTTGCCAACGAGTTGCTTGCTCGCATGACTGACAACAGGACGTACGCAGCTCGTGACAGAACCAGCACGAACCAGACTCTTGACGCCTCCAACACGACGTTTGCCCTCGGCGGCGCGCTGTTCGCAGACTTCTCGCACGACGACCCTATGGTCAGTATCTTCTCCGCATTGGGTCTGTTCAATGCCACGACGATGCAACTGAGCAACACGACGTTGGAGACGGTGAAGCAGACGGATGGGTACAGCGCGGCTCACAGCGTGCCGTTTGGAGGCAGGGCGTACTTTGAGAAGATGGTGTGTCAGAGTGAGCCTAATGAGGAACTGGTTAGAGTCATTATGAATGATCGCGTGGTGCCGCTGGTCGGGTGTGGTGCGGATGACAAGGGGAGGTGTACGTTGAGTAACTGGATTGCGAGCTTGACGTTTGTGGCGGAGAATGGGAAGTGGAGTCAGTGTTAGGCGTGATGGAAGTAATGGAAGTGATGAGCGTGCTATGGTAGAGATCACGCATATAGGCACTAGACAAGGACTCGATCATGTCTAGGAAAGAGCCTAGGAGAGTGCCGTAATATATATCCAACTGAGACTGAATCTCTGAAAATGTACTGTAAATAAGGATAAGAAAAGTTACCAGTATAAGAAGACTTCACTCTTTCTCTCTGTTCTCTGCCTCATACTGCATCCAATATCCATCATAGCACAATTACACCACATGAGGCTGTAGCAAGCCGTCAGTCTTAACACAAGCGGCCTGATCATGGCTATCACGTGACCAGAAACGCCTTTCCCCACGATCTCACGATCTTCACTCGGGACGATCCGTATCCGTTACTGCTACCGAGATTCAGAATTGGGTCATAGCATCATCGACGTAGAGCAGGGAGTAGGGAGTACGACAAGCCTGACTGTTTGGACGCCAGCCTCCTAGCTCGTGTGGTCAGTATACAACACACTGATTCTTCTACCGTCCCGCCCGCACTACACTCTGTTACTAGTAAGATAAATGTCTCGAAGATCAGGCGCGGCTCCTCTGACCAGTCACCCTTCTAGCACGAGATTCGACGCAGCAGAAAGAATGGAAGGGTCAAGGAAGAAGAAGGTCCTCGTTGTGGGGGCTGGTGCTGCTGGTATGATACTGGCGTGATGCAATTGTTCAGAATGCGGCTAATGTGGCCACCAATAGGCATGTCATGCGCCCACCACCTGGCTGAACACCGCGACAAGTTCGACGTTACAGTGGTTGATGCAGTCGATTACTGTGGTGGTCAAGCTTTCAACATCCCCATCGACAAAGAACGCTATGGCGCCAGCTGGCTGAATCAGGGTGTCCAGGGAGGTTCATAGTCAGTCCACCCCCAGTCGCACTTTTACGCCGCACAACCTAATCCCGCTTCAGCATCTTCCACCACACCATGACCATGTTCGCCCGTCAAGGCCATCACGCTGACCCCGTCAAGCTCCAAGTCTCCTTTGGAAAAGGCAGCACATTCTGGAGCAACGTGTTCCCCACGCGCCTGCTGGCAAGGCATCAAGACGAAGTCAAGCGCTTCACCACAATGATCAAGGTTACTCGCTGGTTCGAGATTCTGTTTGCGCTTGTGCCCATCAAGTTCATTATGAAACTGTGGGGATTCTCGCACGAATTCGCAAACACCGTCGCGCTTCCTATGGTTGCGCTGTTTCTCGGAACGGGTAACTATGCGCCCGAGGTGCCAGCTATTATGCTCGAGCGTCTGTGCACATCTCCGACGTACGGTATGTGGTATCCGACGGATAAGCAGAGTGTTGTTTCGAATCTGCCCCCGATGGTGGTGTTTCCAAAGTTCAGCGACTTTTACAGCGATTGGAAGAATGACTTAGAGAAGAAGGGCGTCACATTCAGGTTGTCGACTGAGGTTACTCAAGTTGTGAGGAGAGACAAGAATGGCGTTACTGTCAAGGTTATCAAGAGGACGCCGTACAAGGACCACCACAACCCGAATTCTGCTTGGGCAGCTGAGGGGCCTGATGCTAGTGTTGATGACAGTGTGCCTCAAGGTGGTGCCGACGCGGATGCCGTGGAGACTGAGGAGCACTTTGACGAAATCGTCATCTGTACATTGTGAGCATTGCTGAACTGCATGGAATGATTGAATATTCTGCTAACATTTATTGCTAGGGGAGACACTGCCAAGCGCATCCTCAGACCGACTAGCAACTGGCGAGAACGCAAGATCCTCGGCGCCATGAAGTGGTCCGACGACATCACCGTCACCCACAACGACTCTGACTACATGCGCCGCCACTACGAAAACTTCTACAACGAAGACGAAGCCGTCTCCGTCCTCTCCGGCGTCGACCAGTCCGTGCGCCAAGAAATGGCCAAAAAGTCCTTCAAACCAATGTACTACATCAAAATGTACGACCAAGACCTCACCAAGCTCGAAATGTGCTTCGACTGTACAAACTACCAAGCCCAGTTCCCGCCCGACATGGACTTTGACCGGCACGTGTTCCAGACCATCTTCCTCAACAAAGACCGCGACGGGCATCTCTGGTCCATTGACGAAATCGACGAGTCCAAAATCATACGCAAGGACTGGTGGCACCAGCTCTGCCACAGCTACACGCACTACCTCTTTGTCGTGCCCTGGCTCTGGCTGATCCAGGGCCGTAACCACACGCGCTTCGCCGCTGCCTGGACGATGGTGAATGCGCATGAAGTTGCCGTCATCAGTGGGATTGCGGCGGCCGTGAGTTTGGGCGCGGATTACCCGGAGGATTTGGAGCAGGATCGGTTTGCGTTTTTGGCGTTTAGATTGTATTATCTGTTGCAGTATTTCAGCTGGTATAGGAGGAAGGGGAGTGAGAAGGGGCCTGGGGAGGAGTATGCGAGTGGTGAGTATGGGAGTGTTTATAAGGGGCCGGGTGTGGCGAAGGGGGATAGGACGATGTGGAGGGAGGATATGGCCAAGGGGGCGAGTACACGGCCGATGTAAAGGTGAGGGGTTAAAGTATAGGGATGGAGTGGACGAGCAGTGTTGGAAAGAGTTGCACGACGTGCGCGGCGCGGTACAAGATATATCCATAATGTATAGTGTCGAACAGTCATAAAAATGTGCTCACCCCTCATGACTCCTGCTTGAATTGACTCGGGGTGAAGGTATTGTGGCAAATGTCGCAAAACGGTCATCACGATTTCTGTTTGATATTCCTCACTTCTTGTCGTCAATCAGTCGAGCTTTCAGGTGATCAACCCTACATTCACATTACACGTACCAATCCATACGCTCTACCTCTGCCACATTGCGCCGCCACATCTGTTCAACAAACACGTTTCCCTCTACCCCGGATCCTAAAAGATCTCCTACGTCCACATTCATTCCAGCACCACAATCAAAACCACAGCGATGCCGAACAACCGCCGTGGTGCTGGCGGTCCACAACCTCGAGAAGTGCTGGTGTCGAAGAAATTGAGTTGGTTGCTGAGGCATGGGGCGGAGAAGGAGGGGTTGGTGCTGGGGAAGGGCGGGTATGTCAATTTGGGCGATGTGGTAGGTCGTGAAGTGTGTTGTGCTCGTGCGGAGAGCAGGAATGAGATCTGATCCGAGGCAGAGTGTCGAGATGTGTGCATCTGAGAAAGATAGAGGACGTGCTTCAAAAGCTTGCTGCATTGCACAATGGCTATAACCACTGACCCGAAATCTCGTGGATGATGATTCAAGCACCCGTTACGATAAAGTGCTCATTGTGCTAGGAGCTAAATTCTCGACCACGACTAACCACGTCTAGCTGAACAATCGCAACATCCGCTCCCTCAAAGCAACCCTCTCCGAAATCCAAGACATTGTCGCCTCAAACGAAAAACAGCGCTTCTCCCTCATCCACATCTCTGCTGCTCCCGCTCTCGACTCCGATCCGAACGCTCCACCCCCGACGGCCGTCATAGAGCCCGCTCTACAGGAAAACAACCCAGCTCACTACCTCATCCGCGCCAACCAAGGCCACAGTATCGCCCTGGACTCCGACGATCTGCTCACACCAATTACACTCTCCGATCCATCCAGCATCCCAGTAACTGTGGTCCATGGCACACGCCATGATGCATGGCCATTAATCCTCGCGAGCCGCGGGCTGAAGCGAATGACGAGGAATCACGTACACTTTGCCACAGGGGTGCCGAACGAGTTGGAAGCGCGCTTTGTGGCTAATGGGTCGGGTACACCAGCTGCTGCTACTTCCGAGTCCGTGCAGCAGGAAGCAGAGGTGCCGGCGACGCCTAACGAGTCTATTGAGCCCGAAGCAGAAGCAGCAGCAACGAAACAAACACCAGCCGTCCTCAGCGGAATGCGCAACTCATCCACACTGCTCATCTATATCGATGTACGCGCCGCTCTTGCCGCTGAAATTCCGTTCTTCATGAGCTCGAACGGAGTCGTGCTGAGTGCTGGGGATGCAGGTACAGGAGTGGTGCCGTTGAAGTACTTTGAGCGTGTGCTGGAAAGAGGTGGAAGAGAGCTGATCAAGGGTGGTGAGGTTGTGGCGGAGGCTGATGGGG
>Ga0268250_10000366_pt1 | contig 21901 bp, 18 predicted proteins | sample AgamicAsSfe_FD_200448 | JGI IMG/M metagenome (GOLD analysis project Ga0268250, IMG submission 200448) | Agave microbial communities from Guanajuato, Mexico - As.Sf.e (v2) (version 2) | ecosystem: Host-associated > Plants > Phyllosphere > Phylloplane/Leaf | place: Guanajuato, Mexico | collected... | reverse complement strand
CTCAACGATCTAACCTCTGAGCAGCATCCGCACACAAACCACCGACTCACCCGCACATCTGACATCTGGCTTCTATAAGATCGAAGCTGGGCCCTCCAAACCCGCATCTTACAACTTTGAAGAGACCAAGTATGTTCTAAGCGGTCAAATCGATGTCTTGGATGAAGCAACCGGGATCACACATCACCTTGTCGCTGGCGACTTCGCGTTCTTTCACGTAGGATCCAAGGTTCAGTTCTCTACCAAGTCCAGCGGTATGGCCTTCTATGCTGTCACGAGGCCAGTTAGGGTGGCACATCCAAATCTGAAGGAAAGAGAAGAGAAGACATCGAAGTTGTAAGAGCCATTTGCCACAATAGCGTACGATCACCAGAGAAGGAAAAGGGAGCAAGTGAGAGCATCAGGCTATGCTATTTTTGGAAGAAGATGAATTTGTCTATTATCAATTGGCCTGCTGGTAACGCTGTAAATGAGCGGTCCAGGCAGGATCTTTACTTGAACAATCAGTGCAGTAAAGCTACGGGTTCAAGGAAAATTAATACCATTCACGATCAGTTATGTCACCCACAAAAATGTCGAAAAATGTCTTCCGTCAAGCGCAAGCTTCTCACTCATCGCGCATTTACCGACAAGCATGCGGCGTGTATACATAGGAATGTGTTCGGTATCTCCTGCCAAGATTGCGTGAATACTGTTACTGTGAATCATATCACGGAATCTAGGAACTAGAAGCAAAAAGATATGAGTATATGCTGAAGGAGGCGGAGCAGGTTAGTGGGCCGTGTAATCATGTGGTTTGTCACTCGCATAACGATGGCGATGCTTGCCCCATCTGTGTGTGGGGAGGATGTCTTGAGACCCTCCTCGGAACTGGGTTGATGAAGTTTTAGGGGATGAAGAGCGAGGTTTTATCGGAGTGGAGATGGCCATGTGTAACGAGGGGTGTTCATAACGATGATGCAGAGTATGCAGCCTGTGTAACAGCACCTCCAGCAACATTACAAAATACAGTTCGCAAAGCATAGCAAGAGGTTGGGATGAATAGATGAGGTCAAGGATGAATTGCATCGCGGGCCTTGTTGGCACTCCGCGTCATTATAGAACCCAAACGCCCAGATCAAAGAGATTCGTTACCATGATATACTACTATCGTCTACCACTTAAGCTTCTTGTCCTTGCCAATGAATTCATCAATGATGTCCAAGTAGTACTCCTTGAGATCCTCAACCTTAGGAACCTCGTCGCTCTTGCTGTAGAGATCGTAAGGGTTGAAAGCCTTGACGGCCTCCAGCATGCGCTCATCCTTCTCGTTCATCATCCACTTGTACGCACCACCAGTGTGCCACGGGTAGAATGAGTGGTACCTAATCATAGCAAGACCCTCGTCAGGGATGGTGCTCTGGTCCTTCATGATGTGGTAGAGGTACTCGTCGTGGCCCCAGCTCAACATGACATTGTCCATGCCACAGCCAGGTGTGTAGATACCGTGCTCGGTGCTGTAGATCTCATCCTTGTAGTCTGGGTTGTTCTTGAAAGTTTCGGGGTAGATGATCTTGGGGGAGTAGGCGCAGCCGACAGGGAATGTGTCGCCAACTACGTCCCATTGGCCCTGGGCGTCGTAGAAGAAAAGGAGCTTGCCGAGGTCGTGAATAAGACCTACAAGCTGGAACCAACGCGGCTTTCCATCGCGGCGAATGGCTTCGGCAGACTGGAGGAGATGCTCGATTTGCGAGAGGGAGGTGTCTGGGTCGGATTCGTCGATGAGTGTGTTGAGCTTCTCCATTGCTTCCCAGATGGTCATCTCTGCGCGTGTCTTGGCGTGGAAGGCGTTGCGCGCCTTGAGATTGTAGCCGACAGTTTGCTTCTCGTGCTGCTCGCGGTAGAAGTTCTTCACGCGGTCGCATGCTTCTTCGTACTGGCGGAACTGGGTCTTGTCCTTCTCAGCATCGAATTCGGATTTCTCGTAGATGTCCTTCTCTTTCTGTGTCGCGGTGCCGTTCTTGACCTTCATGGCAGCCTTGAGGACGTTGACATCGTCAATGGCGTCGGAAGTGGCTTCTAGAGCAAGACCATCGCGGTGGTCGTTGAAGTTCTCAGCCACATTGGGCGTCTCGAAGATTGCGCCTGGTGCCATGATGCGAAATGTAATGGGCCAAGAAGAGGGGTATCTTAAAAGTATGCAAAGTGCAGAAATGCGGTACGCTATGGAATGGTTGTTGAAGAGGTGATGAAGATGGGAAGTTAGTTGATTGATGTGTAGAGAATGCGACAAGATGAGAGCAGTACTTATCCTTTGCCCGCTACCACACAACGAAGCGTTGTATTGCCAGAACCAGCAGACATCATTACGTCCGAAGTAACCCCAGCCTGCCGAGCCTGAAATTCTGGAGTAAGATTTCTCATCGTCTCCATCTTTGAGATCCACTCGTCGAGGTCACTCCGCACCAGTCTGCCAGCAGATAGGGTCGAGCCAATCGTACCGGAGTAAAATTGCAATGTCAGGCAATTCTCGCCGTCACGCTCATCTGCCGTTGAGGAACCAGAGGAGATCTGGGGTTCTGGAAACGCGACTAAGGGTCCTGGTGTGCATTCCGCCCGTGGTGGTTGGATGCTTGCGTTAGATCTGCCGCCGTTTGACGGGAGTGCATCGTGCGCGTCCGCATGGGGTCAGAGTGTGCAATTCTGCCCGCTCCGTCTGCATACAGTAATTGTCGCCGCCCCAACAGCCGATGGACCCTCTCTTCGTCGCGAACACTCGGCTGGGCCACCGATGATCAGAAAACGTGCTGCATGATGACGACCCGACTGGCAACATCCTGGGACCAGGCTCAGCCCCTCCAGGCACGTGATGCTCGGTGCCACCTTCCCCGACAACACCCCACGAACACGTTGGCTTGTCTGGGCAACTCCTGCTGCGAAAATTTCGCGTGAGGCTGAAGCGCGTCGAGCGCGTATCAGAAGCCATCTCGCAGCCCCCGGACCGAAGCTACACCGGCGGGGCAAGCATGGCGGGGCAGCATCGGACGTCGGGATGAATTATAGAGTCAATCAACGGTTGACGTATGTCTTTAGCCATACCAGAAGGGTAAAATTCAGCCACAGTATGGAGCTCCCAAGCAAATGCGAGCAAGCCAGCCCCTGGCCAGCAACATCCCCGCTGCTACTACTAATACCCCAAGCATACCACTGAGTCGCGATGAATCCCGCTCTCTCCAAGTTTATGCTCAAAAGTACACCCAAAAGTATCCTCGACCCACAGCCCGAAATGAACACTGCTATCCCCCTCAACACTGGCGCGACCATCCCCGCTCTGGGACTCGGAACGTGGCAGTCTGCGCCTGGCGAGGTCAAGAAGGCCGTTGTCCACGCTATCGAGAGTGGTTACAGACACATTGACTGTGCCTTCTGCTACCAGAACGAAGACGAGGTCGGCGAGGCGCTCCAGGATGTCATCTCGCGAGGAATTGTGAAGAGGGAGGACCTGTTCATTACCAGCAAGCTCTGGTGCACATTCCACACCCGTGCTGAGGAGGGTCTGCAAAAGAGTTTAGATCTGCTCAAGACACCTTACGTTGATCTCTACCTCATGCACTGGCCCGTTCCCATGAACCCCAAGGGCAAGTCTCCTATCTCTTATGGGCACACCAAAACTAACATTTACAGGCAACCACCCCCTCTTCCCCAAGCACGAGGACGGTTCAAGAGACATTGACACCTCAATCACCCACCAAGACACATGGAAGAACCTCGAGAACCTGATCAAGTCGCATCCCGACAAGGTCAAGGCCATTGGTGTCTCCAACTACTCTGTCAAGTACATGGAGAAGCTTTTGGCCAAGGCCACCATCGTCCCCGCTGTCAACCAGATCGAGAACCACCCACTGTGCCCACAACAAGAAGTTGTTGACTTCTGCAAGGAGAAGGGCATTCACATCACGGCCTACAGTCCGCTAGGAAGCACTGGCTCGCCTCTCTTCAAGGACGAGGTCGTCAACGAGGTCGCAAAGAAGCACAGCGTCACCCCCGCCGTCATTCTCTTGAGCTACCACCGTAAGTTTGACCGAACATATGCTTTCTCGAGCACCCAACTAACTTCGTCAAAGTCGCCCGCAACTCCTCCGTCCTCGCAAAGTCGGTCACTCCATCCCGCATCGACGAGAACAAGAAGCTCATCTCCCTCGATGGCGAGGACATGGAGAAGCTGGAGAAGATTCACAAAGAGAAGGGCATCACCCGCTGCGTATACCCGCCGTTTGGTGTCAATGCTGGATTCCCGGATAAGCCTGAGGGCATGGATCTCAGCGGACCTTGACTACTTGAGGCAAGCAAGTTGTAGGTGTTGCATCTAGGATAGGACTAAAACGCTATACCCAATGAATTGTTATGAATTTCCAAGATCTTGAAACAGCCTATGTGATAGTTGAGAGGTCATGCAAACCGGTGAGAGACACAAAGAACATGTCAAGCTCATGAATATGAAGGAAAAAGTCTATCATTAAACATTGCCTCCTCTGTCGTGCAACTCTAGCGATCAGTCAATCAATCTACCTACCCATCCACCCACCATCAACAGTAAGCACCTCCCCACTCACGTACGCACTCGCCGCACTTCCCAGGAAAACTACCGCGCCCTTGAAATCCTCCGGCGCTCCCCACCTCCCTGCCGGAATACGACTGAGGATACTCTCCGCTCTCTTCTCGTCCTTGATCAACGCCTCGTTCATGTCCGTAGCAATATATCCAGGAGCAATCGCATTCACACTAACCCCCTTACTCGCCCACTCGTTGCTCAGCGCCTTGGTAAGCTGTCCCACACCACCTTTACTCGCGGCATACGCTGGTACAGTAATGCCGCCCTGGAACGTGAGCAACGAAGCCACGTTTATGATGCTTCCGCGGCGACCTAGGGGAAGGTCCGCGGGTTGGCTGAGCATGTGTGCGCCTACGTCGCGGCAGAGTTGGAAGACAGAAGTTAGGTTTACTTGGAGCACGGCGTCCCAGTCCTCATCTGGGAATTGGTGCGCGGGATGCCGCTTTTGGATGCCGCCGCAGTTGAGCAGGATGTGTATTCTGTGGCCGTCGGAAAGGATGCTGGGGATGAGGGCGGTGATGGAGGATTTGGAGGAGAGGTCTGCAGTGTAGATTGTGGCTTTGCGGCCGAGGGACTCGATCTTTTGTTTGGTAGTTTGGTTGCTGGTATCGCGCTGGGAAGAGGTTGTTAGCAGCTGTAGGGATTGGGTGAGGGTAGTGAGGGCGTACTTGGACGAGGAGAATATCTGCTCCTGCTTCTGCGAGGGCGATAGCCATTGACTGACCAATTCCTCGCGTGCCACCTGTTACGAGGGCAGTTTGGCCCTCGAGCGAGAAGAGCTGCTGTACAGATGTCATACTGGCTGTCTTGCTTGGTGTGGTTCGGAAAGCTTCAGAGAAGAATTAAAGCTGTTATCGGAATTCCAAGGCTGTATATTGACCTTAAAATGACAGGAAGTCTGGGTAAAGCCCTTCAAGAACCTAATGCACGTCAATCAAGAAGTTTGAAAGCTTGCGGCAGAAGTCGACGGCTTTTCCTGCAGCACGATGTTTGGGTAGCTCGGAACTGCCTCGGAAAGGGTCAACCCCACCATCTGGGCATGCGTCGGCATCTGCTGTCCCGCTATTTCAAACGCCGAAGGTGGAATTTGTCTCCATCTGATGCATGTTATACTATGAGGCAAAGCGCGCCGATTATCTGGCGCGTAATAGCTTCCGATGCCTTGCGAGATGACCTGATGCTTGAACCTTTCCTTGTTTCCTGACTTCGACTCTGCATCGTTGTAAAGCTGAATATCGCCGTGTAACACGCCTCGAAGTTTCACTTATACATTTCTAACTCGATTCTACCACACGTTGCGACAACATGTCTTCAACAGAAACGTCAGACACCCCAAGGCAAATTCGCGCTTCAGTCCTTCATGGCGCGAAGGATCTACGAATTGTATGCGGCAACAATATTCCCTCAAGCTTGAAGGTGCTAATGAGAAGGCAGGAAAACCGCTCACTCTTCCCACCTTCCCCCACAGAGCTCCAAATCAGCATCCGCAGCACCGGTCTATGTGGCTCAGATCTCCATTACTACAGACACTACCGCAATGGCGATATCATCGTGCGAGAACCAATGTCGCTAGGTCACGAGTCAGCTGGCGTAGTAGTAGGCGTAGGCTCAGAGGTATCGAATTTCAAAGTCGGAGACAAGGTCGCACTGGAAGTTGGACAGCCGTGTGAGAACTGCGATAGGTGCAAAGAAGGGCGGTACAACATCTGCAAAGGCATGAAGTTCCGGAGTAGTGCAAAAGCATTTCCGCACGCCCAGGGCACTTTACAAGACCGTATCAATCACCCAGCTGCTTGGTGCCACAAGTGAGTGTCGCGCCTGTTAGGATTGCTAGAGAAACTAACAATGAAAAGACTACCAGAGGATATGTCTCTAGATCTAGGGGCCCTCCTTGAGCCTCTGAGTGTCGCCATCCAAGCATCAAAACGCGCACAATTAGCACCAGGTTCAACCGTCTTGGTATTTGGAGCCGGAGCTGTAGGCTTACTAGTCGCGGCTATGGCCAAAATATCAGGTGCTGGTACAGTGGTAATAGCAGATATCGATGCTGGGCGAGTGCAATTCGCAGTCGAGAACAAGTTTGCGCACCGCAGCTTCACAGTGCCTATGAAGCGTGGAAGCACAATAGAAGAGCAACTGGACATCGCCAAGGAGGTAGCTGCCGAGGTCGGAAAGCTATCAAAGGAAAGTGGTGGTGAAGTTGGCGAGGTGGATGCCGTATTCGAGTGCACCGGTGTGCCGTCTTGTGTGCAAGCATCGATATACGTAAGTTGTGCCAACACAGCTGATTTGGCTATATGCTAATAGATTCAGGCAACACGACCAGGTGGCAAAGTTCTGCTAATTGGTATGGGTACGCCCATCCAGACGCTTCCCATTTCCGCAGCTGCCCTCCGCGAGGTCGACATCGTTGGTGTATTCAGATATGCGAATACATACCCCACTGGTATCGAAGTCGTGTCAAAGCAGGGCGATGACTACCCTGCCTTTGCCAAGTTGGTAACACATACTTACAAGGGCTTGGAGTCGGCCGTCGAAGCGTTTGAGATGGCAGGAAAGACAAAGGACGATAATGGAAAGCTAGTCATCAAAGTTGTACTTGAGACTGGCGAGGGAGACAAGGCTAATCTTTGAAAAAGTCGAGTTTGGTGTTCATAGGTGTTAGAAGATGTAGCAACAGAAGCATGCAGTCGAGATCTCAGGCTCGCGTAACGTCAAGATGTTCAACCCTATGTTTTCGGCTCTGTACCTTTGTCGGTGTTGGTAAACAAGTAACGTATGCGGGGAAGCATCAAGGTACCCCGGCTGCAAGCATGTGAAGTGTCGCTAACCCTTCCTTTTCCTTCACAGCCACGGCAACCCCAACCTCCCCCAGCATTACCGTCCGCCTCTGCAGCGCCAAAATCTTTGCATCTTAGCTCTGGGATTAGTGAACGGTTTCTGACGCAAGCCACCTACTTTGCGCGGGACAATTTCGCCCCAGGTGGCTGTTCGAAAGAGGAGATTTTCCCCATTCGTCAAAGTCCGACAAGCTGTGCCTGGCGCGACGCGACTCCACGCGTTCCCCACACTTTGCGTCAACAACGATATGCATTTCTCCACAGGTTTTCCGCGTTCCGTCTGTTATCGTCGCCATACTCGTGCCGAGGATCCGATCCAAACATAGCAATGCACTGCTCAGCGTAGGCAATGTCGCCGCAGTCTGGGGAGTATACTGGGGAAGCGTGATGGTCGACTTCTGGACGTAGTTGTGGAATCTGCATTCCCCGAGTTTTGTCCCTGGTGAAGCGTGTGAACGAACATGCACGAAAGGCTCAGATTGCGTCGTCGAGCTTAGCTTGGACCCTGAGAGAAGCTTTGACCAAGCACATCTTTGGCGATTGAAAGTCGGTGTATTCCCGTAGGTGCGCATTGCAGCCTATATCTCATCACTCTGGGCCTCGCTGATTTCCTGTAGAGCTCACTCACTTGCAAACTTGTCCATTACCTCCTTTCATCCCAGCACATCCTTCACAATGGCACCAGCTGTCCGCAGACTCCGCGTCGCCGTCTCAGGCCTTGGTCGCATGGGCGCTCGCCATGCAAACCACTTCCTTCACCGCACACCCAAAGCTGAGCTCGTAGCAGCTTTCACACCAGCTGAGAATGAGATTGCGTGGGCAAAGGAGAACCTCGAGCCATGGGGCGTCAAGATCTACACCGATTACGACGAGATGCTGAAGCACGAGGGTCTCGAGGCTGTCTGTGTAGCTACCGTTACCACCGTACACGCCGAGCACACAATCAAGGCCATCGAGGCTGGAAAGCATGTCTTGTGTGAGAAGCCGCTCAGCACCAAGCTGGACGTAGTACGTGAATCGCTATACCTGGAACCAGAAGAGCGCGCGACTGACAGCAGTACCTAGGTCCACCAAGTCCTCGACACAGCCAAGCGCAATCCCCACGTCAAAGTCATGTGTGGTTTCTCCCGTCGCTTCGACGCTTCCTACGTCAATGCCTACAACATGACGCTCAACGGCGACATTGGCCGTCCCACAATCCTGCGATCACAAACCTGCGATAAGTACGTTGCGCAACCCCCAGATTTCCTAATACAAGAATATAGGCTAACATACAACCCCCACAGATACGACCCATCTGGTTTCTTCGTCGCCTATGCCGAGTTCTCAGGCGGCATATTCGTCGACTGCAACATCCACGACATCGACCTCGCCCTCTGGTACTTCTCCGCCGAGAGCAAGGACAAGACACTGCCTGTAGTGAAGTCCGTTATGGCCGTCGGCGTCACAGCGCTCGAGCCCGATCTAGCCAAGCACGGCGATGTTGACAACGGCGTTGGTGTCGTAGAATTCCACTCAGGCCAGATCGCATACTTCTACTCCTCGCGCATGAACGCCCCAGGCCAACACGACATGACGGAGATCATCGGTACCAAGGGCAAGTTGGCCGTCAACTCGAACCCCATGACGGGACTATTGGAGAGCCATATTTCTACGGGTATCCACAGGGATATTCCGCAGAACTATTATGAGAGGTTTGAGCAGGCGTTTGTAGAGGAGGCGAGGCAGTTTACTGATGCGGTGCTCGAGGACAAGGAGGTGCCGATTGATCTGCAGAGTTCAATGGAGGCGGTCAAGATTGGTGTGGCACTGCAGGATAGTCTGAGAAATGGCAAGAAGATCTTCTTCGACAAGCAGGGTAACAGGGTGGATGAGGCGAGGGCGAAGTTGTAGATGATTCAGTTGGTGGCGATATACCTGATAGACTTGCCCCAACGATGCAGGTAATTAGATAGATGTAATCTCGGATCAAAAGTATTGAACGATTATCACACCTTCTAATGAAGTATCACGTCCCTGAGCAACTAGCCTATCATGCTAGGAAAGCATGTACATGATGCGCAGTTTAAGAGGCAGAGATAGGTGAGTACAATGTTTTTGGCATTGATGTGGCTTAGTATCCGGGAGGTATCCGTCATAAGATATATGTCTTACAGTGTCTATCTACCAGTGTGCCTCCTTTTCCAGACCATGCCATCCGTCCATTCAACCACATCACTCGTATCATATCGTTTCGTAGAAAGCGTAAGCCCAGCCTAATCCAACACCCAATACCCATTTCACCTTTTGACCCATGTAAATTCATCTCTTTATCGCACAGGCATGTTCTCGACGTTCTCGAAAGCGAAGCTCGGGCTACCTGGCTCAGCAGTAGCAGCCTGCGGTGGGAGATCCGATCGTGCATCACCTTGGCTACCGTCCTCCTTGATGACAGTTCCATCCTTGCCACCTTCTGTGACAGTGATGATCTCCACGTCAACGCACTTCTGCACCGTCTGCTTCAGACCGGGAACCATAGCACGCAGAGTGTCAAGCTCATCGAAAGCAAGTTCACGGTTCAGAACGACTTCCTTGGGCTCACCGTTGTCGAGACGACGCTTGAGACCGTTGATGAAAGGCATGGCTTTCTTGGATTCAGACTTGTCAATGGACTTGCTGATGGCCTTGATGTCGATGGATTCGGCGTCGCGGAGCATATCAATGTACTTCTTCTGCCAAGCAGGCCACTCCTTGGCGGCGAAGATGATGATCTTCTTCTCCTTCTTGGGGTCGAAAGTAGCGGCTTTACCCTTTGATAGCTTCTTCATGGCGTTACCCTCTGCTGATGTGATGTTTGTTTGTGTGGTTCGGACAAACTCTCGGGCAGCGGTGAGGGAAGCGTTGGGCTCGGGGACCTTGGGCCAAAGCGCTTTCTGGATGGTCTCCTTGTTCTTGAGCACCTCAAGCCAGATGTATTCTGCCCAGTGAGGCGCGATAGGTGTGAGGAGAAGGGCTTGGAGTTCAATGAACTTCTTGACCAAGTCTTGGTGCATACCAATACCCGCAGCCTTGGTGGCCTCACGGTAGAAGTCACGCGCGCTGGTGAAGTCGTAGAACCCGGACTTGAGAGCTAGCTTGTAAGATGTGTTGGAGTAGTGTCCAAATGCCTCGTGAACCAAGAAGTTCATCTCGTTGTCAAACATGTTGTCGAAGAGCAGACGCTCGCTACCGCTCTGTCGTTGGATAACGTCAGGGTTCTTGACCTTCGCTTCTTGCCTCTTCTCCATGTATGCGGCTGCATTGGGAACGTAGATAGCTTCGTTCATCAAGTCTTCACACCATTTGCGGAGCTCGAACAGCTTCAGGATGTTGCTGTTCGCGACTGTCTCTTCGAAGTTGGCGTCTGAGATCTCGTCTCCTGCGTCGGCAAGGGCAATACGTGTAGCGTCGGCACCGAACTTCTCGACAGCACCGGCGATGGTCAGGAAGTTACCGGTAGACTTGCTCATCTTGTCACCGTTAAGGAGCAGATGTCCATTCACACGGAAGCTGCGGGGCCAGTTCTCCTTGGGGAAGATGGCGGTATGGACGTAAAGGTTAAAGGTCAGATGGTTCTGGATGAGATCCTTACCACTGGTGCGCATGTCAAGTGGGTACCAGTAGTCGAAGTGTCGTCGCATAGTTTGCAGAGTCTTGGCGGGAATGTCGGATTGCGGGAGATCAGATCGGTCGCGGAGAGCGAATACATAATCCCAAGCCTCGTCTGTAAGCTGATCAGGCTTAACTCCGAGAGGACCAGGCTCCTTTCCGAACATGTCCTTGTGCAGTAGGTGGGCGAATGAGTAGTAGGCTTGGTAGATTGTGCTGTCTGACAGACTCTCGACCATCACACTTGGGTCCCAGGGTACCTTGGTACCAAGACCGTATGAACGAGCACACGCCCAGATGCTGAGCCAGTCGACGACTCGCAAGAATTGGTTCTTCGCCTCAGGGTAGTAAAGGTTGAGCTCGCCCTCAATATGCGAGCGGACCTTCTCAGCCCATTCACCGTCTCCGCCGTTCGCTGCTGTGCCGTAGTTCATGTACCATTGGTCGAGAAGAGCTGCAACGCAGTCGTCACCACTTCGGCTGATGACCTTGCCATCAGGCTCGGCGTACGGGAAGGCATCACCAGAGTCGATGAGCTGCTTGCGAACCAGCGGCTTGGCTTCTTCTACAGTCTTTCCGCTGAAGTCGCCGTGAACCATCTTGCCCTTGTAGAATCCTTCCTTGTAGGCCTTCTCTTTGGCGTCGGCAAGCTTTGCAGAGTCTTTGGGGGATTGAATCTTCATCTGCTCCACCAAGTGCTTCGCGGTGAGGTTACCGTAAGAGGGAGTTTCAATAATTGGCAGGAGGTCGTCAAACTTGACCCATTCCTTCTGGATACCGTAGTACTCGGCTTTCTTGGCGAGATCGAAGGACGTGATGTAGTCATCTGGCGAGTCTGATGGCACGCATGTGACAACAGCCGTACCCTTTGTGTCCTTGACTGTCTCCATGGGAAGAATGTAGACGTCCTTGTGGACGGAAAGAGGGGCGTTGACGACTGTGCCAACAACATCCTTACCAGGGAAGGTGGCGACAATCGAGTACTCGCCCCATTTGGCAGTGGTACCTTGGTATGCCATGTTCCTCGCGGCTCTCTCACTAAGGACGTAGTATTCGTTGTCGTTGATCTTGACCAAGGAGTAGTTGATCGCAGGGCCTACGAAACATGAGGTCTGACCGTACATAGTTTCTGGACGAAGCGTGGCTGGGACGAAGTAGCAAGAGGCGCCCTCGGGAACGGCGTCGGCATGTGCCTTGGCGGAATCTGCCCACTTCACAACCTTCATCTTGAGTGCGGTGTACTCCTGGACGGTGACACCTTCTCCTGACTGCCTGTCGTGGTCCATGCATGCTTGGCCATCCTTTGGACTGTAGACAGTGTAGCGCTTAGCAAAGATGATCTTTCCCATGGCTTTCAGGCGGCGCATTTGCCAGGCAACAAAGTTGTCGTAGTAGGGGTTGGCATCGGTGGTGACGAACTGACGTCTCCAGTCTATCCTAGCTCCAAATGCTGTGAGATCCTTCTTAGCAAGTGGGGGGAAGAACTCGATCCAGTGATAAGGGTCAGAGAACTTGTGAATCTCCTCAAGAGGGATGCCCTGGGCAAGCATGATTTGGAACTGGTACTTTGTCTTGACAGTCTTGGCGGATGCCTTGCCTTTCTGTGCCTTGAACTTGGTGATGTCGGTCTTTGTCTCAGCCTGTGTTGGAGCTGGTGGCTCTGGTACAGAAGTCTCGACAACATCTTCAACAGGGCAGCGTTCAAAGTTCTTTCCGAACATCTCAACCTCCCGAACCAACTTGTCTGCACATGCCTTGATAGGCATGCCGGTCACATGGTAACCTAACGGAAAGAGAGCACGAGCGCCAGTCATCCTTCGGAAACCTGCGGTAAACTCGACTTTACTCGCGGTGAAACCATGTCCGGCATGTAGGGTACCGTTCATGTACGGGTAAGCAAAGCAACCAAACCATTTAGGGTACTTCTCGTGGAGTTGGTCAGGTGTGGTGGTGTCGAAGGGTTCTTCTTCGAGAGATGGGGCGTCGGGGTTGAAGACGCCTTGCTCTTCCCATGCTTTCTGATACTTCTTCTCTTGCGCGGTCAATGTGTCACGCTTCTCAGTATTCTCAATCTTCAGTGTCTTTGACTCAGCCTCCTGCGGCTTGAGTTGTTCCAGGGTTGCGGCGACGGCGCTCTTTGGCGCGTCGCTGAGTTTTGTGGCCTCCGCCATCACGACAATTCCAGAAAGTAAAGAACGGTCGTAGAAAGAATTTGGAATGGACGCGGAAACAAAAGTTTGTGGATGTGAGGGGTGTATGGAGGAAGATGGTGGCCAGTGCGGGCTTTCGCGGGTTAGTCACAACTTTTTCGATTTCGGTGCGAGGAATTGTGGGGCTGTTTGGTCTGTGCCTCAACTGTAAAGAACGTCAGTCAAGCATCTTCAAGAAACCACACCGCGAATCGACCAGTCACACGAGCCGCTCTATCACCGTCGTCGAATCGACGAAGCCAGCGACCATGCTGCGCCTCTTCAACCGCCTTCTCGGCCGCAACGAGAACACACTGCCACCCTTTGACTTTGCGCGCAACAAATACCCAGCCAAGAAGAAATGGCCGCCGAATCTGCGCGCCCTGACGGACAAGCAGCAGTTCCGGTTCGAGCGCAAGTTCAAACGCCGCATAAAGATGAAGTCTATACGGCCGCAATGGAACAAGTGGACAAAGGTGGTGCAGTGGAGTCTGATCAGCTTCATCGTCGTCTACGGCGTCTTGTTCCACGACTTCCGAAATGACCCGATGAATCCAAGGCCGGGCGAGCAGGTGTTTGAGGGATTGAGGAAAAGGATGTGGGGATTGTTTGGGGGGTTCTATACACATACCGAAGATCGGGCTCCTGCGACTCTTGTCTCTCCGGGAGATAGTCGAGAACGGAAAGACGGTCGCGACTAGCCTCCAGGCTTTAGTGAAGAAGATTAGCTGGTGGAAATGAAGAAGAAGAATTTACACAATGGCTTGATCTGCGAAGGAACCACCAAGCGAGTTGTAGCCACATCGTTGAGAAACGATTGGAGTAGGTGACTTGGAGTCTTGAATCAACATGGGAAATATGTACTTGTATGGAGAAGGATAGTGGGGAGGGTATTCTCCCGTCCGCGGCATCGGCGGCGGAGGTATGTGTGCCGGTCTCGCCCTTGTCGCCTTGCCAAAGTTGGTCAGTTTGCTAAATTGTGTTCAGATAAAAAGAAGAACTCACGTCGTATACGTCGTAGTCTTCTTGCCATGACTTCTTGACCCAGCACCTCCGTGGCCCATCAATCACCGTGCATACGGACTCTGAGAAATCCAGATACACATGGGCCGTGGCCCAGTGCTGGGCCCTTCTCGGGGTGTCGAACAGAAACACCAGCCAGGCCGTGAAATGAGGCGCCGACGCCTGATGCCAGCTCTTCGTCACGTACACACAGGTACCCGTGGCCCCTGGTGGAAGAAAGAACTTATTCCACAGCCCAAAGGCGAACTGCTCGACCACCGAGGTGCGGTCCCTACGGTTACGGAGATCGTTGCGGATCCCGACCTGGTCCCCGAGGATGATGTCGGGAGAAAACAAGATCTGACCTCGTACTCCTCTATGTGGGTTAGGTTAGCATGTATACTCCCTGCTCATGCTTGAATTTGAATGCAGCTTCCATCTAGCCCACATCCCAAGCATACGCATTGGCTCCATGACACTCTTGGCCATATTCCACGCAGAGGTGGTGACTACATGAGGCCTGACAGATTGCCGGAGTAGCCGCTCTTATCACTAAAGGTATCCTGGCTCTTAGCTTGTCTCGATTTCAAGATGAATTGTCTCGCTGTAGGTCGGCACGGAGCCGAAGTTGAGCTGTCTTTATTTGAATGAAGATACGCATCCTTCAGTCCGGTGTATGTTCGAATGTCGGAAGTGGAAAGGCCTAGGTCGCTGTATCGGCGTCTTGTATGGAATGGTCGGATGATATAAGTTGGGTAGACAATATCGAAGGCTCTTTCATCTTAGTTCTGACAAGTAATATCCTACTTGTTAGTGCCACGTCTTTCTATTCTAGAAGCAGAACTCACTGTTTTTTCTTCCTCCATCCACTTCGAAGTACCTCGTTGTTCTTGAACTTCATGCTGAACTATTCTCCATTTGCTGTCTCCAGTTCCCAGTTTCCAATATCGAGCTCTTCTCATATATCTTTATACTTACCTTTCATACTTGCCTTTCATTTTTGCATTTCACGAAGTAACACCAAGAAAGCAATGCTTGAAGAAAAAAGATAGAGAAATCAACGCTTACATTGTCATCGGATCCGCCACGGGTCTCGGCCAGACCGGCGCGAACGGTGGCATGGCGGTCATATTGGCGACCAAGAAAGCTTGCGAGGAGAAGACCGTGACGGCGGCAGCGAGCCGGTGAACAGGAGACAGAAGAGGCAAAAGAAGATAATGGCAGGAATAGCAGCAGCAAGGGGTTTGTGGCGGGTGGTCGGGCGGTGACGATACGCACTGTTGTTGCTTGGACGTTCAAAAGTTCAACAAGCATCACATCACAACAAGGCAAATTTTCACGTGGCATCATAATAAAAGCGTTTGCACTGTTTACAGATCGATGTGAGATGGGATGGTGCGGGGGAATATCCGCAAGACACGCCTCCTTCATTCCCACTACTGAACTCGAAACAGCCCAAGCCATCGTTGAACTATACAGGACACCAACTCCCTTCGAAGGACAGAAGCAAGCAGGTGTAACCCTTCCCGCTCAAGGTAACCAGGTAATCCCCTCCCCTCGCCGACCAACCTTCGAAAATAACTCCGAGCTGGGATACCTATCAGCCTAGGTAGCCAGTATCAAAGGAACTGCAGCAGCGAAACGCACGGTCAAGAAGGAACTGAATCTTTTCAAACCCCTGGCCGGCGATTTTGTGCTGTTGGAAAGCATGGCAGGATTTGTGGGCGCCATGCTGATGCATTACTCTAAGTATTGCAAGTATTGCAATTCATGTAGGCTTCAGGCCTTGCAGACTGGCCTCTCCAATTTAATAGAGAGAAGAGCGCGGATCCAAGCCCACCAAAGACCACTGCAAAATGAGAAACAAAGGAAAAAAGCCTAATGGACAGGCCATCAGAGCCAAAGAGAGGGAGCCAATCCCATTAACCACGATACCAAGCAAAGATGTATTGCCGACTTATGGGACGCGATTCAAGTTGGCCTTGGCCAGGACGAAGACAACGTAACCCCACTCCAGAATGATTGCACGAGTACATGACAACATCTCTAAGTGTCAAGTTACTTGTTATGAAAACAAGAAGCAGACGTTGCTACCAAGTGAGTCAAACTGCCAAATAAAAAAAGATCAAAAAGGCAGTCTTCTCCCTGTGATACATTGGTAATAGGTGGACTTTTGTAAATAAAAGAGTGCAGCGATGTAAATCGCTCAAAAAGCTAGAACGAAAGGCGATATCTCTGTGTCTTTAATGATAACAGGGAAGTATGGAGGTAGTGCATCAAACTGACGTGCTGGGGGTTAGAAACCATAGGGTATCTCATGGTCCTTAGAGCTTACTATTGTAAGATGAGTAGAATATAAGATTCACATAACTTGTATGAGTGTATCACGAATATGGATGGCTGATAGCATCAATATGACCGGAAAGTCAAATTATCATAAATCATCATGATTAGTCCAATCCATATCATATTGCACGCAATCAGGAACACATCCGATTAAAGATTCAGCAAATTCATATATCCTCAATGCAGTATTTCTACCCACATTCCGCTCACTGAACATGGCCATAGAGTCAATCCATTCCATCCTCAAACTCAAACACACTATAGATATCTTGCTTAAACATCAATCAAGTTCTCACCCTGTTGGCCATTCTCACCAGAGTTGTCCTTGGTATCCTTGTTGCCCTTCTTCTTGTCACCATCGTCACCGCCCCGACTCCTCTGGTAGTATTGGTCGAGAACCTTGGCTGGGATACGGTTGAGGAGTTCCTTGGGGTAGATACGGAGCAGCGACCAGGCGAGGTCGAGGGATTCGTGAATGGAGCGGGACTCGTAGGCACCCTGGGAGATAAAGGAGCGCTCGAACTTCTCGAGGAACTCAAGCGACAGCTTGTCTTCTGAGGACAGAGCTTCCTCTCCGACGACTGCCTTCATGGCAGCGGCATCACGACCAATAGCGTACTTGGCGTACAGCTGGTTGGACACATCACCGTGGTCCTTTCGTGTGCGGCCCTCACCGATGGCAGACTTCATGAGACGGGAGAGGGATGGGAGAACGTTGATCGGAGGGTAGATACCCTTGTTGTCGAGTTGACGGTCAATGAAGATCTGACCTTCCGTAATGTAACCAGTCAAATCGGGGATAGGATGTGTGATATCTGACGTAGTTAGTATAAGGCGTTGGTGGTGTAATCTTCAGGACATACCGTCGTTAGGCATAGTAAGAATAGGGATCTGAGTGATAGATCCGTTACGGCCCTCAACACGTCCAGCACGCTCGTAGATTGTAGACAAATCCGTGTACATGTAACCGGGGTAACCACGGCGACCAGGGACTTCCTCTCGGGCAGCGGAAACCTCACGTAGCGCATCACAGTAAGAGGACAAGTCGGTAAGAATGACCAAGACGTGCTTCTCGAGCTGGTAGGCGTAGTATTCGGCGGTGGTAAGGGCGAGACGTGGAGTAATGATACGCTCGATGCTAGGCTGGGTTAGCTGGGGTCGTAGCGCATGCGCACCTGACTTACGTAGGGTCGTTTGCCAAGTTGAGGAACAGAGTGACACGCTCCATACTGCCGTTCTCCTCGAAGTCGCGAGTGAAGAAGCGACTCGTCTCCAAGTTGACACCCATAGCACCGAAGACAATGGAGAAGTTGTCGTCGTGGTCATCATGTACACCCTTGGATGGCTTTCCAACAAGACCAGCCTGTCTGCAAATCTGCGCGGCGATTTCGTTGTGAGGTAGACCCGACGAGGAGAAGATGGGGATCTTTTGGCCACGGGCGATCGAGTTCATGGTGTCGATGGCGGAGATACCGGTGGAGATCATCTCCTCGGGGTAGACCTGCAGATCGTCAGTCGCATAGTCAGAAGAAAGCAGGACTGATACATACACGAGAGTATGGGTTGATGGGAGAACCGTTAATGTCAAGGTAGTCCTCGGCAAGCACCTTGGGGCCCTTGTCGATGGGCTTTCCTGAACCATCGAAGATACGACCCAACATGTCCTCGGACACACCGAGCTTCAAGCTGTGTCCAGTGAATTCAACTTTGGTCTGCGACTGTCAGTGTAGTCCCCGTGCGCAGCGCTGAGCCTAAGTACCTTCTTGACATCGATACCAGATGTGCCTTCGAAGACCTGTGGCGCGATTAGATTGAGTCGTCGCACAGCTTGAGCGTGTCGGAATTTACCTGGACAACGGCGCGGTTGCCTGCAGCATGTGTCAGTCTCGGGGTGTATCATCGGCGTCGGAGTAGCTTACCTCGAGCTTCGAGGACCTGACCAGAGCGCTCGGTGCCATCGGGCAGAGTCAGGGAGACAATCTCGTTGTATCGCGGGAATTTGACCTGTCCACCACATGTATAAGCTTCCTCTCACTCCGTCTTATGACCTTGGACTACGCACATTGTCGAGGATAACCAATGGACCGTTGACGCCTCCGATGGTGTTGTATCGTATCCTGGGCGTCACCGAGATCATGCGGGGGTCCACAACTTCAGGCATCGTGGCGGTAGTGAGCGGTTCGGGGAGGTGCAGGTGTCGCTCGGAGTTGGATCGAGGGCCGCGGTCGGTCTGTAGCCTCGAAGATCGTTGGGTGACGAAGTTAGAGGTCGGCCGTCCAAGTGGGTTGGGGAAGCTCTGACCAGGATGCTCTAGCGCCTATGCCAGATGCGACAATGACGCTGGGCTGTGGCAGCTGGGGCTTGGCACTTTACTGCGACATTTACGCAGAGCAGCCTCGCCCTCGCATGTAAACAAACATAGAGAGCTTGCTGAAGCAAGATCGTCCTGTGTATGATCAGTACGTGTTTTCGCATCAGCGCAGGCATCAACAAGGCGAAACATGAAGGTTAGGGTGGAGGTCAGCAGACTAAGAGCATTTCGTGATGAATAAAGCGGAGGACGGAGTGCAGGTAAGGTCGCAACAGTTAGATGGTATTATACTACTGTAAAACTATGCTATCTTGACCATATCCATACAGCTAATGCGAACACAAAGCTGTCGCCAACCAAAGTGCCCAATAGATCCAAGCTCTACAATAAGTGTCGAGAATCTGTTTGACCATGTCAGTAATTGTTGGATAGAAACTTCAGCAATGACAGAACAGAGTATGTATAAGGATCAGACATCCAAGGAAGGTATTCGCGCTCATTGTCCATCGGTTGTAGGTTCAATTGATGGCTAGCGTGGAAACTGCGAATGTGGAAATGTTTCATCATGAAAGGGAGAGGTGTGAAAAAAATGGAGAAAACTGACCTTGTATCACAGCAGACATGCCATGGAACTGTTGTTAGCTGTCATGATGGCGCGCATACGCGTATGCTATTGCGCCGCAAAGCTGTTTGAGCCTGCGTTATGCGCACATTCAACAATGCAGTCGTCGCCAGACTGGTATAGTATTGCGAAAATCTCGATGGAATGCAATGCGATGCGATGCCGGGCTGGGCGACAAGACTCGGAAAGGCACGCGCCGATCAGAGTAAGCGAGGATTACTGTACTTGAACATTAGCAATCTGACATGCAAACTTAATCAGATGATTCAAGCATAGTGACAGAGGTCATACGACAGTACTGGCAAGTAGCAGTCGCCCGGCGAAGGGCAACCGAACAGCTTTGCTATCTTCAAGGTCGAATCGGTAAGGAAAAGAAGTTGCTGAGGGTATAATCTTTCCAGAGAAAAGCAAAGAAAAAAGGAGTAGACTTACGTTATAGGGAGGGCTGGCTTCGGGCCTTCAATAATTCGCATGAAGCAGCCCGGAGCCAGTGGTTGTTCGCATGTCCATCACGACCTGCGGATTGAGTTTATTGTCGAGAGAAAACCAGTGTCGCGGTCGAAGAAAAGTACAGCGCCGAATTAGCGCGCCAAGATTTGTCGCATCACGTGTACGCCCGAACGGGCAAGCGGGATTATTTGGAATCGTCATCCGGGCAGTGACGACCAGCAGCAAGGCGTCACAGCAAGAAGAGACTTCAGTGTGCACCCTGTCAAGTCGGAAACGAGTGAACAACATTCAGACGCGTTGTTGTCCTGCTGTGCCGGCGGATATATTGCTCGTGAGTTGCAGACCGGATAGATTGGGTTCTGCCCAGCCACGCAGCTTTTCGCGCGATACCGAAACGGCCCCCTAACCAGCGCTGATCTTCGGAGAGGGCCATGCGCCCATCACCTCTCACCACGCCAGAACTCCACCACTCGACGCCCGCGTCCCTGGCATCGTCCCTGGCCCTGGATCTAAACTCGCACCGGACGCATCGTCGCATAACACCGCGTCGCTAGACACCATCGCCGCACCGCTCCTGCAGCCTCTGGACGGCCTCTCTCTCGTCTCTACTCCACCGCTCTGCTGGCGGGACGGATGCGACACGATATCACCCGACACGACACCGCGCCAGACGTGGCAGCACACCTCAACTCCACCTCTTCGCCCTCGTGAGTATTGCGCTGCACCTTGCGCGACCTCTTGCTTGACCCTCGCCCTGTTCCAAGTGCCCGGCAAGTACCGACCACCGGCCTGCAGCGCGCCCATCGCGACACCTGCGCGGGCAATTCATCAGCCTCCCCCATCGGCAACATCGGGGCCATATTTCGACATCTCGTCGCAACCACCTGAAATACTCTTCCCCCATTGGACTTGACGCGATTTTCCGAGCACGTATGACTTGGAAGCAATAACATTGCTGAACCCATCTCGTCGCCGGTCAATCTTCGCATCACGCGGACCTACCTCCCAATTTCTTCAACTGTCGCATTACCTCTACCCGATACATTTCCGCAACTGCGAGGCGACCGTCCGCACTGAAGATCCAGCAAGATGATGACAACGAGCTACCCACACAATGGCGGCATGCCCCCTCAAGGCATGCAGCATGCGCACCCAGGTATGGGCGGCCCTGGCCCGAACCCAGGCCAACATGGAATGCCACCGGGAATGCAGCACGTCTCCGGCCCCAATGGTCCTGTCAGTCAGGCTGGACCCATGATGGGCATGCAGCCAGGCATGGGTGCTAATGCGCATGCCCTCTCACACCTACAGCCTCAGCAGCACATGTTCCCTCAACAGCAGCAACATCAGATGAGTCAGTATTACTGCTTCGTGCAACTGTACGGCAATGACTGACAGACATGATAGTGAACCCTGCAATGATGCAACAGCAACGGACAGCCCAGCAAGCATTCATGCACCGGCAGCAACAGCAGGCCATGCTTGCCCACCAACAAGGCGGTATGGGAATGGGTTTCCAGAATCCCATGAACTTGAACCAAGCACAAGCACAACAGTTGCAAGCAATGAGGAATGGACAGATGGGCCAAGGACCGTTTGTCAACCTTCCTCCCCACCTGCTCCAGCAACAACAGCAGATGGGTGGTCAACATCCTGGAGGCCCGCAACAACAAGCTGCCATGGCCCAAGCAGCTCAACAACACGCTCATCAACAACAACAAATGCAGGCACAACAGCAGGCGATTGCTATGCAACATGCCCAATCTCAGTCTAGCAATCACAGCCAGGCAGGGAACCAGGGACCGCCACAAACCTCTCAGCCTCAGCAAGGGCCTCTTCGTCCTCCATCCGCGATAGGCAGTCATCAGGGACAGTCGTCGCCAGCTCCTCAACCTACGCCTCAGCAACAGCAACAGCCACCAC